>ERZ773209.900-NODE-900-length-19638-cov-26.144819_pt1 | contig 19638 bp, 14 predicted proteins | sample MGYA00511109_ERZ773209 | MGnify/ENA primary metagenome ERZ773209 (study PRJEB29015, sample SAMEA2737786) | human gut metagenome | biome: human gut; feature: human-associated habitat; material: faeces | place: China | collected 2012 ...
ACGACTCATAAATCTACCCTTAATCGTGTATTGGATGATAGTTGCGGATTTTAGGATACCTTCAAAAGACAGAAACACAACAAAGGCATTCAGAATTACATCATCAATTTCTTTGTCAAACAAAAATTCTGAAAATTGAAATTTCTTTATGCATATGATGCAAATAAAAACTGCATAAGTTACATTTAAAAGAAATTCTACGGCACCAGCATCATATATATATATTATAAATTCTGCAAATTTCTTCTTAAAGTTTTTCCCTCCGGAATGAGTAACTAATGGAATTTTAAAGATTACTCGCTTTATATAAGAAGGGCAATACACTAAGAGAAATGAACTTAGAACTAATATAACAAAATACTCTGTAGCTATACAAATCAATCCTGGAGCAACTTTATTTATAAGACATATAACAATATATATAGGAAATGCAGTTGAGAGAACTGCTACAACACTCACGATAAGCAATGCTATAAATGGCATGCTAAATGACAAAAATAAATAGATAATATTAATAGGTATTTTCATTACCCCCAGCAGAACCAACTTCCAAGTTACTTTTTCATTTATATGTGACTCCATTTGCTGATATAAAAATATAAGCAATATAGATAAAAGTAACCACGAAATGATAATAGCAAAAAATATTTCTGGTGGAAAACTGGTAACTATACTAAATGATATGCCACCCAAAAATAAAATTAGGAATGATACAAGTTTAAGCCACCTATTTAAAGATAGTTCTGGCAGCCAGCTTCTTGCAGTGGCTATTCTTCTTTCATCATTACACACATAATGAGTAAGACTAAGAGATCTCACGATTACATACCCCTTACACCTTTCTGCCATAAAGGAAAATGGATATTCACAAATGCTACCATCCCCTAAGAAAACAACAACAGATTCATTGGGTGAATCCATAGAACCATTATCTATACTTATAAGTTTTCTCCTTTTTACTCGACATTTTCTGGCAGATAGTTTTGTGGATTTGGCTAGTAACCTATCAACGATAGGATATATAATTTTCTTTTCTAGACATAGATTCATATAATCTACTATCTTACTCCATGTGACCATCAATAAACAATATAATAAAAATAAGATAAGACCTGTACCAAACAGCAATTTAGCTCCTTCATTCCACATAATGCAGAAAAGTAATACAGAAAATAATAGCCAGAATAATGTAAGAGCTATGAATACCCAGTTGTGGAGAAACCTATGTTTTACATACATAACTACTATCTTTCCTGAAAGAAAATGTTCATCTACATTATAAGGATGTTTATTTCTATTTAGCATTGACATAAAACTTAACTTTCAAAAACTTGCAATTACTTTTAATACAATCTAGCGAATTCTTTAAAACTGTACTGCTCCTTTCATAAAAAGTTAGTATGAACTTGATAATTATACTACTCAAAAAATAGGGTGAAAACGAAATACTCCAAATAGCCCTAGAAAAAACATTATATTCCCCAATTAATCGAGTTAAATTCCTGAAGCATTTTCTCTCCACACTCGGGCTCTACAGATTTTATAAACATGATTCTACCCAAAAGCCAATATCTATACATTCCCTGATCAGGATGTCTATAAGCAATATGACTAGCTACACCAAACTTTTTACAACAATATAGTTCCTTCCAAACATCCTTGCGATATTTTTTCGGAACATGCACTCCATCAGTAATAGTCAATCCGGTAACCATCTGCCTATCACATGAGAAACTTATTTTCGTTTTCTTCTTGTTTGGACGAAAATGATGAGCATAAACTATTTGATAGATATCACGCATACTTGGCATAATACTATCTGAATTACCAGAAAGGGTTATATCATCAGCATATCTGCTATAAAAACATTTACACTTACTGGCAAGTTCTACGAAAGCATCATCCATTGACCGCACAATCAAATTGGAAAGCATCGGACTTGTCGGTGCACCTTGAGGAAGCCTAAATTGGTATGTGCAGATTTTTGCTAGAACATCTGCCACCTCTTTCTCATAGCCCAATTTAGAAAAATACTCCCATACCGAATCATATTTTATCGAATCAAAGAAATTCTGTATATCAACATTTATCAGCCATTTACTTCTGGCATGCCTCCTAGCATTGGTGACAATATTTCTAATGTCATCTTTGTCCTTAGGCATAAAACCTTCAGCACAAGGAGAAACAGAATATAAGTCTTTAAGAAGTATATTCTCGTAAACCCACCTCTGTACCCTCTTCAAGTCAGAATAAGGAGCACTTATCATTCTAACGCCACCAGCTTTCTTCTTTATACTATAGTTCTTGTAACAACATAGATTCAATAAAAACATTTCCATTCTCCCCTTCTTGATATCAGGAAAGAATGAGAAAAAATGACACTTGTCAAAAATAACAGGAACATTATGGCTATGCAAGATACCTGCATAGGCCAAACATTCCGATATATATTGCTGTGAATGCCCTTCTATCCCAGCTTGTTCAGAAAAAAGAGACTCCCAAGTTTGTTCCATAAAATTATTACGTTAGTTTGTTGCTCACGCAAGTGAGCATATCGAACATTTATTGTTCGATATACTTAGTATAATGACATTTAAAATCTAGCATGTCCAAAAGACATACGAATATGCTAATCCCATATTCTGCTAATAATTTTACTTCACGCCCCTGAAAGTCTCCGGTATGTAAATATTATCTTTTTCATCCCAAATCCGAAATTCTTGCATCCCTTCATCTCTCAATAGCTTATATCTTTTTATTGCCTCTTTATATTCATTCAACGCCAATGAAGTTGGCTTGTGCTTACTATCCCATATTTTCTTATCAATCCCTTCTTGCCATAGACGATCCATTTCCACTAATGAAATACCCATGGTATTGTAAATGAAAGCTTCGCTTTTTCGCCTGATCAAACATATCAAGATAAAGACAAGATTGAAATTACTCTTTGTAAACAACAAGCTGAAATCTACGTATTCACTTCCCCCAACAAAGATTTTCTTCAGGCACGACAACCATCTGTAAACAGAATTTCTGTCAGTATAAGCCCGTTTTATTTTCAGGAGATTATTTCGAGGCACCAAAGGAATCCAATTTCTACCTTGATATTGTTTATCAGACCATAATACAGGAACCGTATTGTTAGGCGACGAATGCTGCATCAACACCAGACTTTGAGTGTTTTCAAAACCTAGAGGGAAATCTTTAAATAATAGTTTTCCGTACTTATAGCACATTTCGCGAACTGCCTTAGTCTTGAAATAACTCCCAAATACCTTTTTGTGAGGATCAAATCCTTTACAATGCAAGTCTCCTAAGATAACGGCCCCAGATATATCTTGAGAAATCTTAGAATAGCCATTATCCATCACAATTGCAGCAATAACATAAAGCCTCCCAGAACTTGCATCACTCAACACCTCTGGACGCACTATTTTTTCTTCAAGAGATAATGCTGTTACTACTGACCCACCACTACCTATGAAATCATCCACATAAACAACAATATCTTTCTGAGTCTTCCATTCCTGAGAGTTCCTATAAGAAATAAAGTCCTCAATGCTTGAATGAAATGCCATTTCCCGCAATTCATTTCGTTTCATTAATCCATGAATCCAGTAAGAAATGGCAGCTCCACTTTTCCCTGGCTTACCAAGAGGAACTATATGTTTTGTCTTATCTTTAGGCAACTTAGAGATTTGCTCATAAAGCCGCCCCTTTACATCATCATCACGCAAAAAGATCACATGCTCTAACAATTGGACAGCCAATTCAACATCTTCATCATCAAAGTTAAATAGCCACCTAATAAAATCGTATGGAGTTATCTGATTATAAAAACGGACAGAAACAATATCCTCTATCCTTTTTTCAATTTCTTTGGAAAGTGTCTGCATAAGCATTTATCCAACCTGCATATTTCATACTTACCTGTTATGCGCATGGGGCAAAGGCTATTTGGCAGGAAGTACGTAGATAGTCATGTAAATTTACATTTTGAGAATCAAAGATGTCCTTCTCTGTGTTAATCTTCACGTTTCTCAGCCATAAGTGAACGCCATTTCTCTCGTTTTTGAGATAATTGCATAATGGTGGCTGGCAAGGGGGATTAGCCCTACTTCTCAGGCATTACGATAAAATCGTTATCTGCCATGCAGTTTTGCTATTCTTCCCATTTCAAGGTAAAGTAAACTACTGGGTGTCCATGCTCCTCCAACAGTTTGCCAGTATTGAAGCAAACCGTTTCCGCACCACCTTTATTATAATTATATACGTCGATTAATAGTACTTTCATTTTTCTATAAAGTATTACTGATATGCATAGGCTGTATCTCATCAAAAGAGTTATCATGGTAGCAGTACGCTCCTGATAAATCATATCTTTGTCCCATGCTTTGATAAGTTCCTTTCTGAATGATATATTTCTCACCAAGCGAATAGAAGACTAAAGCAAGGTTATTATTTGTAAGATATTGATCCAAATAATCCTTTTTCATGGCCAATCCATTCATTTTGCCGATAGAAAAGTTCCTTGCCACAATTGTATTATCACTTTTAACTCTGATAACACCACGCTCTGCGGTATATAAGTTTAATGCTTCCATTACAAGGTGATTCGGCATACTTACTTCTTTCAAATACATTTCCGTTTCATCCAACCCAATCCATTCTTCCTGTAATTGGGCTTCGTATGAAAGATTGATTTTAAAAGTCGCACCTTTACTAGGATTTTCCCAATCATCAACATCACGAAGATTTCGCTTATAAGTTTTAGCCCAAGGGTATTCGTTCCAAAGATAATCTATGCTACCATTCCTGCGTTCAGGCATCCATCGTCCATAAAAATTCTGCATAGCAGCCCATCTCCAAAAAATCTCAAGTTCCTTATACTCGATAAAAGCGGTATTAGAGAACAAAAACAAATCCTTTACAGTGCCTTCTTCTGCATCAAGCCTATAACCATCATAGCACGTCAACACTATCCATTCAGAGCCATCAGTATCTTTCAACATTAATCTCGGTTTTGGAATTTGATGTTCTTTCGACATCCATTGCTCATTCGTTTCTGACTGTACATCCTCCAGCTCGTCTACTTGAAACGAAGTGTAAGCCTGCGCATCAGAAGCATTCAAAATAGTAGGATCTATCCTTGAATATTCTCTTGTATGCCATGGATAAGGAGTTGGCTCTATGTCGTTTTCTGTCGGAGAATACAAATAATTACAACCATCAGCAACCTTGAAATGGTCACTCAATAATGCATCAGCCTTGTACAAAGCCAACCAAAGATATTTCTTTCCGAATCGTTCTGTTAGGTTATTGTACCTTCCTTCAGAATAAACATTATCATCCAACTTACCCAATTCATCATTCCAGTGAAAATCATGCTTGGCTATATTGGCAACCATCAATATGATATCTGCAAGTAGCAGAGTCTTAACGTGAGCACCTTCTTTTTTCAAAAAGACATCACTGTTTGCACGACTATTTGTTCCTATAATATACCTTCGGAAATCTGAAAATCCATAAAGTGTTTTATACATCTTCCAAGAACCGTTACTTAAACCAAAATAATCCTTAGATATTTCTTCAGCCTTGTCAACAACCAAATCATAAGGATTCTTAGAAACGAAAGGTGGTCTTATAGCACTAAAGTGAGTATTTATTCCATTCAGTTCATCGGCTAAAGCCAAAGTCAACATTGTCCATTGGCGCACCAATATATCTTCAGGCGCTTTATGGTCTTGGTAAAAGAAGTGCAATATCAAATTTGCAATCTTAGCAGCTTCGGTTGCATCACGTTTCCTAAGCAAGTATCCATAGATGGCACATGTGATGACTTGTACAACGTATGGATCATTGCAATCAAAGAATTCGTTTAGTGCGAAAAGAGCCATTTGAGGTTTATTGCCGAAAATTTCAACCAACTTTCTCATAACAACTCCCCTTACATACGGATGGGGAGAGGTACACATCCAACAAAGCAAAATAACAATCTTGCTCCATCCTTCATCTGTATCTTCACGTGGAATTATGTCAATGAAGTCTGTAAACCTTTGGGCATCATAACGATGCGAATACTTCTGATTTACCATTGTAGACCAAGCCAAGTCCCGATAGACCATATCAACCTTTTTTAGTACATGATGGGCTGACATAAAGACATCCAACGTTAAGTCTTGCAGAAAATGATGAAGTATTTCAACGCTGAAGATGTTGTTTTTCTGCATCCATTCAAAGATTGCTGGATTATTTTTCCCATGGTGTAGTAAACTGTCAACTATAGAACGATACATTTTTTTCGATTCTTTCCGTTCCAATAATTGAGGAGTAAGTTTCCATTCAGATAACAAAGCAATGATGAAACGGCGATAGCTCGCATATTCCCGGCGAGTGCCTTTCTCCAACACAAATTCTACTTTGTTTTTGTCAGTCATTTTATTGTGAGCAAATATGTCAGCCATTAAGAAGTCACCCATTTTCTGATATCCGAACATAAGAGTATCTCCGTTTCGCCCTGTTGATAGCATCAGATTTTCCTTCAGCATCCAATTTAACAGATTGTTTGACCACAACCTGTTCCTGCAAATCTGGTCTGCATAATGCCTTGCTTTCTTCCGCGGTATATCTTTGCATTGGTTGTAATACAACGAATAGTTGGCAAATTTCAAGAGAGCCTTTTCCGTCACATTTCGATGAGAGTCTTCATCCACGCCTTTTGAAATCAGGTCATTACGGTATTTGATATATTGATGGAAAAGGTCAGAATAAGTGAAGTCGTCCATCATATATCGCAGATTATGACTTGCAACAACGCAAAACATGGTCAGAAACAGAGGTTCGCTAAATTCCGCAAAATATCTCTTTTGAATATTACCATCAGTATCGTCTATCTGATAATGAGCAAAATACTTTTGTATAGCTTCTTGCGTATTATCTTCAAAACCACTGAGTTCTATTATGTTGCATGGAATACTCAAATTGAATTCTTCGTCTTCACGATAGGTAATCAGCAGTTTGATCCTGCCGTACCGTTTGAGCAAGGTTTCCATTCTCTTCATCGCCACGTTCCAAAAGTTCTCCGTAGCTCCTTCATTCAAGGCATCTATAATGATGAGGGCGTTGGAATCCTCTTCTATCATCTTGCCGTTGAGTTTTTGAAGAGCATTCTCACCAATGCCCATCATGCTATATAATTGGGTTTCAAAATCTTGGTCTTCTGAAAATCTACTACCAAACAACAGATAAACATTCATCTTTTTGCAAAGCCTTTCTGCTGTGGCACACACATAATGTGTCTTTCCCATTCCCGCCTTTCCTCGAAAAAGAACCATCTGATTTTTACTTCTCTTCCACTGCTCAATAAGTGTAGGAAGTTCTGAAAAAGGGCCTTTAAAGAATTTTAGAGTGAAAGAAGTAAATTCTTTTTCTTCATGTTCATTTCGCCAGTCATATAGTTTTTCCAACAGGTCTTCATAATATCCTTTTTGATATCCTTGTAAGATATCACTAAAATCAAAATGATAAGTTAAAGCATCTGATTCTATTTGCTTCAGTTCTTTCTCTATATTAGCCCTTGATAACCTCAAAGCAAACAAATCCAATGCTTCGTCCATTTTAGCATTACTAACATGCAAATCTCTATTATACCTCAACGCCGCATAATCTACTGCCTTTTCTACTTGCCTTTGGCACGTTCCTCTGCCGCAAGGAGAGAAATCTTCACTTTGCCAATCTTTGGAGACAATCGTCCCATGTTCTTCTAATCGAGCAGCAAGACTCTTGATGGAAGCATAACCCAAGCTACTGCCAACTTGATTGACGGCAACACCAATCACCGAGCCTTTTTCATTGAGAACAGGCGAACCAGAGAAGCCTTTGTATGAAGTAAAAGCCAGAGAATCGGTTCTTACGACAGTTGTATCATAGTCTTCCTTTCTGTTACCGAGTCTGTCCTGCACCTCCATGCTAATGATATCGGAACAGTTGCCAAACTCCTTCGGATAACCAACTATGGTAAGCTGTCTGTCCTCATTAAACTCCGCAGCCAGCAACTTTAAGTAATCCTCTTGCTGATAATCCTTGCATCTTAGCAACACAACATCCACATTGACCCCTTCTTCCGCAATATACTCCACATCACAAAGCACCTGTTTATCAGTAGAGATAATGACGGGGACACCATTTACTGCATTTTGCGCAACAATATGTCGAGCCGTAACCAATGTATCAGGAGCGACAAAGAAAGCTGTACCTCTTTCATTGTCACATCTTACAGGCACGACAGAAGCATAAATAGCCTTTCGTATATCAATAGGATACTTCATACTCATTTGCATTAGCTATTATTGAATAATGTAGCTTATCTTTCAAAGATTCGTTACTGGCAAGCGACTTCAATATATCATTTTCTCTATTGTATCTGATTTCCCGATGAGATAAATCTTCAGGAAGTGGAGCAATGATAATACGAGCCAAGGCTTGGTAACTTGGTCTGGCGCTTGCACCTCCTGTTACAAAATAACGTTCGCTATCAGCAACATTTACCAATTCTTTAGATGTACTATGCGCACTACCATGATGCGATATTTTGATGGCATTAAACAATACAGGCTTTGGGGTATCATTATAAACATCCCCTATTTTTTTCACTACCTGGTTAGGATTAGCATCACCCATAAACAAGATTCTATGTTCTTCATGCTCCCATATAAATGCAATTGAGGCTTCATTTTCCGGAGATAAATCCTTCATTTTTTCAGCCGCATAAAACTTCAAGGCATTCTCATCAAGAACTTTAGATGATACAGGCTCCTCATCAAACCCTTCGTTATCTTCTTGCTCCATTATACGCATCAATGATTCGTATATGGTTTCTTCCTTATCATAATCAAGTTTTTTGGGCTTATATAAGGTTTTCCAAAATAGTAATCGGTATTTCTTATCCAAGTCGTCCAAAGCTTTTTTGGATGGAGAAAGGAAGATAAACCTTCCCATATCATTTTCCAAATCAATTGCCAAAGAATTTTCAGTGATATACTCTCTTCTCCATGCCCTTTTCCAATTTTCGTTTTCTAATATCAATTCTGCAAGAGACATAGAAGTTTCAGCATTAATTCTCTGCTCCAGCATATCCACCACAGCGGGTAAATGACCGTAAACTCGCTTCATATTCTCCACCATCTTCTCATCCCATTCCTGCAGATTTTCAGAAGTCCGCTGATAGCAATTATAAAAGATATGATTGATGGTTAGGTTCGGTTTGGATTTCAGCATCCTTATCAATCCATTGATATGATCATTATCTATATGCGTAACGATCAGATAATCAATATAACCATGAAATTCATTCACAATGTAGTCATTAACTTCTTGAGTGTAGAGACCACAATCCACCATAATATGTATTTCCTTGTCGTCATTCTTTAACAACAAAGTAATGCAATCACCAGAACCTACCGAAAAAGTTTTGAATTTTACTTGCATATAATTATTCCTTTAAAATGAATTGTCATATTACAATAGTTCGTTAATAATTCAATAATGTGCTAAGCAGCTATACGTTGTAAGCACGAGAGATCTTTAAAAATCTTACTAATTAAAGTTCGGTTCGGGTTGTACCCACATGCTTTAAAAATTCGTCTCATCAGATAAGTGTTGGTCATCAGTGACTTGAATGAAGACATAGAATATTCCATTCCCATCTTCTTCATAGTTACCTTGGCAACATTTAGTGATGTGAACGAAGCATTGAAAGCAAAATAGAGTTTCCACTTATCGCGAGTCTGGCAGTCCATAAGACCAGTATAGCCTTTGGCGTCACGAAAGCAATTATGAGAAGCTTTACATAATGCATATAGAACCTTATTACCTACTTTAGAGGCGCCGTGACCGAAACAGTAATTTGTAGATCTCTACTTCCGAAAGCCAACGGAGGCGGAGACAGGGGAGTTCATAGCCAGAGAGCGATGCAGAGCATCTTCTGCACAGTTCAAGATAACCCGATGACACGGTGACACTAGTTTTGCAACTTTTTGACCACGCGAGAGTAAACCTTCAGAAATCACTGCCATAAGTGTCACCCTGTCACCTCGAAACGGTTACTTCCGAATCAAAAGTCAAAGACTTACGATGCAAAAGTCAGGGACTTACGCTCCGTAATCCACTGGTTTGCTAACACCAGAACAAAGAAAATCTATGAGCAAGTATGAGCAACCATGAGCAAGTATGAGTAACTGTGAATTGCACCCTCACCATTTCCGTATCTTTGCAACGTGGTTCAGAGATACGCGGCGCTCCCAATCAGCAAAACAGGCGAAGACATTTGATGGAACAGGCTCTTCAATATGCCATGCGATCCCAATCAGCAAGCTGTCCCCCACTACAGCAAGCTATAGTAAGGCGGTCCCATCCCGCATAACATGGCGAAGACCGCTTTGGTCAGCCATACTTAGAGCGAAGCGGTTCCGAGCACCGAGAAGGTGCGGTTACATCCCTTGCCCTTTGGGAAAGGGCGAGGGCTTGGGAGTGGGTTAAGGACCCTCCCGCTGGGGTTTCTGTCCCCTACAAGGGGAACCGAAAGGCTCTTTAAGACTATTGAAGACAGGAGGGACTATTCTTTCACAATCACTTCAAATGTCTTGAAGATAAGCTTGATGTCATACCAGAAGCTGGCATTCTTTACATACTCCAGATAGAGTTTAATCTTCTCCTGCATGATTACATGGATGTAATAATCTATAGGAATCACCGCCTTGGTTTTAGGAGTGATAGCCTTCTCCAAAGCCTCGTAATCCAACCGCTCATAATTGCATCACTCACTTCACTTCACTAGCCTCAGCCTCCGTCATATCAGGCGGAGGAAAAGGCGCATTACGCAATTTCATTGTCATAATATAATTATTTATTTAAAATATTATTATTATTTTTTCCTTTATGATACATTTTTGCATATTCCACAATTGTTTCGTGAAATACCTTACTCGACATTTTATCATGCTCTCCACTGTATTTTGAAACAGATTTTTTATAGACAGAATCCTTATGAAAGAAAACAAATGAACCTTTCAGGTATCGACATACATACCGAGACTTAAATGTATCAACATCAGCCTTCGGCATATTCTCAAATTCTTCAAATGCGATGTATTGTGCTGGGGATATTTCATACACCTTTTCTGCATAGTTATCTTGTTGATCAGGTTCCATTGTTATAGGTTTGAGTTTTTCCGTCTCTAACAGGAAATAGTTCCATTCTGCCTCATCATTGATAAACTCGAAAGATAATTTCTTTGGTTTTACAATATATACTTTTTCAGCACAGATAAGCTCAATGCAATCGCTTTCATATGCAATGGCTGCATCCGTCAAATCCGCTCCTCCCTCATTAGGAAAAAACATATGATTAAGACTTTCATACTTACCTAAAAGTCGAAGTACATTCACAATGTCTTCAACATTTTTCCATTCTGCATGAGTAGGAATTATTGTTGGAAACAACTGCTCTTGTATTTCTTTCCATTGCATCAGATTCTCTTTACTCCAATTTTTGTTTATCTGTATCCATTCCTCGAATCTTTTCGCCATTTCTTCAGCTGTAGGACGTGTACTTTCTGTGTAATCAGTACATTGTGCTAACAACTTGTCTAATGGATACAGGTATTTGTTACATTTCAGTTTACGTGACAAACCGATTTCCGAATTTGCTATATATTGACCACCAAAAGAGAACTCGTCCCCCGTAAGAATAATCCAAATAGTTTTTGCCATTGAATACACATCTGCTTTATACCTATCAGCACTCTGTGCATCCTTTTCCATTTGTGGTGCGATTGTTTGTTTTGCTCCAACTTTCTTACCTACTGGCGTCTTGAATTTCTTTCTTTTAAAATATACAAGGCCAAAATCCGATAAAACAAACTTTCCGTTATAATAAAGAATGTTCGCAGGTTTTATGTCTCTATGAGCAATGCCATTTTGATGCAAATTAACAAGCATATTCAGCAACATCTGGATAACTTCTACTTTTTCATCTAAAGTGAAATTCTTTATTTTTTGTTCGACAGATTCTGCCAATGGCATTACATAATATATAGGAATTTTTGCATCTACATTTTTTTGATTTTTTGAAGGTAAGTTTTTATCGATTATAGGAAGCACACCATGAATTTCTTGATGTTGCTCCATAAAATCCACCTCATCTACAAATCTTTTATAAGCTGCTCCATAACGACTAAACTTAAAGAATTTGATGGCATATTTTTCCTTCTTGTCATTCTTACACATCCATACCTCACCATTTCCACCTGCGCCAAGCTTTTTGGAAAGTGTCCACCCGTTAATCTTACGATTAGCTCTTAGATTATATTTTGCCAGAGCATTTTGTTGCTTGCCCATATTTTATTACTTTTTCAAAATCATATCGTTAATATCCACACCTTCACTATTATAAATAGTCTCTTTTCACCTTGCGATTCCACACACTCTTCTTTCCCCACTTCCAATTCACCCAAGAGCGAATTCTCAACAAGAATCCCATTAAATGACTTTCTTTGCTATACACCAACTGATATTTCCAGCGGTTCTTGAAGTATCGTTTTATCTTACTTGGCAAAGAATGTACATCAACAGATGTTGGATATAGAACTTCAGCCAACATTCGTTCTTCTATATCATTGTACCTTTGCCAGTTTGGAAAACATTCAGAAGAACACCTATCCTGGCGCCAATAACAGGAGTACCAGTAGAATAAGCCTCAATTATCGTCATCGGATTGTTCTCATACCCATGGGATGCTGAGCAGCTAACCTATCAAGATCATATTCAGAACTTGCCTTAAGCCTCAATTTTCATAACTTATCTCAATTTATATTTTTCCAAAAGTTGCTCAAACATTTCCTTTTTGAACTTATAAAACTCTCTAACAGAAGTTTTACCATCCAATTTGTACCCCAGAACTTGTTTCTGAATATCATTTAAGTAACTATCCTCTATCCCCAAGGATGCCAGATTTTCTTTCCTGCCATCTGAAAAAGTAAGCAAGTTTTCATGCATATCAATCATCTTCAGCTTTTCATCCTTGTAGAATTCCTCTAATTTCAAAGTATCCTTATAACCTATAGATAAACGTTTTGGAGCAAACTGCATATTTACATCATAATCGTCTTCATTCATACTGAGCATTTCAGGAAATTCTCCCTTAAAACGAACATGCTCGTCAACAAATACATGCGGATTTTCCAAAGACAACTCATTTTCTAAAGGATCAAAAGCACCTTTGTTTGATATATCATTGCAAGTTGTACAACAAGGAATCAAGTTGTAAAACGAAACTGCCAAAAAGGGATATTTGCTCTTGGGCAAGAAATGGTCGATAGGAGGTTTAGAATCTCGTTTACCCTCATAAGAGGCAACATTTATCTGATTGCGTCCACAATAAGGACAAACTTTCAAATTCATTTTTTTGATGAATTGCAACTTATCCAAATTCTTTTCATATAACATCTCCACAAAGATATGATAGAGAATATCATGAAAATCATCTACATACGTCAATCCCTTATCATTTTTTCCAATAGAATAAAAATCTCCTGCCAAGAACTTTTTCTTATTAATTCCTGTTTTCCACTCTTTACCAGTATTCCATACCTCTACATTATGCAAAATAGCCAAGCAATCTTCCCATGAAGCTGATAGCAATGTCTTCAAATTAGCATAAGAAGAATAATACTGCAAGAATTTCCAGGTAGGACTTCCCTTATAAACCTTATAAATAAACTTGATGTCCTTCGTTCGTCCTACAGATCCGTCAAAAGTAAGCGCCCCATCACGAAACCCTTCCATTAATTGACTGGTTTTACCAACAAGGGAATCCAGATGCCACTTCAGCATTTCTGCTGTTACATTATGAATCCTGTACATTTTCTTCAATGTTTAGTAAGTAATTTGCAATGAAAGAGTCACCTACCATTCTCATAATTTCATCTGATGGAGCTTTACCATTTCTCTGTGCACTCTGAATCCAGCGTTTCATAGCTTTAGCTGCCACATCACCTATTGGAGAATTGGTAAAGAAGAAACTAGAGCGCAACATATCATAATAATTTGCGCCAAAAGTCTGCTTATCTACCTTCACGGGATTACCTTCAGACAAATACAATGTATTTTCAGTCAGTACATCACTCAATATAAATGGCGAATGAGTAGCTATTAAAATATTGACACTCCTGATTTTACGCCTATCGATTCCGGCTGCATTCAAACTTTCAAGTAACATCGCCACAAATCGTCTTTGGTATTCAGGATGATAATATAGTTCCGCCTCATCAAATACCAAATTTACATAATGATAAGGTATCCTGTATTTATCTGAATCAACACTTTGAATATTATTCAAATGATAGATGACATAGCTAATCATATACATCATTTGCTTTTCTCCACTACTCATCTTACTCAACTCAAATGACGTGTTACTATCTCTTTCAAAAGTATCATACTTATCTGCCATCTTCTTTCCTACCCGCACATACTCTATGTCCATATCGAAAAAGGAAGGATACATCAAATGAAGAAAGACTTCCTCATAAGTTTTTGCCGGAGACCTCGAAATAAATGTATAGGCAGTCTCACGAGCCTCCGTTCTCGACTCATGCCGCTTGATATAATCAAGACATTGATGAATCTTTAAAGTAATATGGTTAATTGGCTGTTCTTTTATTTTCTCAACCACCCGCTCAGCAATCATAGGCAAATGAGCATTTAGATATTTTATATCTGACTCATGCTTAGTCTTATCTATTCCTTTTAGAAGGTCTAAACCCAACTGATCATAATAGTCATTGTAAGTCAAACAAATCTTTAGTGATTTGTAAGACAAATAAAACAACACCAATTTATACATCTCAGAATCCTTACCAAAAACTGCAACCAAGTCACCACTTACAAAATCCTCCCATACATTTTCTAATTCAACTCGGAAGTTTTCCAATAGAGAATAGTCCCATTCTTTATGAGCATTAAGAAATTTATCCCAAGTTTCCTTTTGATAGTTTTCTCTTAAATGAAAAGATACGTACTTTGGTCTATATCCATAAGGGAACTGCTTTTTCTTGGCAAGAAACAAAAGTGAGAACACTAAGATTCTCTGATGCGCCAATTCATTTTCTCTATTTATATCTATAGATCCATTAGTTCTATAAGGAACCAATGTTATTGGTGTCATATAGCCGTCATTCTTATGAAATAAACCATCAAGCCATTTTCCCTCAACAACATCCAAGCTATGATTGCCATAATCATATTCATTAAAGGAATAGATACTATAGTTTACAGCTATAGTATAGAAGAATCCCTTAAGAATCTTATCAAAATTCGCTTGCCGCATCTGGATTTTCGTCATAAATCCCAAATTGTCTTCACGATATACAGAAACGTTCTCATAAGCACATTCGATTCTAGTTAATTTACCATCACACACATAATATAATTCTGCATTCACGCCATTAGCATATGACAAATGTGAAGGTATCGGCGAATTCTTGGTGCAAGACAACGCACATGCCAAATTGTTAATTATTCTGTAAAAGATATCTAAGAGAGAACTCTTGCCTGCTCCATTTTTTCCGACAATACAACCCACCGTAATTTTAGGTGATTTATAACTGGTTTTGTATATATTAGCGGCAATATCTGAAACTGGCGGAACTTCTATAAAGCCATTTTGGGGTTCTGGATACTTTCCAAAAGGATACCATCCTGGCTTAAGATTCTTACTTATATTTGCATCCATAGGATGAAGATATAAACCTATCAAACGCAAAGACAAATCATAATAATCAATTTTCATCATTTTGCGAAAATCATTCATGTTCTATTTTATTGAAGACTAAAAAATCCATCGCAATGAATTTCTTTAGTCAATTAAACTATCGGCCAATGATCATCCATCAATACTAAGCAATTATCATATGGAATTCCAAATCCTCTGACCGTATTGACACTAACATTTTTACTGTTAATTCCAAAGTAAGTATCCACTCAACCCCGTATGACATATACACTTTTATAGGAATACCGCAGTTTTTGAAATCTATTATTTCTTATTCTTTACCCTCCAGAAAAAGTGCCATGTTCTGAAGATTGGCTCACTCAAAGCCTCGGCAGGATAATATCGCACGAAGTGCATATTTCTCCATATCTTCAGGAAATACTTCTTCCCCATACTCTGATGCGTAAACCCAGCATACTTCGTAAAGTGCCTACCGAAGTTACCACCATCCAGAATCTCTGCCAACAGCAACCTCCCACGCTTCTCATCCATTGGCACTATCATCTTATCCTCAGCCAATCCAAGCACCTCCTTCAGAACATACATCACCGCCCCTGCAAACTTCCACAATCCCAAATACTTCAGTTCTCTCTGTACCACATCCAATGCAGTAGAGGCAGAAGAATCAGTAGTAGAAGCAGAACTGACAGAAGTAATAGAAGAACCAGAAGCAGAAGAACAGGAAACAGAACCCGTATCCCCACTAACACCCCGGCGGTCCCATCCCTCACAATCTGGCGAGACCTTTGATGGTCCGCCATCCTTAGAGCGTAGCGGTTCCGAGCACCGAGTAGGGCGGTTTCCTCCCTCTCCCCTGAGGGTGAGAGGGTCGGGGTAAGAGGTGGAGCCCTCTTTAAGGGTAAAGAGGGACGGGGTGATTTTCGAAGATTTATTATTCAAAAATACATTTTTTGAGAAATCATTGACTACAAGAAAATAGTCAATGATTTGCCTCATTCCAATCCCTTCATCAAAGAAATGGTGATATAGATGCGTCAGCTGATAAATCACATTAAATGCCGTCGTTGGTATAGCAATATCCCCTGCCCCATCGGGCAACCTCACAATATGCGAGCATTGCAGATCCGCATTCCTTCGAAACCATTTCTGCAATCTAGCATGATAGATAGGATTATTCATGGAGCAAGGAAAGAAATGCAACTCAACAGGCACACCATCAAGAGAAGTCTCCAGATGCTGCAGTCTGATATCATCCCCTAGTTCAAACTTCTTTTGAGCATACTCCATAATCCTCTCCCTACTAGCATCAATCCAAACATCAATATCTCCAGGAGTACGTGAATAAGGATTCGGATACATCAAGGCATTCCCTTGTCCTTTCAAAACACAGCACCTCATCCCATCCTCTCTCAGCATAGCGAAGAGCTTACCTGCCACAGCATTCACCTTCATGTTCTGCCTGCGAATCTGTTGCGCCTTACCCATCCAAGTCATCAGCAGTTCCCTCCCTATCGGGTTCTGCTTCAACTCCTCAGGATACTCCTCCCCCAATCTCTCAATACCCTCAAAACAAAGCCCCAGCAGAGCCTGCTTAGAAGCAAAGGAATATAGCTGCTGCCAGTCCATACAAGCTATCACCCTACTCATATCCCCCTTACTTCCAAGGCAATACTTCAGAAAATCGAAAATTGCAGTTATATCATTCATTCAACTATTGATCTTTATTAAATTATTAATACTATCTCAATATTTTACGTCATAATGATGTATATTTGCAGTCAGAATGATTATTAATTAAACATTTTGGACTTATGGCACAGACAGCAATGACAGTCCGTATGGACAACCAGCAGAAAGAGGTGAAACCCCAGAGCTCACGCTTGATGAAATCAATGAAGAAATCAGAGAAGTCAGACGATTAAGAAAAGAACGCAATGGTATATGCAGTCATTGATACAAACATATTTGTATCAGCCCTTATCACCCACAACTCAAACACTTCCCAAAAGAACCGCAGGTGAGGGACAGGTGGGGCAAAAGCACCCCTAACCAAGTATATGTGGGTAATCCTCCTTGATAAGGCTGATATAATCCCACGTATCTGCATCTACTTTATCTTTCTCTGATTCAATTTTAATCCAAACATTACGCAGCATATCTTCCAGCAATTCACGCTCTTGGCTTATGTAAGAAATTCTGCTATATGTTTTGCTTCCCCAAGTTTCAAACTCCTTTTCCACTTCATCCCAAAGATGCGAATCTATCAAACGACAAAAGTTTGCCAATACTGCTTTATAGTCATGCAATGGAACATACGGAATATCTTCTTTTGCGATATAAGCTTTTCCGAAGATATCGGGGCTCATCACTATCCATCTTCTTCTAGAAGTATTGGAATGACCTAAAGCATCCAACTTATGTTTGGCTTGCTGACAAACATCTGCCTTAAAGATAAAAACAGCATCCTGTGAAATCGGAAATTCAGCTGCATTCAAAAGAGTCATCGTATGCTTAACCTTATTATTTAAGCTCAATGCCGTTATGTTCTTGGCTGACTGATATCTGTGTCGCCATACTGCTGAATCCTTTCCAAAGCTATGTTAAACGATTCGAAAATAGGCTCAATGTCTTTACCTAACCACTTAAAGTTATAACGATAAGAACATTCTTGCTCTTCGCTGGAAGATATGTAGAAGTTTGTCTCCTTCAACACCTCTTCTCTTTTGGCAATGGCCTTGATGGCAGCAATAAAGTCAGGATCATGACTAGCCAAAATCAGTTTCGTTCCCAATGTCTTATGTATCAACACTAGCAGTCTGGCATATTCCACAATCCACTGCGGATGCAAATGAACTTCAGGTTCATCAATCATCAAGATAGTTTTATCATCCAAATATCCATTCTTGATCAACTGATAAAGATAAGCAAAAGTCTTCATACCAGTAGCTATTTTTTCCACAGGCAATTTAAGATGCTCATCTTTTCGTTCGTAATAGAGTTCTGTCTCGCCTAGAAGACTATCACTCTGTGAGATTTTACCATTAAGCAATCGAGCGATACGCAAGAGAAGCATCTTTGACTTATCCAAAGTCCTACCTAGAGAATGAGTCATGTTACTATGAAGACGCTGCAAGAACACATTGTCTGCCAAGTTTTTGGCATTCAATGCCATAGGAGTATCAATATAAATAGCTCGTTCTATGTTAAACAATGAACCCAGACTCTCCTCAGAGATTATATTGACATCATCCTCCCAGAGTTGCATCGACTCAGGAGCTACATCATCTTCACGAAGATACTCCTCAATAAAGCTATATACGTCTTTTATAGAGCGCATACTAAGTCGCTTTTCCCAATCTTCAAGCATCTTATCGGTCTGTTGAAATATTTTCTTCTCAAAATAATCAAATGTTTCAATGTTGTCAGAATCCTCAATTAATTGATTTAAATAGTTTATAACCCTCACCTTTCTAAAGGCAGATACATTATCCGAAAGAAACTCAGGTCTTACCTGTTCTGTAAACTCGGCTACTATAGAATTATATTTTTCAGCCACCTCATCAACAGCGGCTCCAACATTAATTTCTTTTTTCAAAGCATCAATATTGGCCGATAACGTCAAGATTTCACTTCTACTACTGCGATACCCCCATATTTCTCGAATAGCACGTGCAAGAATCTGCAAACTATGTTTGAATTCATCATTTACACCCTTGCCTACATACTCATCGAATCTAGTGGCAACATCCACCATATAATACAACCATTTGGAAATGGTACTTTTGCCACTTCCTGATAATATCACTCAAATGATACCACCTGTAGCACTCAAATGATACCACTTGCGT
>ERZ773209.913-NODE-913-length-19419-cov-23.516267_pt1 | contig 19419 bp, 20 predicted proteins | sample MGYA00511109_ERZ773209 | MGnify/ENA primary metagenome ERZ773209 (study PRJEB29015, sample SAMEA2737786) | human gut metagenome | biome: human gut; feature: human-associated habitat; material: faeces | place: China | collected 2012 ...
ATATGCATATTTATAAACAAGCAAGTTGATATTTATTCACTTGCGAAACTTCAGTTCTTAACAAGTCAGAGCTTTTTAATAATGAGGAAAAATGCATTATGTTTGACAAGGTTAATGAATGGTTGAAGAAAACACCATCAATTTATGTCACACAAAAGTGGAAGTCTGCTTATTTGGATGCTATTAATGGAATGGCTTTGGATATGCGTGAGGCATCCCCTTTTTGGCCAAATTTATTGTGGAATTGTTATACTGATGATGGAGTGAATCCATCTGAAGAGATTTCTTCGTTGATTAATCAGAATGCTTTGTCTCGAATTCAGCCAGTTGAATTTGATGAAAATATATTGTCCGGTCGAAAAGCTTGCGATGAACATATCTTGAAAAGCTTACTTGAAAGACAGTGTTTTATGAGGAATGAATATCTTGGAGGTTTGTCATTTACCGGAGATATTTATAAATGGCAGCAGAAATACTTTTTAAACATACGACCTTCGTGTGATTGTGTTGGAAGAGATGGAGAAAATAAAATCTATTTGATAAAGGGCGTCAAATTGAAAGATAAAGAAATTCAAAATGGACTCTTTAATGATAAGTATGGAAACTTCATCGAACAATCAAATTTTGTTATTGTTGGGCCTATAGATGGATGTTTCTTTCGTTTTAAATTTAAAGATATAGTAATTGAGGATTTTGAAGAAAAGAAAAATAAGCGCATTGGGCGTTTATTGCCGCCTTTTATCACTCGCGTAACTCAAAAATATGGATTGTACATTCATAGACAAGGCTTACCAAGACTCCCAAAAGAGGTGATTCCTGCAGTTGCTCCTATTGAAGATGATAATGAGTTTGAAGAGGAAACAATGGATGCTCTTCAAGAAGAGATTAAAGATTCTAAGAGTATGGTACAGCAATTTTCTAAGGAAAACAAAGAATTAAAAGCTAAGATGAAAAGAATGGCGAATTCACAAAATTGCTATAGGTTATATAATTGTAAGGTGACAATATCACCTTCTTTGAAAAGGCGCAAGGGTAGAAGATAAACGAAGATGCTGATACCAATCTTAATTTTTAGTTGTAATTGTTATCTCCAGGCGGTCCCATCCCGCACAATATGGCGAGACCTTTGATGGTCCGCCAACCTTAGAGCGTAGCGGTTCTGAGCACCGAGTAGGGCGGTTTACATCCTTCCTTCTGAGGAGGAAGGCTTGGTTGGAGGTGGAGCTCCCTTTGGCTAAAGGGAGACGGAGGAAATCGAAAAAATAGCACCGAGTAGGGCGGTTTCCTTCTTCTCGCCTTCGGTTCCCCCGCTAACGGGGGAACCGAAGGGGGTGTAAAGACCATTGAAGAAGACCGAGATGAGAGGTGGAGCCTTCCTTAACGGTAAGGAAGGACGGGTAGGTTTTCGAAAAAATACCTTTTTTAATGAGAAAAAGCGATGCCAATGAGTGCAATGAAAGCTCGCTTTATCAACAAAGAAGGACGGGATGATTTTAGAAATTCTATTTTTAAGAACATAAGTTAAAACAATGAATATAATCAAAACCAATATAGATGGCGTACTCATTATAGAGCCACGCCTCTTCCGTGATGCTCGAGGCTACTTCTTCGAGAGCTTCAGCGAGCGAGAGTTTGAAGAAAAGGTAGCCCCAATCCTGGGACACAGTGTACACTTTTGCCAAGACAATGAGTCAATGAGCAGTTATGGTGTGATGCGTGGTTTGCATTTCCAACGCCCACCATATACCCAGAGCAAGCTGGTACGCTGCGTAAAAGGTAGAGTGCTTGATGTAGCTGTAGATATCCGCAAAGGATCACCAACCTATGGTAACCATGTAACTGTAGAACTGACAGAAGACAATCATCGCCAGTTCTTCATACCAAAGGGCTTCGCACACGGTTTCGCAGTTCTCTCAGAAACTGCAGTCTTCCAATACAAGTGTGATAACTTCTATCACCCAGAGGCTGATGGTGGTATCTCTATCTTGGATGATTCCCTCGGTATTGATTGGAAGATTCCAACAGAGCATGCCAATCTCTCCGAGAAAGATACAAAGCATGCAATGCTGAAAGATTTTGATAGTCCATTCGACATCAATGTAGATTTATACAAGTAAACTTGGTACTAATCATAACTCCTTTGGACAATGGAAGGAATGATACATTGAAAAAGAACCGTGAATTTTAAATGTAGAATATTATTATAACAGGCGGTGCTGGAATCTTTAGTACATGTGGTAATACTTTCTATATATAAATTGCAGGATTGTTTAAACTTCACTTGCATATGTTTTAGGTGATAAATTTGAAGAAATCGCATATTTTACTTTTATTATGTAACTAATTATGGATAATTCTTTAATAAAAATAGACGGTGATTCTAAGGCTTTATCAACATTGATAGATGCTATAAGTAGAGGTATTGGTACTCTTTATAGGCCATGGGGAATAAAAAGAGAGGCGAAAGCAAAAGCAGCTGAAATTCAAATTTTGGCAGAAGCGAAAGTTAAGGAGCAGCAGATATTTTCTGAAGCAAAGAAACAATTGGATATTGTTGCTTCTGATGAACAATTGCATCGAACCATATCTAGGATTGTGAATCAAGAACTTAGACGTCAAGAAAACATAGATGCAATAGCTAAGATTGCTTTAGCAGAGTTGGATGAAAGTAGACTTTTGGCTGTAAAAGAACAAGTTGAAACGGATTGGTTGACACGATATTTCGATATAGTGCAAGATGTTTCAGATGAAAGATTACGGAATGCTTGGGGGAAGATTCTTTCACAGGAAATAATGTCTCCTGGTTCTTATTCTTTAAGAACATTAAATACAGTCAGTAACCTGTCAAAAAAAGAAGCAGAGTTATTTGCTTCTCTTGGCAATTTAGTCTTAAGTACAGGTTCCGTTTTGTTCTTTATTAACAAAAAAAACTCTATCTTGGGAAGTGATATTAGTTTTAATAATATTTCTTTGTTGATGGAATGCGGGCTTATAAGAGAAGAACATGCTTTGCACATAATTATTGAGCCAAAAGAAAAACCTGCAAAATCCGCATGGATTTATCAAGATAAAGCTCTTTTGTTAGATTTCAAAACTGATAGTTGTAGGGTACCTATATACGAATTAACATCGGCAGGTAGAGAATTGTACAAAATCTTAACTGTTTCATTTCAACTTGATTATCTAAAGCAAATAGTTGCTTATTTTAAGAATATTCAATTAGGCTACTCTAAACTTATATCATTTAATGATGATCAAATAGAATATGACGACGATGTTGTCAAATTGTAATGAAAATGCTAGGTAAGGAGTTTTTCAACCGTCGCTGGTGGAGGATAGGTTGATTCGAAGAAAACTAATATAACACATAAAAAATCGCAATGAAAGATTTCAAAGATATAAAAGTAGCAGTAGCCGGTACCGGCTACGTCGGTCTGAGCATAGCAACCCTGTTATCTCAGCACCATCATGTAACAGCAGTAGATGTAATCCCTGAGAAGGTGGAGAAACTCAACAATAGGATTTCTCCAATCCAGGACGATTACATTGAAAAGTATTTGGCAGAAAAGCCATTGAACCTCGTGGCAACCCTTGATGGCAAGTCTGCCTATAAGGATGCAGACTTCGTAGTGATTGCAGCACCAACCAACTACGACCCAGTAAAGAACTACTTCGATACAACCCATGTAGAAGAAGTCATCGACCTGGTTCTGGAGGTAAACCCCGATGCAGTGATGGTCATTAAGAGCACCATCCCTGTAGGTTACACCCGCAGCCTCTATTTGAAGTATGCCAAGAAGGGCGTGAAGAAGTTCAACCTTCTCTTCTCTCCCGAGTTCCTTCGTGAGAGCAAGGCTCTCTACGATAATCTTTACCCAAGCCGCATCATCGTAGGCTATCCAAAGATTATCGAGCGCCCTGAGTTTGAAGAGGAGAACGAGGCAATCAAGTCAGTAACCAATGTCGATATGTTGAAGGAAGCAGCCAAGACCTTCGCCGCTTTGCTCCAGGAAGGTGCCATCAAGGAAAACATCGATACCCTCTTCATGGGAATGAAGGAAGCTGAGGCTGTCAAGCTCTTCGCCAATACCTATCTGGCACTCCGAGTAAGCTACTTCAATGAGTTGGATACATACGCAGAGGTAAAGGGACTCGATACCAAGGCCATCATCGATGGTGTAGGTCTTGACCCACGAATCGGCACCCATTACAACAACCCAAGCTTCGGCTATGGTGGTTATTGCTTGCCAAAGGATACCAAGCAGCTTCTGGCAAACTATGCCGATGTTCCAGAGAACCTGATAGAGGCAATCGTAGAGAGCAACCGTACTCGTAAGGACTATATTGCTGATGCCGTACTCCAGAAGGCAGGCTATTATAACGAGAATAGTACTTTCGATGCCAGCAAGGAGCACAGCTGTGTGATTGGTGTCTATCGCCTGACCATGAAGTCGAATAGCGACAATTTCCGCCAGAGTGCCATCCAAGGTATTATGAAGCGTATCAAGGCAAAGGGTGCAGAGGTTATCATCTATGAGCCAACATTGGAAGATGGAAGTACATTCTTTGGCAGCAAGGTGGTTAATGATATGATTACATTCAAGGTACAGAGCCATGCGATTATTGCTAATCGCTATGACTCCTGTCTAGATGATGTCCATGATAAAGTCTATACACGAGATATCTTCCTTAGAGATTAATCCCAACATTTTCAAACATGAACTTCTATAACGCAAAAATGCTATTATAAGGATAATGGAGAGTATAAAAATATTACAGATTTCTGATATACATTGGGGTAATGCCAGTTCTATGGTAGATTCATTTAAGAATTTGCGAGATGGGATGAAGGGCTATTTGGAAGAATATAAAAGGCAAAATAAGGAGAAGTTTGACTACATTCTAATTTGTGGTGATATAGCTTTTAGTGCTCAGAAATCTCAATATGATAAAGCGACAGATTTTATTAAAGATTTGTGCAAAATTGCAGAGTGCAAAGAATCTGAAGTTTTAATAGTCCCAGGAAATCACGATAAAGACAGAAATGCTCAACCTGTATCATTGAGAGAGGCTTTAAATGAGTATATGGGACGAGATGATAAAGATGCGGATTGGATGCTTGATAATTCATTGCAGGGAGATATAAATTCATGTAAATTTTTGTTTGAACCATTTAGGGAATATGAATGTTTTGCTAGGTCGTTCGGTGGCAGCGGACGCTTAACTTCCAAATTGCTGGCAGAAGGAAAAATAAGTGCATTTTCCGAAAAGGATGATAAAATGTATTGGAAAAGGGAACTTTCTGATAATCTAAATGGATTTAAAGTTGTTGCATATGGTGTGAATTCTGCATTTAATTGCGATAAGAATGACTTTGATTTTAGCGAAAAAGGCTTGGCTGGGCACAAAATGTTTTTACCTAAGCTTGCATACGCCGAGCCTCGAAGAAAAGATCATGTTATCAATATAGTTATGATGCATCATCCAATTTCTTTTTTAGCTCATAATGATGCTATAGAGAAGGATTTGGATAGTCGTTTCCAACTTCAATTTTTTGGACATGTTCATCGAACAGATTCGAATTCAAACAATGGGGCTATACATATATATTCGGGAGCTTTACAACCTCCAGAAGATGAGGCTAGTGCCGATGTTATAGCTTATAGACCTGTATTTAATATATTGAATCTGAGCGTAAAGGACGTGTCTAGTTCTGAAAGTACTCTCGTAGTCGATTTGGACGTGATAGCATGGGATGGCAGTACGTTTTGTAAAAGTCAAGAGAAATCGAAACAACTGACAGTTGCTATGAAACGGTTAGCATTAGAAAATAAAATGGTTCCGACAGGGGTGACTCTTCCTGATGGTATTAGTAAAAACGACATAATTATAGATTTTATAAATAGTATCTATATAGAAGAGGTCATTAATGATTTGAAACCAGTTTTTTATAATCATGAAACATCTGACTATATAAATGCTTTGAATTTCATAGATTATGTAGCAGAGAAGAATTTGTGGTGTGAACTTTGGAATAAACTGAATGAATATGAAGGCTGATTTATATACAATGCTTGGAGAGTGTCTTATAATCCCTTATTCTCGAGAAATCGCTGAGAGATTAGAGGAACTTTGTGATGAATATGCTAAAGAGCAGAATGCAGATGATGATATGGTAGCAGAATGGGCTATCTCGTTGTTTGCAAGAATAAAGGATACAGGAATTAAACAGTATTTGGAAACAAAGTACAACGAAAAATTTGGTGAATCGATTAGTTTACCATCAAGTACAATGAATGCATTAAGGGCATACTTAATCTGTAATGCGATAGATGGTAAATATAAGTCCGCTGATTCAGAATATTGTTCTATGTCTTTGATGAATTGTGTGATACTTCTGAATGGTAGGCTTGCATCTATGCCTTATGCAGATTATTTTGTTGAAAGATTTGGCAAGTTGCAAAAATATATTCAACAGAAATCTGATGACCTAGGAATAGAAACTGCAGATTTAGCAAGATCACTTTTTGAATCTTCGGAGTCTGATGTCGTAGAATTAGACGGAAATAAAATAGTTGCGTGCAAAAAAATGGCATGGGAATCTTGGAAGTATAACGTTATCCAGATGCTGGAAGATAAATATAGTAATGAACATTGCTCTTATTCAGACATATATCACGCTCTTTATGAAGTAATAGGCAAGATGCCGCATGAATATTTAAGTTTGGACTTGAACTATGTTCTAACCAACTTGATAGGTTATGATTCAAATGAGAAGAATATAGTTGATATAGTTAAAGAATTGGAAGACAATGGATGTCCTTTCGCTCAATCAGTGAGTAAATCCTCAATTCTTCTTAGACTTTTAAACCAAGATGAAGATTTGCTGGACTTGCCTTTCGTTAAAACACCATTATCTAAGCATGATTTCGGTGTATATTTGTTTTATGAGTTGTTGATGGAAAAAATAGCTGGTAATTATGGAACAGAAGAATAATGATTTGGCATCTTTTATAAGTGATGGTAATCATGATAATATAGATGTTGAAAGAGAAAATGATAAGCATTCGGTAACAGCATCAGACTATGAAAACAAACCTTCGGTTTCACGTTTGCCTTTTTATGGTGATGCAATGAATGAGAGCAATGTTAACGAATTGGTTGATGATGTTGTGCCGTCTGTTTTTGTCTTAATAGGATTTCCAAAATATGGGAAGTCTACGTTTGTATCTTCTTTTTATCATGTAGTAATGCGTGAAGGGAAAATCGGCAAATATAAGTTTTTGGATTCAGAGACGCTAGCAGGCTTCGAGCGAAGAAGTCATATTAGAAATGCTGAGATTGTAGCAAAAAAACGCCTTGATCGAACTCCTATATATGCAGACTATTTTTTGAGTATGTTGTTTGAAAATACAGTAACTCATGAATATGTTAAAATAGTTATATCAGATCGTTCTGGAGAAGTCTATCATAATTATGCTGCCAAAAAGGCAAGTTTGGAAAGTGATAAACTACTTGCTACTAAATGCCATCTAATCTATTTCCTGGATTCAGAGGTGTTGGCGAGTTATGATAGTTTTATCGGTATGCGCAATGATATAGACAATTTGTCTAAGCAAATGAATAAGTTAGAACTGTTTGATAATTGTAAAACATATGAAGTCGTTTACAATAAAGCAGATAAGTTGGAACAGAATTCAGAGCTAAAGGCTGATTTTGATAGTTCTTCTCCTTTGATAGAAGGCAAACTTGAAGGTTATTGCAAACTACGTAAAAAGATTAAGGTGAGTTCGTTAAACCCTTTGAGAAATAATGGATTGAAGAAGTATTTCGAAGAGATGCTTGATGAATGTTCTACAGTAAAATGTGCTGAAAACGAATTGCTGGACAAAATGAATTGGACTCATAATATATAAGGAGGTATGTAAATGGAAAAGCATAAGATTTTAATAGCAGGATTGCCAGATACAGGCAAGTCTACGTTTATCGGTGCCTTATGGGCTATTGTGAGGAATTATTCAGATGTGATAAAATCTAAGATGAAAGCTTCGGATAGTGATGTTCCTGATTTAGTGGAAAAATTAGATAATCTAGGCGAAGCTTGGGAATGTGTAAGGTATATAAAAAGAAGTTCAGAAGATATTCCAGAGAATATGCGTATTGAACTAGTTACAGCCGATGAGGAAATTGGAGTTACCTTAGACTTTCCTGATTTCAGAGGTGAATCTTTTCGCAATATTATATCTCAAAATCAACCAAAAACAATTGATGATTGGTGCGAACATGCAGATAGTTTGTTGTTCTTTATAAATGATTTTAAAAGTGGTACGTTTTACGATGATATTAAAGATTTTGAGGAAGATAATGATCTAAATAAAAATCGGTTTAATCAACCTGGTTTGAGCCCAGAGTTGATGACTCCTGCCACTCAAAACATGCTCATTTTGCGATATTTAAAAGGGCATTCTCATTTTAAGAAAGTTACTATTTGTATAACTCAATGGGATAGATATGTCAAAATTCACAGCACTAATAAAAAAATGAAATCGCCAGAGGTGGTTCTTCAAAAACAATCTCCAGCATTATACAATTTCATAAAATATCATTTTCCACAAGCGACGTTTTATGGCCTTAGTTCTCAAGGTGATGAGTATAAGTATGAACAGCAAACTGATGAGCAGAAGAAAAATGATGAAAAGTTAGTGAAGGCAGATTGTAAGAAACGATTGTTGGAGTGGGGAAAGAAAGGACAACGAGCATTTATATGTTGGGAAAAGGAATATAGCTTTGATATTACAAGCTTAATTTATAATATGTTGTTTTAAATATGAAAATAGAACAGGTGTTGCATGGTTATAGTAATGGACATACTTTGTTGCGAAGCTCTGTGAAATCTTTAACAGTCAATGATGCTGCAAAGATGGATGTGCTAAGTGATTGGTCTGGCTATCAAGATGATAGAGAAGATAGTAGCTACATAACCACATATCCATTAGTAGACAGTCCATATTATGTGGTAGCAAAATCATGGTATGCCTATGAGATGGATAGACCTGGTTGTGTCTGGACTCATTCACTTCTAATTTCATTTGATGATATAGATAAAAAGTTTGATTTTCGTTTACTATTAGTATATTTTAGCCGACCAAGTAGCGATGATTTGGATGATTATGAGCAAACTATAGAAATAGACCGCTATCCTTCATTTAATGGACAAAAGGATATATTGCCAATAGACGAAACCAGTCTTATATTTTTGTATTCTTCTTTGTTTGCTTATAGTAAACCATTTTCATTTAAGGTTGAAATGTCGGCATTGGACAATCAGAAGTTTTGTTTGTCACTTCTTCAGTATTTACCTATACCGCTGCTAAGGCACATTTCAATGAGCAGTGGCAGCAATAACTTGAGGCAGTTCCAAGGTGAAGTATTGACAATGCAGTTCGTTTCTGACAAATCGATGATGTCTCTATTGTCTCCTCCATGGAAAGATACTGTCAAGATTGATGATTTTCATAATGGCGTTAGGTTCTTACTTCAAGAAGTCTTAAATGGAGGTAATAGTATAGCTCCATTAATAAGAATCTTCTCTAATGATATCGGTACAAATTATGGTAAACTTTGTGCTGTTGGTAATCTGCTGAGAATGCTTAATAGAGCAATGCTGCACAGAGTATCTTCTGATGATTATCAGATAGTCCTAAGAATAATGTCGTTAGCGTTTCCTTCGGATGAAGGTATGCTTATCAAATCTAATTTTTTGGGGGCAAAAATTGTACCATTATTTGGAGATGACTCGAACTTTATTTATCAAATATCTATTTGTGAAAATGGTGAGGCGTTTCCCGAGTCTTTTGTTCGGTTAAAAAGTCATTTCGAGATAGCAATAAAGGACTTTGATAAGCTTTATTCGATAGTAGAAAAAATATACAATTATGGTACCTTGAGTCATTATGGTATAGAGTTCTTGGGGATGTTCTTTTCAACGTCTACGTGGATCAATTTGGGAAGAGAAGAATTCGGTAAACTATTAAACATATTTGAAAAGTATTATGATATCTCATGGGATGGAAAGATTGATTGGTATAATATTTGGGCTGCGTGTCTTAGATATAATACTGATGTTAGCTTGAGTATAGCAGATTTAATCAGTTCAAAATTAATTCAACCTGAAATAATCGTCTATGAGAATTTGAATAATGGCAATAAAACGCCTAAGAATATGGTAAAAAGTACTTTTTCAAATGTAGAATGTTTTTTGGAATGGATGAGTTTTGAAGATGATTTCTCAGATCAAGTTGTTAATGCTATAGTGACGAACATTGTTCCAACTAGTGTAGTTGTAAAACGTAAAGGTTCTAAGATTTGGAACTGGTTGGCAAACAATAAACATGGTATATCACTTGACTACTATGCTTTTGTGTTTACGCTTTCTTTTAATTGGACAGATGATATTGCTTTGAAATTATTAAAGTGCTCCTTTTATCCGATTCATCAAATATTAGCAGAAGATAGGGTACATGCTCCAATCTTGTGGCTTAAAGTTATGAAATTTGCTGATGAGTTGCCCATAGAGGAGGATTGGGATAATTGTAAAAAATTAAGAAAAGGCTTAGTGCGATATCTAAAGTCTTGTGGCTATAAAAAAACTTTATTATCTGATTTTACGCCTGATGTGGGCTTAAATGATAGACTTGTAAAGTTTTGGTAGAAGTTTTAATTATATAGAATGCTTATGAAATCTCCTATTGATGATACATTAAGACTGATGCTTCAAGCTAAGCTGGAAGCATTGGAACAGTATTTAAATGCTGATGTGTTTGTATATTATGGTAGCTTGGCTCCAGTTTCTGCTAATATGTTTGCAAAGTTAGTGGAGGACTTGAAAGCGGATGCAGTAAAAAGGGATAAGCTATATGTGATTTTGACGACACTTGGTGGAAGTGCAGAAATTGTAGAACGATATGTCAACATATTGCGACACCATTATTCTGAGGTAAATTTTATAGTTCCTGATTATGCTTATAGTGCAGGTACAATATTCTGCATGAGTGGAGATAGTATCTTAATGGACTATATTTCTGTGTTAGGCCCAATTGATCCGCAAGTACCTAATAAAGACAATAGGTATGTAGCTGCTTTAGGCTATCTAGACAAAATCAATGAGTTTATAGATAAAGCAGCCAATGGAACCCTAACAAAGGCAGAGTTAATATGGTTGAAAGAATTGGATTTGGGTGAAATTCGTAGTTTCGAGCAAGCACGTGATTTGACAACCGATCTTTTAACCAAGTGGTTGGTAAATTACAAATTCAAAAATTGGACTCAGCATCATAATGGAACAGAAGTTACTCAAGATGATAAAAAAGAACGTGCAGCTGAAATAGCAAAAGAATTGAGTGATAATAAGAAATGGAAGTCACATGGAAAAGGTATATCTATTGCAGAATTACGTGCTCTTAAATTAAAAATTGAGGATTATGGTGAAGATGAGCGTTTGCGCTCTCTGATTCGTGATTATTATAATGCAATGGATGAATATGTAAGAATGAAGAATATCAACTTATTCATTCAGAATAGAGTGTTTTTGTAAGTTATGAATGAAACAAAAAAAATAGAAAAGTTGTTCAGTATGTATTCTGATAAAGATACAGATGAATCATTTGTTTCTTTTTTAGAGGAGTTCGATGCTTTTTTACAAGAGATGAGCATTCCGCAATCGAAAAAGCACCTTATAATGTACTATGAGGATTCTAAACCGTGCATGTTGAATATTAATAGTTAAACTATACAATGGTAAAATATAATATTAATCTAGATGGCAAGACCATCTTGGTAACAGGTGCTGCTGGATTCATTGGCAGCAATCTTGTAAAGCGTTTGTTAAATGATGTGGAGAACATCAAGATAATTGGTATTGATAGCATTACAGATTACTATGATGTGAATATCAAATATGAGCGTCTGAAGGAAATTGAGGCAATGGGTAAGGATTGGACTTTTGTTCATGACTCTATTGCCAATAAGGAGATTATCGAGAAAATCTTCTCGGACAACCAGATTTCTGTGGTTGTCAACCTGGCAGCTCAGGCAGGCGTACGTTATAGTATTACGAATCCTGATGCTTATATTCAGAGCAATCTCATAGGATTCTACAATATTCTGGAGGCTTGCCGTCATCATGAGGTAGAGCATCTGGTTTATGCCTCTTCATCTTCTGTTTATGGTTCAAACAAGAAGGTGCCTTATTCTACGGATGACAAGGTGGATAATCCTGTAAGTCTATATGCTGCTACCAAGAAGAGTAATGAGCTGATGGCTCATGCGTATTCTAAACTCTATAACATTCCAAGTACTGGCTTGAGATTCTTCACCGTGTATGGTCCAGCTGGAAGACCGGATATGGCTTACTTCGGATTTACTAATAAACTGGTAAAGGGTGATACCATCAAGATTTTCAATTATGGTAACTGCAAACGTGACTTCACTTATGTAGATGACATCGTTGAGGGCATCGTAAGAGTAATGCAGCATGCTCCTGAGAAGCAGAATGGAGAGGATGGATTACCTATTCCTCCATATAAAGTATATAATATAGGTAACAGCCATCCGGAGAACTTGCTGGAGTTTGTAAGCATCTTACAGGAAGAATTGATTCGGGCAGGTGTATTACCTGAGGATTATGATTTTGAGGCGCACAAGGAACTCGTGGCAATGCAACCTGGCGATGTGCCAGTTACTTATGCCGATACTACTCCATTGGAAGAGGATTTCGGATATAAGCCATCTACACCATTAAGAGATGGTTTGAGAAATTTTGCAGAGTGGTATAAAGAGTATTATTTCTAGAATTATTTGTACTAGATTTTATAGTTATATAGAATATAAACATATAGTAAATATGAAAAAAGTTATATATTTGGCTTACGATTTAGGCGTAAATGGAGATTACTCTTCATTATACCAATGGTTGGCAGGAAAGAAAGCTAAAGAGTGTGGTGATAGTTTCTGCCGTTTTGTTTATGAGTTTAAGACCATAAATAAAAATGAAACGAATGATGATACTAAAAAAGCTTTGATGGAAATACAGCAGGACCTTAAAGAATCTGTCAAGATAAAGCAAGGAACGCGTATATATGTTTGTTCAGACTTTTTTTATAATGATAAAGTTAAATTAACTGGAGCTTTCATCATAGGAAAAAGAAAGCAGAATCCTTGGCAAGAATATGAAAATGATGGTGATGGTTTAGATTCGATTGATTAGTATGAATGTAATCGTTGATACGGGATTTTGGTATTCGTTTTTAGGAACAAGAGAGCAAGTAAGACATTCTGTTGCAGAAGTTGTATTTGGTAAACTCAATAATTTAGATGCAAACTTTCTTGTTCCTTTTCCAACACTTTACGAAGCAATCAATACAAAATTACTTAAGGATAAATATCGAGATAAGGCTGATTGGTTTTTAAAGCAATTGCAGTCTAATCCTCATTTTATAAGAATTCCTGATGATGAATATAAGGCTAAAGCGTATGATTTGACCATTGAGAAGAATTATCGAGGTTTCAGTTTAGTGGATAATGTTATTAGAGTTATGATGCAAGATCCTAATTTGAAAATCCATGCATTACTTACTTTTAATATTGATGACTTTATTGACATAGCAGCTAAGCGAGGTATTGAAATTCCGAATGAGCTATATGGTAAATAGATGAGAATATTTTAAAAGGTTATTAAATATCTGTATAATAGATTATTCCAGTATTTTGAACAGTAGATGCGTATGGTACATGGAATAAAACAATATAAAGCACAATGGAAGTTATAAAGACTAATATAGAAGGCGTACTCATTATTGAGCCACGCCTCTTCAAAGACTCTCGTGGTTATTTCTTCGAGAGCTTTTCTCAGAGAGAATTTGATGAGAAAGTAGCCCCAATCTTGGGTCATAAGATATACTTTTGCCAAGATAATGAGAGTATGAGTTCTTATGGCGTAATGCGAGGTTTACATTTCCAGCGACCACCATTCACACAGACAAAGTTAGTACGCTGTGTTAAGGGTGCAGTGCTCGATGTAGCAGTGGATATTCGAAAGGGCTCTCCAACTTATGGCAAACATGTAGCAGTGGAACTGACAGAGGACAATCATCGCCAGTTCTTTATCCCAAAAGGGTTTGCCCACGGTTTTGCCGTGTTAAGTGAAACCGCAGTCTTTCAATACAAGTGTGATAACTTCTATCATCCAGAGGCAGATGGTGGAATATCTATCCTTGATGATAGCCTAGGCATAGATTGGAAGATTCCGACGGAGCATGCGATACTCTCAGAGAAAGATACGAAGCATGAGTTGTTGAAGGATTTTGATAGTCCATTTGACATCACCATGGAATTATATATGTAGTTTTTTAATTGGTCGAAAACGTTATGAAAATCATAAAGGAGAAAAATAATATAAAAACTAAAAAAGAATTAGATTTTTATTTGAAGGCTGATTATATGATGGGGCATGGAAGATGGTCTCCATCTTTTCTAGAGAGAGTAAAGGATTTCTTTCGTCCTAACTATATAGAGCACTATTTGGTGGCAATGAGAAAATCTTGCTATTATAGTAATTTCCCCAAAAAGTCTTATGGGGGGGGTGAAATATTGTTATTATATTCGTAAGTTTAGAAAATTAGGAAGACAATTAGGCTTTTCTATTGGAAATAAATGTTTTGGCTATGGACTTGTCATCCCTCATTATGGTACCATAGTTGTAGGTGGTGATGTTCGTTGTGGGAACTATTGTGTATTACATACTTGTGTTTGTATTACGAATGAAAAAGGCAAAACAATAGGGGATGCGTTATATGCTAGTAGTGGTAGCAAAATTAACAAGTTAATTCATCTTGGAAATAATGTCAAAATCTGCTCAAATTCTGTGGTAAACAAGTCCTTTGCTTGTGATAATATTGTTTTAGGAGGAATGCCTGCTTCAATCAAGAAGGAAAAATGTATAACATGGTATGATGGTTGGGAAGCTGAAAAAAGATATTTTAAGATAGAAAAACTAAAAAAAGAAATGGGCATATAATACCTTTTTTTGTTATAGATAAGAAAATATGAAAATTGCATCATTTGATATTTTTGATACATCTCTTATACGAAAGTGTGGGGAATGCAGCAATGTTTTTTATTTGCTGGCTCATCATTTATATCCAAATTCTAAAATTAAAGCAGAAGCTTTTTATTCTTGGAGACTTCAAGCAGAGTCAATGTCAAGAGCAAAGTATCCAAACTTAAATGATATCTATGAAACTTATCCGCAAGATGTCTTTGAGGATTTTGATAAAAGCTTGGTTATGGATCTGGAATGTGAAATCGAATTTAAAAATTTAGTTGGAGTTCCTTTTGTAAGATCCTTGATAGATAGATTTAGAAAAGATGGTTGGAAAATACTGTTTATTTCTGATATGTATTTGAATTCTAATTTTTTAAAGAAACTTTTAGAAAAAGAGGATCTTTTTAAGGATGGGGACGAGCTCTATGTATCAGCAGAGTATAAAGCTACAAAATTTCATGGTACATTATATGATATAATATACAAAAGCTACAATCCTAGCGAATGGATACATCATGGTGACAACAAATATAGTGATGTAAAAGTGCCTTCCTCAAAACGTATTAAAACTCATCATATCCAATTAGGTTTTAATACAATAGAGTCTCATGTCTTGTCTCTTATTAAGGGGTCAAAAAAATATAATTTAGCTAGTATAGTTATTGGAATTTGTAGATATTTACGTGTTGTTTCTAATATTCATCTTAAAAATAATGACTTTTCGATTGATTTTCTTGCTCCAATATATACTTCATTTATTTTAGATGTTTTAGATGTTTCCAAAAGAGAAGGTTTTTCTCGTTTATATTTTTTAGCTCGTGATGGTTGGATATTATACCACTTGGCTCAAATTTTAAATTCGAGTGCAATTGATGTTCGCTATTTAGCGGTTTCTAGAAAATCCCTGTATCTACCTTCGCTTGAAATTGGAAGCTATGAAGAATTTTCGTCTTACTTCGGGAAAAAAAACGTAATGACATCTAAAATGCTTATTGACTATTTTAAGCTATCAGGTATTTTTAATGTGACGGAAAATCTAGACAATAATGAATTGAGAAAGAAATTGGAAAAAGTAGATGTAAAATCAGAGATTTTAAAAAAGTCTACAAAAGAATTTGAATTACTGTCTCTATATTTCGAGCAAGAGGGTCTGAAGCAGCAGAATGTTAATTATGCATTTGTTGATATAGGTTGGAAAGGTTCTGGACTGTATGCATTAAACAAATTACAGAAGCGCTTAAAAATACATAAGTCACCATGTTTTTTTTGGAATACAATAAAAGCATACAGAAATGATTTTCCTATAATGTATTATACTCATAATTATAATTATGATTTACCTAAGTATTTCATAAATTTGGTAGAAGATTATTTTTCTGCTAATCCAGAACTGTCAACAATAGGTTATATAAAAAATGAAACAGGCCGTATTGAACCGCTATTTGATGTTAATAGTCGTCTAGAAAATGACGAATTAGCTCAGAACAACCTTAGTGTAGTTTCGAAGTTCGCTGAATGTCTTGTCAGTTTTGGATTGGGGGATGATATTTCTAATGTATTAAAAGAAATTGAAGATATTTTAGTTGGTCTGATCATCAAGCGCCCTTATTTGATAGACGTAGCCGCTATAAAACATGCGGATTGTAATAAGAATGAAATTAATGATAAAAGAAAAGAGTTTATTTGCAAGCTTCGTTTGGTAGATGTATTGAAATTTTCTCTTGGGTTAAAACTGAACTTACTATGGGATGAGGCAAGTGTTTGTTACACAAGCCCAAGACTGGCAAAAAAGATATTGAGAATGCATGACATCAATAGAAGATTGTTGCTTTCGATTAGAGATAAAGTTTTAAAATATTAAATTATGGAGAGTACAAGTAAAACTAAAACAATAGCAAGAAATAGTTTTTTCTTGTATATTCGGCTAGGATTGTCCATTATAATAGGACTACTTACGAGTCGAATCATACTTAAGGCGTTGGGTGTTGTTGACTATGGAGTTTATAACGTTGTTGGTGGTGTTTCTACTATGTTTGTTTTTTTAAATTCAACAATGAGCGTTTCCACTTCACGTTATGTGGCTTTTGCTTTAGGTACTAGGGACTATAACAAGCTGTCTTCAATATATTGTCAAGCAAAAATTATCCATTATATTCTAGGTTTTATAGTTTTCTTGTTAATAGAAACAATAGGTATATGGATGTTGAATGAAAAGCTAAATATTCCTATATCTAGGCATAATGCCGCCCTTTGGATTTTACAATCTACAGCGGTAGTAGCAATTTTAAATATTATATCGACACCAGATATGTCATTGATTATAGCACATGAAAAAATGAAGTCATTTGCTTATATTTCTCTTTTTGATAGTTTTGCTAAGCTTATTGCAACTATTATGGTTATTTATTATGGTGGGGATAAATTGGTATTCTATGCAATTTTGATGATGTTAATCCAAATTGTAGATAGACTTACTTATTATATTTATTGTAGAATGAAATTTTCAGAGGCAAAAGCATCGTTGAAATATAGTAAAGAGATTTTTGTTGATATGATATCTTTTGCTGGTTGGAATTTATTAGGTAATATGGCTGTAATGACAATAGAGCAAGGTGTTACCATATTATTGAATGTCTTTTTTGGTCCTGCCATTAATGCAGCACGTGGGTTAGCATCTAGTTTTTCTTCATATGTCTCTTCGTTTGCCAACAATGCAAGAATGGCGATTAATCCACAGATAACAAAGTCTTACGCAGAAGGTAATCTGGCTTATATGCACAAATTGATTGCTTTGAGCTCATTAAGTTGCTATTACCTTTTGTTGTTGGTTACTGTACCATTGTTATTTATTGCAGACTATATATTGCAATTGTGGTTAGGTGAAGTTCCATCTTTTACATCAGTATTTTTTAAATTGACAATGCTATATACTATTGTAAATTCTTTTGGTAATCCTGTAATTATTGGTGTTCATGCAACGGGTAAAATTAGAAAGTTTCAGTTAGTGGAAGCATTAATAATGTTGCTAACATTGCCAGGTGCTTATGTTTTATTAAAAAAAGGTTTTCCTGCATCTTCTGTTTATGTTTCAATGATAGTATTTGCTATACTTGCCCAAGTAGGGCGTTTGGTTGTTATTCTTCCAAAAATAAATATGTCTTTTAGAAAATATAACCAAAGCATTTTGATGCCAGCTTTAAAAATTTTGACTTTTGCCTTTTTCCTTTATTTGTCGTTAAGTTTTTCAATAGACAAACATGGCTTATTTATAGATTTATTTTTCGCCTTAGTTTCTTTCGTATGCTTGGTAGTGGCGATTTTCTATTTAGGCTTAAATAAGGAAGAGCGAATTAATTTGTGTAATTTTATAAGGAAAAAATATGAATCAAAAAAGTAACATAAGGCAATCTAATTTCGAGTTGTTGCGTATTGTTTGTATGTATAACATTCTTCTATATCATCTTCTGTTTCATGGTTGTAATGGATTACAATTGATTCCTAGTGTGTCTAAAGTTTCAGTTGTTGTTGAAGCTTTTTTGTCTTTTCATGTAAACGCTTTTCTCTTGATTTCTGGGTATTTCGGCATTCGTTTCCATTTTAAGAGCTTATTGAAATTTATATTACCTTGTGCCTTTTATTCGGTATTAATATATCTTTTGTTTGAATGGTCTGGTGATCATTTAAATAGTATAAACATAAAAGGTTTATTGAAGAGATTTGCATTTATTTGTAGAGATAGTCCATGGTGGTTTGTTGAAAAGTATTTTTATTTGTTCTTAACAGCGCCGATTTTTAATATTGCTTTAAAGTATTCAAAAAAGAGAGAATTGCAGATTATATTAGTCCTTCTTCTTTTAGTCAATATCGGAATTGGAGGTGTAATGCATAGTGATTTCAATCGCAATGGATTCTGTTATAATCATTTCGTTTTAATGTATATGTTAGGAGGATATATAGCTCGTTTCGGTATTGAGTTTAAATCTTCTAGATTAATTCTCGGTTATATTTTTACTTCGATATTGATTGTTTTGCCCCCCCCATATCGTAAGAGGGTATGTAAATCCTTTTGTTATAATACAAGCGATTTGTGTTTTCTTGCTTTTTGAAAAGATGCGCTTTCAAAGCAGATGGATAAACTATCTTGCAGCTTCTACGTTTTCCGTTTACTTGATTCATGATGAGGATGTCTATTCTCGACCATTTTTGAGAGTAATGGTTGCAAATTTTTATTCTCTGTTTTCTAGCAATACTGCGTTAAATTAATATTTAATCGTCTGTAAATCAATAACTTATATTAAGAAATGCTTATGAAAACTTAA
>ERZ773209.921-NODE-921-length-19302-cov-3.540292_pt1 | contig 19302 bp, 8 predicted proteins | sample MGYA00511109_ERZ773209 | MGnify/ENA primary metagenome ERZ773209 (study PRJEB29015, sample SAMEA2737786) | human gut metagenome | biome: human gut; feature: human-associated habitat; material: faeces | place: China | collected 2012 ...
CGGCAATGCTGGAATGTGTATCCATATTGAAGCCGGTGAAGCTCATCTCCGGAAACAGCAGAAGCCGTACTTCCATCGCCTGTGCGAGATTGCAGATGGAGAGAGCTGTTTTCTTGTTTTTTTCGTATTGTTTGGGAAAAATTTCTGTTTGTGCAAGTGCAATTCGCATATAGACAACCTCCAAATTTTTTTTCATTATACCATACGATTTCACATTCTGCAAGCATGTTGCAAGAATTTTTTCCGTGTTTTATAGAGAAAATCAGAAGATTTGTAAAAAATGTGAACGGTATTTTTAGGGTTGCATGGAAGTTTTTTAAGTATTTTTGGTAAAAATAGGAATATTTCTTCGGCTAATAACTATTTTCATAAAAACAGTCACTATTTTTAGAAAAAGTATTGTATATTATGCACAAAATCAAAGTCTGTGAATTGAGAAAGCAGACGAAAATCATGATGAAATCGTGACGAATCTTAAAATAGTCTTGACAAAGCACAGGCGGATTGGTATAATATTGTTATGATGTGTTTATAGAATTGAAATAAAGGGAAATGCTTCCCATACTTGAGAAAAAGAATTGCAAAAAGAATAGAGGAACAATCATGACACAAAAAGAACTGCGAAAACTGAAAAAAACAGAATTGCTGGAAATGATGATTGCCCTGCGGAATGAATTGGATCGGGTGCAGGCAGAACGGGATGCATTGCAAGAACAGCTGAAAACAGCGGAACAGAACGCTTTGCATCAGGTGGAAACAGATGCAGTGCTGGCAGTTCAAAAAATATTAAAAGCAGTTGAGGATGAAACCGCTGCTTATCGGAAACGCATCCAAGCAGAATCCGAAGAAACAAAATCGGCATCACCGGAAGTTCCGGCGGATTCTCAGTAAGGAGGCGGTTCGATGGAGAAGCAAACGATGGATTTTCCAACTGCTGCACAGCTGACGGAGGAACTGAAACGAATCCGATACCGAAAAGGCTTTCGGAAGATGCTGCGAAGCACCATTTCTTCTTTGCTGGTGGTTGCAGCGGTTGCCGTGTTGATTTCGATGCTGTTTTTGCCGGTTCTGCGTGTGACAGGAACGAGCATGACGCCCACATTAACGAATGATGAGTTGGTTATCTGCGGAAAGCGGAGCAACTTCAAAAGCGGTGATGTGGTTGCTTTTTATTTTAACAATAAAATCTTATTGAAGCGGGTGATTGGCGTTGCCGGCGATGTCATTGACATCAAAGAGGACGGAACGGTTTACGTCAATGGAACAGCGTTAGAAGAACCATATGTCAATGAACTGGCATTTGGCGAATGTGATTTAGAGTTGCCGTATCAAGTTCCGGAAAGCCGGATCTTTGTAATGGGTGACCATCGTGCTACTTCTGTAGACAGCCGTTCGAGTGTGGTTGGTTGTATTGCAGAAGAATATGTTGTTGGCAGGGTCATTCTTCGGGTTTGGCCATTAAAAGAAATTGGGACAGTTCATTGATATAGAGATAGACAGTTTGATTTTATCCAATGAAGGAGGGCATTTTTTATGAACATCAATCAGAAAATTCAGGAATTTCTGACAGAACATCAATATCAAAAGAAGAGAAGAATTTTTACGGCAGTTTTGTCTTTGATGATTGTGTTTTCTGTTGTCAGCAGTCTGATTATGCCCGCCATTAGTATGACCATGCAGGATTTGGACGATGCAGCAGCGGTGGATACCATTGATGCAGAGCCGGCGGAAGAAAATATGATGCTGCTGGGACTGGGAGATGAAAACCGACAGACAGAGCCAATCAATCTTGCAGAAAGAGCAACATCAAGTGGTGGATCTTTTAATATATCAGCTATCGATATAGGCGAAGATGGCAAGGGAAAAAATGAAATTGATAATAATTATGTTGTTAGCACAGATAGAACAAATATTAAATTTGAAGTTTCTTATACACTGAGCGATATGGACAAAGTCTTTAAGAAAGGTGCGAATTTTGAACATCTTTATATTGATATTGAAAATTTCACTATAAGTAATACTTATAACGGAGAATTAAATGATGCTGCATATTCTGAGTATATGGCAAATAACGGACATGGTCTTGTAAATCCAGGTACTTATGAAGTAGTGGGAAATCGAATAAAGCTTCATTTAACAGATGCTTATATTGATTATATTGATGGCGGTGAGGGAAATGTAACTGGTACTCTGAATTTTTCCGGTGAGTTGAGCCGAAATAATACTGCCAGCGGTGACCAAACCGTCACCATTGGTGGAAAGGATATTGTTATCCCGTTTCAAGATAAGCAGGCTGGTGTAGAAAAAAATTATTGGGTAGATTCCAGCAAGGGCGAAATTGAATGGACGATTACCGTAAAGCCCAACGGACTTTCTCTGAAAGATTATACTTTGGTTGATAATATGTTGCAAAAGGCTTCTGGTGATGTTTCCATTAACCCATCCAGTGCAGCAACTTATCATACTGACACCAAACAAATAACCTTTGATGAAAATAATACTGACAATGTAACCATTACCTATCGCACGAAAATTGGAACAGAGGATTTGCAGGCTGGTAATGTGACGAATAAGGCAACTCTTCAAAAGAATGGAGAAAATCCAATTGAAGATTCCAAGACCGTTACTTTTGATAAAACACCTGTCAATGTTACCAAAGACGGAAAAGCAGACTATGAAAATGGCAAGTCCAGAAACAAGAAAATTGACTGGACAATTACCATTACAAGCAAATACGGCACATCTCTGAATGGCTATCAGATTATAGACAATAATTTGCCGGAAAACGGTGTTACCATTTCACCAGATACTTGTTCTTTAGAAAAAGTCAATGGTGTTTGGACATTGAAAAATGCGGATAATGTAACAAAAGTTACCTTAAATTATAGTGCAGATGCAACTGATGGCAACAATAAAAACAGCGTTTCTATTCACTATCCAGACGGAAGTCCGACTGATGGAAATGCAGAAAAAACTGTGTACTATAAGAAAGAATCAGAAATGATTTCTGTCAATAAAAACGGTAATTACAATCAGGATACCCACGAGATTACTTGGACGATTCAGGTAACACCGGTAAATGGTTATTCCTTGAATGGTTATTATCTGGAAGATAGTCAGTTCCCAACATCAGCAGGTGATTTCCAGTTGACAGATTGCAATACATCTGATTTTAAAATTGAAAATGGCAGATTAACATTTACAAGTGATATTAAACATTCTGTCACATTGCAATACAAAACAAAAGTTTCTGTTCCGAATAATGATACCAATGCAGAAGTGACAACCGTTGTCACCAACAAAATCGAAGATAAATTTACGACAACAAAGGTTGTATCTGTTTCTGTAAAGTCCAGAAATACCATTACCAAAACAGCTGGCAGTCAAAATATGAGTTTATCACAAAGCAATGCAATTTCGCAAGAGTTTTCTTGGAAAGTGGACATTACAAGAGATGGCAGCTTTGATGGCTATATTTATCAGGATACCTTGACAGCTCCTGAAAATGGAACACATACCATTACAGATGAACAATTAGCTGCTTTAAAAGTCCTTGCAAAAACGCAAGAATATGGAAACGCAACCGAATTGAAAAAAGATACAGATTATACGGTTGACCGAAAAGCAGATGGAAGTGGATTTGAAGTAAAATTCTTGTCTACAACAAAAGATTATAACTATATTTCTTTCGGATACAGCACAACCGCTACGATTCCAGAATCTGCTGCTTATGGACAGTATACCTTTAACAACAAGGGTTCTTCTAACAAGGGCGGCGGTGAACCGAATCCGGGCGTTACCATTGAAAAGAAAAATCCAGTGCAGACGATTTCAATTCATGTAAGAAAAGATTGGGAGGATAATAACAATTCTGCCAATGATAGACCAACCAGCATTACTTTCAAGGTACAGTATCAGGAAAACAATGGCGAATGGAAAGCCCTGAAAAAATCTGGCGATACCTATCTGTTTGAAGGGGATGCGGACTATAGCAGTACAAATGTAGTAGAAGTTACGCTGAACGCTGGAAATAAGGCAAGTTGGACAGATTACAGATGGGAAACCACGCTTTCCGGACTGCCGTCCAGTGTTACAGCGAATGGGACTACGAAAACTTATCAGTATCGTGTTCAGGAAATCAAGTATAACGGCAATCAGGCAATTGAAAACGGAGTTTTTTCCACTGAAAACGGTGTTTATCGGAATACCGGCGGCGGTTATAGTGCGGCAGTAGGAACAAATAACGGGGAAGCACTCGTTATCAACAAGTATTATCCAAATGTTTCTCTGCAACCGGTGAAATATTGGAAAGACGGCAACAATCAAGACATCACCAATTATAATGGCGATATTACAGAAATCACCGTTCAACTGGTAAGCAAGAATAGTGATGGAAAATTCTATCCGGTAAAGGATAGCAGTGGAAACTCTCTGACTGCTACGCTGGATGCAAGCAACGACTGGGGCAAGAAGCTGACTGCCTGGGGCGGTCTGTCCAGCGAAAAGAATTATCTCCTGATCGAAACAGCGGTTAAGCTGAAAGATGGGACAACAAAAGACCTCTTCTCTGTTTCCGATAGTGGCACAGATTACAACAGTAAGGAAATGTCTTTTACAGTAGACGGAACGTATTATAAGGCAACTCTGCTCGGCAATTCTGTTCAGCCGACTGCGGACGCAACGATTTCTGTTACCAATACCGTATATGAAACCAAAAATATTACTGTTCAGGCAAAAAAAGAATGGAATCCAACTACAGTACCAAACGGCGTTTCGGGCGTTGTGGTAGAATTACAGCGGAAAGCCAGCAACTCGAATAACTGGACAGCTTATCCGGAAAACGATACCACAAAATCACAGCAAACCTTAAATGGTTCTAACAGCTGGCACACAAGCTGGAGCAATCTGCCAAACCAAAATGTAGACAGTACTGGCAGAATCAGCTATACCTATCGGGTTGTAGAAGTTGGCTATGTAAAGACAGATGGAACGAAAGTTGCGATTCAGAATAATGCGTTCGCACTGGCAAAGGATACACAAGGCAACGCTGACGGACTCTATCGGGTATCCTATCAGAATCAGGAATTGACAGCGGACGGAACTGTTACCATTACAAACAAGCATGAAACGCTGAAATCCATTGAACTGACACCGGAAAAGAAGTGGGAGGGAGATAATGAAACCGTCCGCCCAACAAGTATTACATTACAGCTGCAAAGAAAAGCTGGAGAAAACGGCGAGTGGCAAAATGTAGAGGGAAAAACTGTTACATTAACTTCTTCTGACCTTCAAAATCAGTGGGATAAAAGCACATGGTCATCGAATGACAAGAAATTTACAGACCTTCCTGCAAATGAAATTAAAGTAAATCTGGATGGTTCTTATACAGAAACAAAGTATTCTTATCGTTTGATTGAAACTGGTTATGCATTAAGTGATGGAACAACAAAAACAATTCCTGCTGGGGATGTTTCTTTCAAGGTTTCTGCAACAGATGCAAACGGAAAAGCTGTTGAAGGAATCTATGCTTATTCCTCTGATGTAAAAGGAACTGACGCAACTTTGACAATCAAAAATAGCTTTTCAAAATATGTTGGTATTTTAAAATATGCAATGGATCAGAGCGGTGCAATTATGCCAGACACTATTGAAAAGGAACAGTTGGATAATTATGTATATTCTGATGATAATTATTACTATTTTAACTGGTGCATTAAATATGACCTTACAAATTGGGGAGATGGTGGTTTAGTTCCAACAGTAGAAGACCAATTACCAGATGGATTTTCTTTGTGCGAAGATACAAGTTGGATAAGCAGCAATTTTTGGTATGGTAATTCTGTAACAGATGCAAAAACATTACTTGCTTATTACAACAATAGTAACTATTTTGTACATCCTGCAATAGCTTGGATTCAAAAATTTGGATGTGGAGGTAGAGTAGCTGAAACGAAAGATGATATATTTGGAAAATATTACCGTGATACATCATCAAATGATAGTACAACAAGAGATCCAAATTTATGGTATTACTATGATAGAACAAATAATACAGTATATTTTAACAAATATACAGCTACATCTGAAGCACAAATATACTATGCAATCAAGATAGAAAAAAGCGTTCTGAATAGCAAATTACAGAATGGTAGCTTTAAAATTGAAAACATTGCATATGCTTGTGAAAAAGACCAAAGTCATACAGGGGACACAACTGGTTCTTTGATCATCAAAAACCAAACCCCGACCGACCTCATTACAAAAACCTATCAGTCAGCCGCTCTTCCGGGTTATATCTCTTATACCTTGGATATTAACCCACAGGGTAAGACCCTTTCCAGCGGCGATACCATCGACATCGAAGACCTCTTCAAAACCGTTAGCTATTATGACAGCGACTGGAACGGCGGCGAAATGACAAATGGTACGAATCTGGTCGATGTCCTGATGCGAAACATCAATATTTACAAGATTGATGCAAACGGCGACAAACAGCGGCTCTCTGCCAGTGAGTATACCCTGCAGTTCGATTGCAGCGAAAATGGTGTGCAGAGTGATGGCGAAAAGGGTGCAGCTCTTCTGAAACTGACGGTTCCGGATGCAACCCATTTGCAGGTGACTTATTCCTATAAAATCATCGCCAACAAGAATACACCATCTGTCATTCATGGCTGCAAAGTCAGAAAAAATGGCCGCTATGTGCCAATGGAGAGCGGTCTTGTTCCGCCAGCAGGCGATAAGATTACCTTCTCCAACACGGCAAAGCTGAAAGCAGACAGTGCCTCCGGAGAATCTTCTCATAACAATCAGGAATATACCGTATTCCAGTCTGGCGGTACGATTTCTACCAACCCGATTCCAAAGATTTATAAGGTCAATACTGGTGACTATACTATCAAATCTTTGAACGCAAGCTTCTTGCTGGCAAAGTATGAATCTGGAAACTGGTATTATGCATCGAATGTGAATGCAGATGGAGCGATTACTTGGGGCAAGCAGTCTTTCAATGGTAAAAATGTCCCTGCAACAAATGCAACAGATGCATATGTTATCAAAGTGGAAGGAACACAGCCGAAAATCAGCTTGGAACAAAATGTGCTCTATAAGCTGGTAGAAATCTCTGTTCCGGCAGGTTATGAGGGTTCCAACTTGAATCTGCCGTCTGGTACAGATTTCAGAGCGTTGGTGACTGGCTATCTGAACAGCAATTTGACAAAGTACGGAGATCAGGATTATGCAACATTCCTGAACAACTATAATCCGAATCATTACTTCTCCTTTAACAGCAATGTCAGCGGAAACAATATTCCACATGATGTGAGTCAAAGCGAGATTCAACAGATTAAATCGGGTGATGACCTCAATATCCCGAATAATGAATTGATTGACATTGGTGTGCAGAAGCAGTGGGTCAACAGCAACAACACAACGCCGAAAAATGCTTCAATTACAGTAGAACTGTACTGGTCATATGAAAAGAGTACCAGCGGCATTCCAGCCAGTGCAACATTGGCAAAAGCTGAAGATTTAGGCATTCTGGACAGCAGCTTTAACGCAACAAAGACTTTGACAAAACCAGAAAATGCAAAAGTTTGGACAGATTTGCCGAACGGAAAAGCTGGCAAGCCGATTTACTACTATGTAAAGGAAACTGCTTATACTTATGGCGGTAACACGTATACCTTGCAGGAAGGTGGCAGCTATAAATCTGGTTCTGACCTCGGCGGATATTTGCCGATTTATCAGAACAATGCAGCCAATGGAGATGCAACCGTTCAGATTCAGAACACACAGCGTCTGATGCTGAAAAAGGTGTGGAAAGACATCAACAATGAGGATATGAATCCGCTGTCGAGTTCTGTCAATGTTACAGTTTACGGTGTTAAAGTAGATTCTGCTGGCAATGAAACCAAAGAAGCATTGTTTGAAACTCCGGTTACACTGGACAATACGAACAGCTGGCAGCAGGATATTACAGACAGAGTTATTGGTAAAGATTTGAGTGTTTACAAGCGGTTCGAGGTAACAGAAACAGGCGTGGAGGATACCAGCAATATGGTTATCAGCTGCGTATTTAACTTAAACCAGAATACTGGTGAAATTATCGTTACTAACAAGAGCACACAGCCAACCGATGCTTCTGTAACGGTTCAGAAAGCTTGGAGCGATGGCGAAAATCTGCACGATGCAGATACAGTATCGGTAGATTTGTATCAGTCTACGACTGCTCTGCCGAGTGGTACAACATTCAGCTTGGATTGGTTGAATAAAAACGCAACAAAGCTGGCTGACAAGACTGTAACGCTGAACAAGGATAACGACTGGAGTTATACTTGGGCGGAACTGCCGCTGAAAAATGATAGCGATCAACCATATTATTATTATGTATGGGAAGATACTGCAAACAGTACGATTGCAAACAAGGATAAGTATACAGCAACTTACACGAAATCCAGCAACAGCACGGCCTACAAGACCAATTACACCATCACCAACAGCAGAAGTGCGATTACAGTACAGAAGCAGTGGTATGATGAAGATGGAAATCTGATTACCAATCTGTATGATGAAGATGGAAATCTGATCGTAAATAATATGGCAAATTTGCAGGAAATCACGCTGAAGGTGTATAAAAAGACTGGAACAGTTCCAACTGATCAAATTGGTGTCGTTGCTTTTGGGGATTCTATTACAGATGGCTATGAATGGCAATATTCTAAAACTGAGAAGTGTTATCCAAGCAAACTGACAACCATGCTTAAAGCAGCTGGTTTCAAATTAAAGAACGATGCAGTTGCAAATAAGGGCAATAGTGGAGAGCAAATCGGTGAAGCTGGGAATGGATTCCGCAGCCGAGTAACAAGCGATATTCCAAATGATACTAATATCGTATGCTTATTGGGCGGTACGAACGATATTCATCAAAATCGAAATGATAATCCTGCAAAGGGCGACCCTGATAAGGTCTTTAAACGACTGCAAGCACTGATTGGCGAGATCAAGACACAAGCACCAAATGCAACGATTTTTGTAGGCAGCATTCCGCATTTTGACTTCTACAAAGATGGAACATTAACAACAGGCGGAGGTTGGTGGAATTGGCTCTCAGGTTATGCAGATAAAGACGGTGCAATTCCAAATGGTCTTATTGATCAGTATAATGCAAAAATCAAAGCATATGCAGAAAAAACAGCAGGTGTTTACTTTGTGGATGTATGCAGCGTGGTAACAGATGATGATATTCGTGCGGATGGTTGTCATCCAAATGAAGCCGGTTACACGAAAATTGCAACCGCTTATTCCAATGCAATTCAGGACTACTACACCAACAAGGAATATCTTAAAAAAGATAATAGTCAGGATGATTTGGAGATTAAGCTGAACAACAGCAACAACTGGACTGCTGCAATCGATGTTCCGGCTGGTGATAATACCTATTGTGTAGAAGAAGTGAATGTTCCAGATGGCTGGGATGTCACCTATGAAAACAACGCACAGCAGGCAAATAGCACCACACCAATTTTGGTGAAGAACCAGAAGCAGCCGACTGACATCAATCTTACAGTAGAAAAGATTTGGGCGAAAGATGAAGCAAGTACAAATAATCGACCAGCCAACATTTCGCTGACTTTGCTGCGAAGCAATGGCAAGAAACAGGATGGTTCTACTGCTGCAAACACAAGTGAATGGTTCTGGGAAGAACTGAGAATTCCAACACCAACACCGACAACGAGCGGCAACCGGTGGACGTTTGCCTATACAGGACTTCCAGCAAAGGATGTTTATGGGAATGATTACCATTACAAGGTACAGGAAGCAGCGATCAGCGGCTATACCGTTTCTTATGGTCTTAATGGAGTTGGAGAAGAAAACGGCGTGACTGCAGCAGCTGGCGAAACTGCAACCTTGCATGTAACCAATACCCGTGCGATTACATTGCAGATTGAAAAGCAGTGGTCGGATGGTGCAACGAATCAGCACTTGAAGGATGCAGTTCAAGTTCGGATTTATCGTTCGACAAATCCAAGCGATGTTCCAAAAGATGTAAATCTGACCTTGCAGGTGACACCGGAAACGGTTTCTGTTGGTGTCAACGGAACGGCAACGGTTACTGCAAACAAAAAGATTACTGTAAAGGAAATCGCAAATGACACAATTGCAAATGCAACTATTTCTGAAGACGGAAAAACCTTGACCATTACTGGTGAAGGAGCAGGTGAAACCACCATTACAGTTACCGATGGAACGATGGAAAAGACGATCACGGTTACTGTTGTGACCGAACCGACTTTGAATCTGTCCATCAGTCCGACAAGTATTGAAGTGAATGGAACTGCGACCCTGACACCGACCATGAGCGATGGAAGCACTTGTGACAATGTGACTTATGAAATCACGGATGGAACGGACGTTGTTTCAATTTCGGGCGATACGGTTGCGGGCTTGAAAGCCGGAACGGCTACCATTGTTGCGAAACGGGGCGACAAGACATCTGATTCGGTTACCATTACTGTTACAGAACCGCTGCTGAGCTTGAATCCGGAAACTGTGACTGTTTCTGTTGGCGATATGGCTACGATTCAGGCAAACCGGACTGTGACGATTTCACAAGCTCCAGTTGACAGCATTGCAATGGCTTCTGTAAGTGGAAAAAACATTACTGTAACAGGTGTTGCAGCGGGTTCGACTTCTTTCACGGTAAAGGATTCGGACGAAAATGAAAAGACGGTTTTGGTTACTGTTAACCCGAAGCAAGTGGCGAATGGAAAAGTGCTGACAAGTGGGCAATCTTATGAGTTTAATGTTCCAGCAGACTATCAGAATAACATCCAAAAAGTAGAGATTTCATTTAAGGATTATTCTGGAGAGTATTATGGTGATGGTGGCATGGAGATTCATTTTGATGACATGTATGCAGGATGGATTGGAATGTCAGGTGCTTCTAATGTAAGAGAAGTATTATTTTCAAGTTTAACAGACTTTGCTAACAGTAGCAATGGCGGAACGGCTATCTGGACGGCAAAAGGTGCGTCTGGAAGTAGTGTTAAGAAAATAAAAGTTACTTTAAAGAGCAAAGCAACGACTTGCACCATCACACAAATCAAAATCACAAAGACAGACGGAACAGCTTATACTGTCACTGATTTTGGTGGAGGAACTACGCCAACCACGACTACGACCACAACAATAACTACCACCACAACTACCACCACAACTACCACTACTGCGAAGGATAAAGTATTTACAATTCCTGGCGTATCTGTTGGTAAAACTATTACAGTTACCGTAAAAGGTACAGCAGGCACTACCATCAATGGTTGCTTTGGATACAATGATAATGGAAGCGATCATCCCACAACACCAACTTGGTATCAATGGGAATTTGGCGATCAAAAAATCAATTCAGATGGCACATTGACCTTGACGCATACTGTTCGAAATACCTATACGGATGGAGATGTCTTCTTCAAGGTATGGCACAACAATTCAGCGGTGTCGGATATTACCTACACAATTCGTGATAGCAGTTCCGGCGGCGGTTCTGGCGGCGGAGAATCCGGCGAAACAAAAACAGTGACACTCAAAAAGGATGCAAATACTGATATTTGGTTCAAGAAGGATCATAGTGATGTTGCAATTAGCAGCATTATGATTGATGCTGCTAAATTGGATACAAGTGAGATGGATCAAATGTACGTTAATTTAAGAAGTTCTACAAATCCATATGGTGCGGTTGCTCATTTTTATATTAAAAATTATGGATCTTTATTGATTGGTGATTGCTATAATTGTAAAGCTTCTCAAAATGGAACTACATTTACTATTAGCGACTTTACTTATAATTTGAACCGGATTACATTTGAGAAAAGCAAATTATCCGGCGATGTTGCAATAACTGTCAATTATGCCACCACCCCTCAATCCCTCTCAGCCCCACGCAGAGCCGTTGCAGCAGCGGCTGTCATCGAATCGGCACAGCTGCTCTCTGACGACGAAACCAGCGGCGTTCAGACGCAGGCTCTCGAAAACACCATTGACGCAAGCGAAGTTTCCGATGCTGACTGGGCAAGCGGTCTGCTGCTCGAAATCGACGAAGCCGACCACTGGCAGGGCAGCGTAATGAATCTTCCGGTTACCGACAGCAACGGCAACACCTACTACTATTGGGCGGTGGAAGAACCTGTCACGGGCTATACGCCAAGCTATCTGTTCCAGGATGCTGACGGCTCGCAGAGCAACGCCATCAAGGCAGATGCACAGGTGGACAGCACAGACATCATCATCCTGAACACCAAGCAGGATACCTCCTACACCCTCCCCAGCACCGGCGGAACGGGCGTGACCCGCTATTATCTCATCGGCTTGCTGCTGATGGGTGGCAGCGGACTGGTAGTTTGTTATCAATTTCGGCGGAAACGCCATGGAAATTGTGCAAAATAAACAAAATTAGAGTTCTTTTGTTGACATTTTTGGAAAAAGTTTCAGAACTCCTTGACAAACGCATTGACTTGTGTTACAATAATATCAAGGAGTTCTGAATAAACAGAGAACCGTGTACGGAGCGGAAAACATACCGTCGTAACAAAAAATTAAAATGTGACTGGCAACTGAAACAAAGCCGGCACAGAAAAGAAGGAGCGTTTATTATGAAAAACACAAAAAGAGCAAGAAGAGCCGCAGCGTTCGCCGCAGCCGTAGTGATGGCAGCTTGTGCAGCCGTTCCGATGAGTAGTTCGTTCTCTGCAAGTGCAGCAAATGGCGGTAACAATGCCATTACTATTACAGCTACAGACGGTGCAACACATAGTTATGCAGCATATCAGATTTTTTCTGGTACATATGCTGGTGGTGTGTTGACAGATATTACATGGGGTGATGCAGTAGATGGTACTGCTGTTTTGACTGCATTGCATAATGCTTCAAGTGATGCTAAAAGTCCTTTAAGTGGTTTGTTCCCGGACACTGTAAAAGATGCAGCTGGTGTTGCTAAGGTTCTCAGTTCTAAGACAGGTGAGGGCGAGATTAAAGAAAGCGTTTTTGGTGATGACAGTGAAAAGGCACAAGCATTTGCTGCTGTTGTTGGAAGCTGTTTGACCGATTCAAGTACAACATCTGGAGCATATAATAGTGCGGATGGAAAAATTTCGGATTTGCCAGATGGTTACTATTTAGTTTTGGATAGTGCTGCACCTACCAATCCGGGAGAAAATCCGAATTCTGGTGCAATGACACGCTATATTTTGAGGGTTACTGCTCACGATGATGGTACTCCTTCTGATATTAAGGTTAATGCAAAGCATTCTGCTCCTTCTGTTATGAAAAAGGTTTTAGAAGAAGGATATAATGCTACTGGTACTAATGGCGATACAGTGAAATTTGGTAACGATACAGATGACGCAACAGCAGGCGTTCAGAATGATTATCAGTTGGAAAAAGACTATAACGATGTAGCGGATTATAGTATTGGTGATATGGTTCCGTTTACATTGTATGGTTCTTTGCCAGATACATTTGGCGATTATGAGCATTACTATTATGAATTCTCGGATACCCTTTCAAAGGGATTTGTTGCACCAGCTGTCAGCGATATTCATGTATATGTGGATGGTGAAGAGGTAACAAGTCAGTTGGGTGAAGGGGCTATCACAGTTACTAATAATGGAGACAGTGGTATTGCAATTGCTGTCAAAATTACGGATGTGAAGGGACTTACCCTTGCAAAGAGTACTTTGTCTAAAAACTCAATTATTACTGTTAAGTATAGTGCAAAGTTGGACACTGATGCTGAAATTGGTTTGGATGGCAACGTGAATGAAGTAAAGTTGACTTATTCAAACAATCCGAACAAAACAGGTAATGGTACAACAAAGCCAGATGATACAGGTGAAACACCAGTAGATAAGGTTATTGTATTTACTTATGAACAGGATTTCACAAAGAAAGATGCAGACAGTGGTAAGGAGTTGAAAGATGCTGAATTCGTTCTCAGCCGAAAAAAAGGTGAAGAAACTCAGTATTTGGTTGCAACTCAGAAAGTGAATAAAGTAGACGGAACTTATGTTGTTGATTCTTGGACAACAGAAAAAGATAAAGCAACCACATTAAAGACTACAGATGGTACTTATAAGGTAATTGGTCTGGAAGACGGTGCATATACCGTAGAAGAAACAAAGAAGCCGAATGGTTATAATGATCCGGTAGATTCTACTACAGATCTTACAATCTCTGCAGAGACTGATAATGGTCAGGCGTGGGCAGGAGTAGCAAGTAAAGCTTTGACTGGATTGACATTGACAGCTGCAAATGATGGAACAAATGCTGTTTCTGTTACACTTGGAAATGAACAACATAAAGCTAATTTAAGTGATGGTATTGTTGCAGCAGACATTTTCAACACAAAGGGATCTACACTCCCGTCCACTGGTGGTATCGGTACAACAATGTTCTACATTGGCGGCGGTGTGCTGGTTGCAGGTGCTGGCGTACTCCTCATCACCAAGAAGCGGGCAAAGAAAGACGCTGAATAAACCACGATCCGGAACGTCCGGTTTTCAAAAATCCTAATTTCACAGTCTGCCGGCGGGTGTATGCCTGTCGGCAGGCATTAGGGAGTGCCTCATGAGAAAGAAAAAAACAGGTGTTATTTCAACCATTTTTTTGATTTTGATTTTACTGGTGGGGCTCTCCGTAATGCTGTATCCAACCATCAGCGACTGGTGGAATACCAGGAACCAAAAGTATGCTATATCAAACTATGTGCAGGCGGTCGAGGAACTGGACGACGGCGAAGCGGAACTGTTGCTCCAGCAGGCAAAGGACTACAACAAAGACCTTTACAACCTGCCCGCCCCGTTCACCAATTGTGACCAGCTTTCTGCGTATGATTCGCTCTTGAATATCTCCGGAACGGGAATCATGGGCTATATTACCATTCCTGTCATCCATGTGGAGCTGCCGATTTACCACGGCACGAGCGAAGAAGTGCTGAATATTGCAGCCGGACATTTAAAGGGGTCGTCCTTGCCGGTCGGCGGAGCAAATACCCATTCTGTCATTTCCGCCCATCGTGGCTTGCCCTCGGCGAAGCTGTTCACCGATATCGACCAGCTGGTCGTGGGGGATACGTTCACGATTACGGTTTTGGATCAGGTTCTGACCTATCAGGTCGAACAAATCCGAATCATCCTGCCGGAGGAGATTGAAAATCTCTATATTGAGCCGGAACAGGACATGGTAACGCTGATGACTTGTACACCTTACGGAGTCAATACCCATCGGTTATTGATTCGTTCCAAGCGAATTGATACAAAATACCAATCTCACGCTACGGTTGCTGCCGATGCGGTACAGCTAGATCCCATGCTGGTTGTGCCATGTTTATCTGCACCGCTGTTGTTGGGATTATTTATTTTTTGGGGCGTGAGCGGAAAGCGAAACAAGCGGCATTTTCCACATGAAGACCCGCTGTCCCTGTTTTCCGAAGAACCGCCGAAAAAGAAGAAAAAGTAGGGAGGAACTGCGAATGATACAGCGAAGATGGTTTGCTCGTTTGCGTTATGGTGCAGCGGCATTGTTATTTTTTCTCTGTTTTTGGCTGACACCCATGCAGACAGAAGCTGCTACAGACGGAATGCTGACGATTATCTGTAAAGACGGCGATACCATTCTTCCCAATCTGACGTGGAAGCTCTATCGAGTCGGCAGCTATCGTTCCAGCGGAGAATTGCTTTTAGAGGGCGATTTTGCAGATTACCCCGTCAACGGGAAGCTGACCACCACCGCCGAAGTGCAGGATGCAGCGGATACACTGGCGAATTTAACGGTAGTGGATGCGATTGCACCGCTTTCGACTGGAAAAACAGACCAGAGCGGAGCAGTGACGTTTGCCCCACTGGAAACCGGAGCATATCTGATTACCGGAAAGCCGGTTGTGGTTGGCGATAAGCGATATATTCCAGCACCAGCTCTGTTATATCTGACAGAAGAATCCGACAGCGATACGTTTCAATGGAATATTTACCCGAAATTTACCGTGAAGCCGTTCTCGACTTCTTCCACAGTCAAATATAGCGTGGAAAAAGTTTGGTTGCATGATGAAGGCATGACCATGAATCGTCCGGAAGATTTGGTGATTCAGCTGTATTGCGATGATGTCATGCGGGAAGAAGTCACGCTGAATGAAGCAAATGGGTGGTCGTATTCCTGGGAAGGAAATTCTCTGGAAGAATGGCATGTCAAGGAGGTTGTCGTTCCGGAGAATTATTTGGTGGTCTATAAGCAGAATGATACACAGTTTTTGATTTTCAACTCTCACAATCAGACGGGTTCTCAGGAACTGACAACCGCACCAATTACAACCACAACGACGACTGAAACCACGACCATCACAACTGAAACGATACTTTCTGGAACAGAAACAACGATACTGGAAACAACAACACCAGAAACCACGACCTCTGTGGAAAGTTCGATTTCTGGCGGCACAGCAATTGTTTCTACGACAGAAACTGGAACAGCAACGACAACATCCGGCAGTGATATAACAACTACTGGAAGCAGTGGCTCTACAACCAGTGGTTCTGGTACGGGAACAACCGTTACCACTACAAAGCCCACTTTGCCGGCAACGGGACAGCTTTGGTGGCCAGTTCCATGCTTGGCAGCAGGCGGATTGGTGTTGCTGGGTGTTGGTTGGCGAATGGATAAAAAAGAGGACTAATGCATGAAACGATGGAAAGCAGGACATTTTGTAATGCTGGCGGGGGCAGTGCTGCTGATAGCGGCACTGTCCCTTGTTCTTTGGAATTGGCATGAAAGCAATCAGGGCGGAGAATCTGCCAAAAAAATACGGGATACCCTTCATTCTGCCCTAGAAGAAGAGGAGCAAACTGGCAATGGTTTCCCGATTGCCACAACGATTGTTTCTGTTCCAGAAAGACAAACCACAACACAAGTGGCAGGAGGGATTGGTTCTGGTCAGGATTCCGAAACAGGAATGATTTCCGGTGTGGAAACGTCCCGCCCGCAGATTGCGGATGCATGGGATGCCTATCAGACGACAACCGGAACAAATCCTGCCAAAGAACAGGAAATATGGGCGGAAATTGACAGCGATTGGTATATTGGCATTCTGACGATTCCAACCTTACAGGTGGAAGTTCCGATTTTTTCGGAATATGTATTTGAACAGTTGCCCTATACTCCCTGTCGCTATGCTGGCAGCTATCTGACCGATAATATGATTGTCGCAGCCCATAACTATGATTCTCACTTTGGACGAATCCGAAAGCTGGATAGCGGCGACCCGATTGACTTCACGGATGTAACCGGAACGGTCTATCATTATCAGGTCATACAGACGGAAATATTACTGGATACCGCTGTGGAGGAGATGGAGCAGGGAAACTGGGATTTGACGCTGTTCACCTGTACGCTCAGCGGAACGCAGCGTGTAACGGTTCGTTGCGAGCGGATTTCCTAAATGATTACCCGTGAATCAAGATGCTTTTTGATGCCATTCTATCTGTGGATGAGAATGGCATTTTTTATTTTCTAAAGTGTTAATTTTTCCGGTTGCATTGTATTTTCATTGAAAATATGGTATAATACTTCTTTACAAACGGAGAAATGGGGACATTGTTTTCGGGGAAATTGAAAGGAGCATGATGATGCAATCAAACTGGTTAAACAAGTTAGAACGAAAAGTCGGAAAGTTTTCCATTCCCAACCTGATGAACTTGATTTTGGTCGGAATGGCAGTGGTATTCCTGTCGGATATTTTTTTGAGTGTTCAGTATGGAACAACCCTTTCCAGCTACCTTTATTTTAGCCGTAGTGCGATTTTTCACGGGGAAGTTTGGAGAATTTTGTCGTTTCTCTTTATTCCCATCAATTCTAGTCCAATTTGGATTCTCTTTTCCATGTATTTTTATTGGCTGATTGGGTCTGGCTTGGAACGGGAATGGGGAAGTTTTCGGTTCAACGTCTTTTATCTTTGCGGAGCAATTGGAACGATTATTTCCGGCTTGATTACGGGCTATGTGGGCAACACCTATTTGAATTTTTCGCTGTTTCTGGCGTTTGCTCTGCTGTATCCAGATTTTCAGGTGATGCTGTTCTTTATATTGCCGGTGAAAATGAAATGGCTCGCATGGCTGGATGTGGCATTTTTAGCGTTAGAATTTCTGCGGAGCAGCTGGTCGGGAAAGCTGGCAATTCTCTTTGCCCTTGCCAATATTCTGTTGTTCTTCGGAAAAGATTTCTGGCAGTTTATCCAGAATCAGATTCGGCGGTATCAGTACCGAAAAAAGATGAAGTAAGTTCAGCGAAAAGAGGCGAATCGCAGTGAAACAGTGGCAGCAAAAAGTATTTGGGATTGTTTTATTTATTGCAGCGATTTTTTTGATTTTAGCGAATTTTGAAGAATCATCCTATGCATTTTCATTTTTGTTTGAATTGATTCAGCCGGTCATTGTAGCGGGTGTTCTGGCATTCTTTTTACATATTCCGATGAATGGCTTCCGGAATTTCCTGCAAAAACACGCCAAACGTCCCCACAAGGAACGGTTTTGGAATACCATTAGTCTGGTGTTGACGTTGCTGTCAGTTTGTATTGTATTGGCAGCGGTTTGTATGCTGATGATTCCGGCATTAATTCAATCTATTATGGATATTTATAACAAGGTGCAGCATAACTTGCCGATTTGGCTGAATCAGCTGGCAGCATATGGCATTGATACGGCGATGTTGGAAGAATGGCTGAAAAATGCAGAACAAGGACAGCTGCTGCAAAAGCTGATTGTCGGCGTTGGAAACTGGGTACCAACCATTTTCTCTGCCGCAGCATCTACCGCAAGTGTTGTGGTGGATGGTGTCGTTGGCTTTATTCTGGCAATTTATCTCCTGATGGAACGGCATACCATCGGCAGACAACTGAACAAGGTACTGGAAGCCAACTTGCAGCATACCACTTGCCAGAAAATTCGAGATACAGGAAATTTAATCTGTCAGATTTTTCGAAGTTTTCTGTGTGGGCAGTGCTTGGAAGCGGTCATTCTGGGAACATTGATGTTCATCGCCTTTGCAATCTGCGGAATTTCTTATGCGGGGCTGATAGGCGTTTTGACGGCAGTTTGTTCGTTTATTCCCTTTGTGGGGGCATTCTTGGCATGCTGCACCGGAGCACTGCTGAACCTGATGATTGACCCGTGGAAAGCATTGCTTTGTATTTTGGTTTATCTGGTGGTGCAGATTCTTCTGATCGTTTGGCTTGTCTGTATAGAGAGGAGCGATAGAAGTCAG
>ERZ773209.934-NODE-934-length-19092-cov-4.336187_pt1 | contig 19092 bp, 15 predicted proteins | sample MGYA00511109_ERZ773209 | MGnify/ENA primary metagenome ERZ773209 (study PRJEB29015, sample SAMEA2737786) | human gut metagenome | biome: human gut; feature: human-associated habitat; material: faeces | place: China | collected 2012 ...
AACAGAAAAAGTCGGGTTTCTTACGATCACAAAAGATAATCTGTATGACGAGGAAAATCAGAAAATTTTATTTCCTATCGTGCAGTGATATACAAATGGGGGGTAGATGTAAATGTGTGGAGCAGAAAAAGTCCGGCACATGTTGATGGGGGAACAAGTCTTGAAGAAATGGAAAAAAAGTAAAAAAATGACCGTGGCTTTTGGTGGAATTTTAGTCATGAGTGTGGTAATTGGCGGCTGCGGCGGCAGGGAAGATGCCAAAAAGAGCATTAAGATCGGCATATCTGTTTATGATCAGTATGATACATTTGTATCAGAAATGATGAAAGATTTTAATGATTATGCGACAAAAAAAGAAGAAGAGACGGGTGTTGCGATCAATATCGACACTTACAATGCATCGGCAAGCCAGTCGACGCAGAACAGTCAGGTTGAAAACATGATCACGGAGGGATGCGATGTGATCTGTGTCAATCTGGTGGACAGGACGGATCCTACCGCAATCATTGATCTTGCGGAAAAAAACAATATTCCGGTTATTTTTTTCAATCGCGAACTGGTGGAGGAAGATTTAGAGCGCTGGACGAGGCTTTATTATGTCGGAGCGCAGGCATTTGAGTCCGGTATCATGCAGGGAGAGCTTGCAGCGGAAGCATTTCTGACCGATCAGTCACTGGATAAAAACGGAGACGGGATTTTTCAGTATGTGGTGTTGGAGGGAGAAGCCGGTCATCAGGATGCTATCGTCCGCACGGAATATTCGGTCAGCACAATGATCGACAGTGGAGTGGAAGTAGAAAAGCTGGGATATGCGATCGCAAACTGGAATCGTGCACAGGCGCAGACGAAAATGGCACAGCTTATGTCACAGTTTGGTGACAGCATTGAACTGGTCATTGCCAATAATGATGATATGGCGCTAGGTGCGATTGATGCACTCAAAGCGTCCGGTCTTACAAAGGATGAATGGCCGGCGGTCATTGGAATCGATGGGACTGATGTAGGATTAGAGGCGGTCAAGAATAAAGAGATGATCGGAACGGTCTATAATGATAAAGAAGGCCAGGCAGATGCAATGTTAAATCTTGCATATGAGCTTTCCACCGGAAGTGATCTGTCGGATCTGAATCTGATCGATGGAAAATATATCCGTCTGCCTTATGCGAGAGTGACCTGTGATGATGTGGATTCGTATATGGAAGGAGATACAGAGTAAATGCTTTTGAATAATGAAAACGTGGACTATCTTTCGGAATGGCCCGTCCATTATTATGAGATTGAGGATATTAATGAACGTGAACGCATTCTGCAGCTCGCAATTGAACAGAAGTTAGATCCGGCATTGGATGAAAAACGCCTTTTGATTTTAAGAAAGCGCTTTGGAGATCATCCGGCAGAAAAACGTGCGGATCTTTTTCTGCGCGCATGGATGATGATACAGGCAGCCAGTGCAGGTGGTGTATCCTTTTTTCAGAAAAAAAGACAGAAAAAAGAACTTTGTGGATATCTTATGCAGCTCGGTATCCGGACAGATGAGAAACAAAATGTGGAAAAGGATGCTGATGTGGAAGATGTTTGTGGATATATACTTGAGGAAGAGTGGAAAAATTTTGCATATACCTATCTGGCATCCTGTACCGGAAGCAGGGCGTACTGCTCCACATTGTTTGGTATCGTGCCGATCAAAGATGCAGCAGTTGCAGAAAAGATCGCACAGGACATTGATCTTGTGACGAAAGATTACCCGGCAGCATTCGGACTCGAAGAGGCGGTCCGCCCGTTCCGCAGTATTATGGTGGATGCATTCTGCCAGTATATTCCAAATGGGGAATCAGTCTGGAAATCGATGCATGAATAAAAAATGTCTGAACGGCCATCTTTGATGGGAAACACTGGACTTTTTTTTCATATCATAGTATAGTAAAGCATGTTGAACCTTGAAAATTGAATAAAAAGTATATTATTTTTTATGTTCAGATACGCGGTCTTTGCGCCCGTATACCGGATACATAAATGTGACAGCAGATCTGCCGGAAGGATATGCAGTCTGTTGTCTCCTTATTAGCGCCATGCACCTGTGGAAAATGCATAGGAAGGTTCTGTGAACAGACATTGTGATATGTTCAGGAATTACCTGTGTTTCAATCAGCAGGTTAACGAGGAGGAGAGTGATCGAAGATTCGGCGGATGCTCTCCCGTACACTCCCGGTGCGAGATATACCGGCAAATATGCAGGTGACTGCAAAACAAATACGGTATAAGGGAGAAGATAACCTGAAAAATATTTTTGCTGTCAGAAGAGGATCTTCTGACAGTGGAACTGGTCAGGAAAAATGAGTGTACCGGTGGGATTGTGCCGGAAACAGTTGATAGATAGAAAAGAGGAAAATTTATGTGTGGAATTATTGGTTATACAGGTAGTGAAGATGTAAAAGGAGTGTTACTTGATGCGTTAGAGCTTCTTGAGTACCGCGGATATGACAGTGCGGGAATTGCTTTGGCAGATACTGGCCTGAAACAGACGAAAGTTTATAAATGTGCGGGAAGAGTAAAAGATTTAAGAGTCATTTGTGAGTCTGAAAAACTGATCACAGAGTGTGGAATTGGTCATACCAGATGGGCAACACACGGCGGTGTCAATGATACAAACGCACATCCGCACCAGGTTGGAAAAGTGACTCTGGTACACAATGGCATCATTGAAAATTACAGAGAGCTGATCGCCGACTATGAACTGGAAAGTGTTTTAAAATCAGAGACAGACAGTGAGGTTGTGGCTGCATTTTTAAATAAGTTTTATCCCGGTGATCCGGATGAAGCCATCAAAAAGACAGTTTCCAAATTAAAAGGAACATTTGCATTAGTGATCTTATTCGAAGATCATCAGGGCGAGATATACTCTGTCAGAAATGTCAGCCCGATCGTCGCAACACTTTGCAAAGAGGGGGCTATGCTTGCATCTGACCTGACAGCACTCTGCCGTTTTACCAACCGCTATTTTGTTGTTCCGGAGTATCATATTTTAAAACTGGCAAAAGATGCTATTGTCTTAAAAGATTTCAATGGCAATCAGGTGGAGCCGGACTATCTTGAAGTAGACTGGGAACTTAATAATGCCGGAAAGAACGGTTATCCGTTTTATATGGAAAAAGAGATCATGGAACAGCCGGATGCGATCGAGCGTACAATCACAAACCGCATCACAAGTGGAATGCCGGACTTTACGGCAGACGGTGTGCCGGATGAGATCTTTACACAGTGTGAGCGTGTCAACATTATCGCATGTGGAACTGCAATGCATGCCGGTCTTGTGGCACAGGCACTGATAAAGTCGATTCTTCATATGCACATCGATGTCGATATGGCATCCGAGTTTATGTATTCGGATCCGGTCATCGATGAGAAATCATTAGTCATCGCAGTTTCACAGTCCGGTGAGACGATCGATACCTTAGAGGCAGTCAAGTATGCAAAAAAACGTGGAGCGAAATGTTTATCCATCATCAACGTAAAAGGATCTTCCATTGCGCGTGAGAGTGATTATGTGCTCTATACCAACGCAGGACCGGAGATCGCCGTTGCAAGTACCAAGGCATACACGACACAGCTTGCTGTATTTTATCTGATCGTGGCAAAAATGGCACAGCTTCGCGGTGTCTTTTCACAGGAAGAGACACAGAGTTTTATCCGTGAGCTGCAGCGCACGCCGGATGTCATGAAAAAAGTGTTAGAGGGACGGCAGGAGATCCATAAACTTGCCAACAAGGTGTTAGAGGCGAAAGATCTGTTTATGATCGGCCGTGGACTTGATTACTCTATTTTGTTAGAGGGTTCTCTGAAGTTAAAGGAGGTATCCTACATTCATTCTGAGGCGTATGCGTCCGGCGAATTAAAACACGGACCGATCGCACTCATCACGCAGGATACGCCGGTCGTTGCAGCAGTGACACAGGAAAAATTAATGTCAAAAGAGCTGTCAAATATCAAGGAGGTACGGTCAAGAGGTGCGGACATCGTGCTCTTTATCAAGGAAAGTCTTGCAAAAGATATCGACCGTGCATATGATACCTTCCATCTGCCGGATATGCAGGATGAATTTATGGTAATGCCGGCATCCGTGGCACTGCAGTTACTTGCTTATTATGTTTCTTCCGACAAGGGATTTGACGTGGATAAGCCAAGAAACTTGGCGAAAGTAGTGACGGTGGAATAAGAGAAGCAAAATAAAAAGATATGTGGAAAAGTGTCCGGAAAGGGGAAAAAGACCGCGTATCTGAGCATAAAAAAAGATTGGGGGAAGCCGCACAAAGTATTTGGTGTGACTGCCCCCATTTGCATTTAGACCAGTTCCGCGATGCGCGACACTGCCACATAAATTTCAGAAATTTTATACCAGGTACGGTAGTCAATGACGCCGGTGACCGGCAGACCGAAGACACGCTGGAAGACCTCGACAGCCTCTCTTGTGGCAGGTCCGTAGATTCCGTCCGGTGTAACTGTCGGAATCGCCGGATAGGATCTTGAAATCCGTGCAAGTTCCTCCTGGATCTGACGCACTTTTTCGCCGGTCGAACCGATCGTAAGGTCGACTCTCGGCCAGGAAGCCGGGATGCCGGATACTTCTTCTGCCGTGTTGATGTACATGTTGTTTCCATAATAGTAGCGCAGAATTTCGATTGCCTCATAGTTCTGGTCACCCAGGTATTTGCTGCCCCACTGACTCAGCCAGTTGCTGCAGGTCACACGTTCCCCATCGCAGTACTGCGTTAAGATTGGCTGGCTGACGTTTGGCCGGGATAAAAAGTTCTGGAACATTTCATCCACGATGTCGGAGATGCTCTGGAAAATGTTCCTGCCGTAGGTAAATTTCTGGTCGTAGGCGGTGGAGGAGGTGATCGTGAAACTGTAGCCTTTGTTCCGGTACCACTCCGTGTACACCCGGTTTAATGTAAATGACATGATTGCAAGGATATTTGCGCGCAGCGTCGCATCCGGCCAGGTGGAATAGATTTCGCTGGACGCTACATTTTTGATGTAATCCTTGTATCGCACATAATAATCGCGCGCAGTCGTATCGTTTGGCGGACCGTCATGTACCACGACATATTCCGGCACCACGACTCTGCTTAGGACGATCTCCCCGGTCTCGGAGATCGGCTTGATCTCGGACTCTGCGATTTTCGGTGGAAAATCGCCCCAGAGGGTATTGACCGGGATCACGATCGTGTCTACCGGGTTCCCCGGTGCATCCACCTCATCCATTCGTACTTCCTGAAGCGACAGCTGCTTCGAAAACAGTTCAATTCCCGACACAGTAAACGGGCGGAATCCTTCAGCATCGACCTGAATACTATATTGCGAGAACGGCTGCTCTTCGCCTGGCTCCATTGAGAATTCAAGCGGAGGCGCAGGAAGCGTAATTTGTTCGGACATACCGGATGCATCTGTATTCACCTCCTCAACGATACTGTCCGGATCACCGGAATAGGAGATCGCTATACGGGCGTTTGTGATCGGACGGTTACTTCTTCTTGCCGTTACCTGGATCTTTAACTCACCTTGATCGGTATTATTTTGTGTATAGGCAATATCTGACATGAAAAACCTCGTAGATTCATTCATTCTATTATATGATGCAGTCTGTCAAAAGGTGTGTTTAAATTGTTTGTGTGAATTATAAAATAATGGAAGGAAAAATGTGGTTTATGATTTGTCAATTAACGAAAACAGAGGTATAATAATTATAATTGATGTACTGCCACAGGAAAACTATCTGTGGCATTATTTTTTCCGAAAATCAGATATAAGGTAACAGAGATATATGGCAAATTATAAAATGATCTTACAATATGACGGAACACGTTACCGCGGGTGGCAGGTGCTTCCGGCGGAACTTACGATACAGGGAAAGTTACAGGATGTTTTGAGCAAAATGGCAGGATACCAGGTGGAGGTTACCGGTTCCGGCAGAACAGATGCAGGCGTGCATGCAAAAGGACAGACGGCTAATTTTCATCTGAGAGAGGAATGGGATGAGGATAAAATTTTATTTTATCTGAATCAGTACCTTCCGGAAGATATTGCAGTCTGTGAAGTAAAGAGAGTGGATGAGCGTTTCCACAGCAGATATCAGGCAGTGGAAAAGACCTATCTTTACCGGATCCATACAGGAAAAATACCGGAGGTATTCGAGCGCAGATATGTTTATGATTATACGGAACCGCTTGATGTAAACCGCATGAGAAAAGCGGCAGAGTACCTGTGTGGAACACATGATTTTAAATCATTCTGCGGCAATAAAAAAATGAAAAAATCCACGGTTCGGACGATCTCCCGGATACAGATCAAAGAACTGCCGGGAGAGATACAGATCTATTATACCGGAAATGGATTTTTACAGAATATGGTGCGCATTTTAACCGGTACACTGATCGAGATCGGAGATGGAAGAAGAACTCCGGAGGATGTGTCAGAGATCTTAGAGGCAAAAAACAGGGAAAGAGCAGGATACACGGCACCGGCATGCGGGCTGACATTGCTTGAGGTAATATATGGAAAAATGGTTTGTAATAAATAAAGGCGCTGATTTTGCAGGAATTGCAAAACGTTTTGGGATGAGTCCGGTTACGGCAAGGCTGATCCGGAATCGTGGGGTTATGGGGGATGAGGCAATCGCAAGATACTTAAAAGGCGGAATTGGGGAACTTTACGATCCTCATTTACTTTTGGATTCGGACCGGTTGACGGATATATTGGTGCAGAAGATCAGTGAACAGAAAAAGATCAGGGTCATAGGCGACTACGATATTGATGGGGTAATGTCGACTTATATTCTGTACAAAGGAATCACACGCTGCGGTGGCAGTGTGGATTTTCAGATACCGGACCGGATGAAAGATGGTTACGGAATCAACGATCATCTGATTGAGCAGGCAGATGAGGCGGGAATTGATACGATCATTACCTGTGATAATGGAATTGCAGCGATAGGCGAGATCGCGCACGCTAAAAGTCTTGGAATGACAGTTCTTGTCACAGACCATCATGAAATACCATATACGGAGGAGAGGGGAGAACGCCATTATAAAAGAAGTGAGGCGGATGCCATTGTAAATCCAAAGCAGATGGAGTGTACATATCCGTATAAAAATCTCTGCGGTGCTGCAGTTGCCTGGAAAGTGATACAGATCCTCTATGAAAAATGTGACATTGCGGTGGAGGAGTCCTACGATTTTTTGGAAAATGTGGCATTTGCGACGGTCGGGGATGTGATGGATCTGACGGATGAGAACAGAATCCTGGTAAGGGAAGGATTAAAGCGGATCCATACGACCATGAATCCGGGGATGCGCGCATTGATTTTACAGAATAAATTAGAGCCGGAACAGATCAGTTCCTATCATTTCGGATTTGTGTTAGGACCATGCATCAATGCAAGCGGACGATTAGAGACAGCGAAAATTGCCTTAAATCTTTTCCTGCAGGAGGACGTAAAAAAAGCATCGGAGATCGCAGCGGAACTGGTCGATCTGAATGCGCAGCGAAAAGACATGACTGCAGAGGGCGTAGAACTTGCCATGCAGCAGGTGGAAGAGGGAAATACGGGTGAAAAAGTCCTGGTTGTCTATCTGCCGGATGTGCATGAAAGTCTTGCAGGAATCATTGCAGGAAGAATCCGGGAGGCGTGTCATAAACCGACTTTTGTGCTGACAAAGAGTGAGGATGGGGTTAAAGGCTCCGGGCGCTCAATCGAGGCATATTCGATGTATGAGGAACTGTGCAAATGTCAGGAATTATTTACAAAATTTGGCGGTCATCCGATGGCAGCAGGACTTTCCCTGCCGGAAGCAAATGTAGAGATTTTCAGGGAGAAAATAAATGCCTGCTGTGGCTTGACAGAAGAAGATTTTATTCCTAAGATAAAAATAGATATTCCCATGCCCGTCGATTATCCGGACATTCCGCTGGTAAATGAACTGTTGTTGTTAGAACCATTCGGGAAAGCAAATGTAAAACCTCAGTTTGCGGATAAGAATCTTGGAATCGATCGTGCGGTTGTAGTCGGGAAAAATCAGAATGTATTAAAACTGACACTTAAGACTGAACGTGGAAAATCCATATCTGCTGTTTATTTTGGAGATGTGGAGGAATTCCGGGAATATTATGGAAGAAAATATGGGGAAAATGAAGTGCAGCAGGCATTCCTTGGCAGGACAAATGGAATCCGGATGTCTGTGGTATATTATCCCGAGATAAACAGGTATCAGGGAAATGAAAGCATACAGATTGTGATAAAGAATTATCAGTAAATGGAGGACATATATGTTTGGTGGAAAGAAAGAGAAGGCACTGCAGGACGAACTTTATACGATCAAGAAACAGATTGCAGAATACAGTGATGAATTAAAAGAAGATTCTGTGCAGATGACAGCATCCCGTGTCCAGATGGAAGAAAATATAGAAATTCTTGAGGAAAAGTTAGAATGTGTGGGTGAACTGGCAGAAGAGAGCTGCAGAACAGGAAAAGAACTGTACAGTACATTCGTTGAAGTACATAATGCTGTGGAATCTTTTGAGGCAAATCATTCCATTTTTATTGGACAGGTGGCAGAGCAGAATGAAAAGATCAAAGAAGTTTTTGAACAGCACAAGGCGTTAAAAGAACCGTGTGCACAGTTAGAAGAAAGTCTTTACCGTGCTTCGAAAGAGCAGGATGGTCTTGGAAATGTGACAGCTGAACTGGAAGATGATGCAAAAAATATGGGAGTGCTTGCATTGAATGCGGCAATCGAAGCAGCAAGAATGGGAGAGAATGGAGAAAAATTCCTTCATGCTGCGGAGGAGATCAAAAATGTGGCACAGCGGTATGAAGAAAGACTAAAGGCATTATCAGAACAGATCGACGCGATGGAAGAGGCGCAAAAAGAAATCAAAGAACAGACTGCACAGATCAATGAAATGCAGGCGGGTATTACATCGATGGTAATGAAACTGTACAGTGACAGTGCACAGAAACTTTCCATATATGAAAATGGACAGACTTCTTTAAGGGAGCACATGTCCGGCAACGCAGTACCGGCTGCGGATTTTATAAAACAGGCCGGGGAGGATTTCTTAAAACTCGGGGATGAGGCAAAAGTGCAGGTTACAGCACTGCGTGAAGAAATCAATGCAAAAAAATCTGCTGAGGATGAATTGGAAAAGATCTATAATGGATGTAAAGCACTTTTGGATATGGAGTAAGTAATCTGTAATGAAATATCTGCATGCAAAACAGTCAGCGGCATAGTAAAGAGCAGTATAGAAATGAGGGAAGAACTTATATGGCAAAAGAAGAACAGATGACGTATTTATCTGCGAATGGAACGACAAAGATCCATGCGGTAAAATGGATGCCGGAGGATGGAAAGTATAAGGCAATTTTACAGATCACGCACGGCATGATCGAATATATTGAAAGATATCATGAGTTCGCAGAGTACCTGACAGAGCGCGGATTTATGGTTGTTGGCCACGATCATTTAGGGCATGGCGCTTCGGTAAAAGATGAAACAGAGTGGGGATATTTTGCAGAAAATCCGAGTGATACGCTTGTTGCGGATATGCATAGCCTGCGAACAACAGTTCAGGGAGAGAATCCGGGGATACCGTATTTTATGATGGGACACAGCATGGGTTCTTATATGCTGCGAAAATATCTGTGTCTGCATGGTGAAAATTTAAGTGGAGCGGTCATTATGGGAACTGGGTGTGTGCCGGATGGCACCATGAAATTTGGTATGACGCTGTGTAAATTTTTAGCCTTTTTCCGTGGCTGGAATTACAGAAGTAAACTGGTGCAGAAACTTTCCTACAGCAAGCCATACCACAAATTTGACCTTTATGGAAAAGATTATACCAACAGCTGGCTGACAAAGGATGTGGAGCATGTCAAAAAATATTACAGTGATCCACGCTGCACGTTTCTGTTTACATTAAACGGGTACTATGGGCTGATGGAAGCGGTATATTTTGACAATCAGATGGATAATATAAAAAAAGTGCCGAAAGATCTGCCGGTTTTCATGGTTTCCGGGGCAGATGACCCGGTTGGTGACCTCGGTGAAGGGGTAAAAAAAGTTTATCATATGTACAAAGATGCGGGTGTGGATGATCTGACCTACCGTTTGTATGAGACAGACCGTCATGAGATATTAAATGAGACAGACCGCGATCAGGTTTATGCGGATATCTGTGCATGGATGAGTGTCAGAATTGCGCAGATATAAAATATAAGATAGATTTACCTGCATAAAATATAAAGCAGGGATGGACAGTGTTAGTGAGGATTATTATGAGAAACAAAAAAGTAGTTAAAATATTATGTGTGATACTTGCAGCAGCGATGCCTGTTTCCTCCGGTGTGGGTGTGCAGGCAGCACAGGCAGGGGCAGTTGCAGCGACGGCAGATCAGACAGATGATGTGCAGAATGCAGCAGAAACTTCGGCAGAGGATTCTGCGCAGAATGCAGATAGTGACGATCTGGAAGGTTCCATTCAGTATTTGGATGATTCGGCTCAGACAAACAATTCTGATGCACAGCAGGATGGAAATATATCGTCGGATCAGACGCCACAGCAGGATGGAAATGCGACATCAGACCAGGCGTCACAGGATATCAGCGGAACGATTGTGCAAAACGAGGACAGCGATAATGTCACAATCAAGGCAAGTGATAAACCGTACCTTGCGCTTGGAGCAGATCTTAATGATTCTCAAAGAGCGACGATTCTTTCTATTATGGGCATTGATGCGGCAAATCTGTCAAATTATGATGTGGTCTATGTGACAAATGCAGAGGAACACCAGTATTTAGATTCCTATATTTCATCCTCGCAGATTGGAACAAGATCGCTTTCTTCTGTTGTGATCGTACAGAGGGATAAGGGAAGCGGATTAAACATTTCCACAACAAATATTAATTATTGTACCGTTGGTATGTATAAAAATGCGCTGACTACTGCAGGGGTAACAGATGCAGATATTATTGTAGCAGGACCAACTCCAATTTCCGGAACGGCGGCTTTAGTAGGCGTATTAAAAGCATATCAGGAGATGACAGGAAAAGAGATCAGTGATTCGGTAGTTGATACGGCGCTCAATGAACTTGTGCTGACCGGACAGTTAGAAGATTCCCTAAAAGGTGTTTCAGATGCAGAAGTAGAAGAATTTATCGCATATATCAAGGCTCTGATTGCAAAAGATGACCTGACGGATGATGCCGGGATCAACGGTGCAATCGATGAGGCGTGTGAAAAATATGGTGTGACGTTATCGGATGATGAGCGTCAGCAGATCATAGATCTGATCAAGAAGATCAATTCACTCGGAATTGATTTAAACGGACTTGTGGATTATGCGGAGTCTTTGTACAATTCGTTTAAAAACGGAGATGGAAGTTCAAATAGCGGTATAGTAGCGGCTGTCGGTGGATTTTTTAAATCGATCATTTCTTCTGTGGGAGATTTCTTTAAAAAGTTATTTTCATAATAAATATATAACGAAAAGAGGAAGCGTATGTTAGAGAGAAAAAGAAAGTTAGACTGTGCAAATGGACGTGAAAAAGCAGATCTCGTATTGAAAAACGGAAATGTGCTGAATGTCTTTACGGAGGAAGTGTTAAAAGCGGATGTTGCGATCTGCGGGGACACGATCGTAGGCGTAGGTGAATACGAGGGAAAAGAAGAAATCGACTGTACCGGGAAATATCTGGTGCCGGGCTTTATCGATGCGCATATGCATATTGAATCCTGTATGGCAGCACCGGGAGAACTTGCCAAAGTCCTTGCGAAGGCGGGAACAACGACGATCATTGCCGATCCGCACGAGATCGTGAATGTCAGCGGAACAAAAGGAATGGACTATTTCTTAAAATGTGCTGCAAAACTTCTGGTAAACGTATTTTTTATGGTGCCTTCCGCAGTTCCTGCAACGGATGTGGAGACAAACGGCTGTGGTGAATTTCTTGCCTCTGACATGATGAAATATGTGGATAATGCAAGAGTACTTGGACTCGGTGAGACCATGCGTTTTATGGAGTGCTGTGAGGGTGAAAAGAGAATGGCAGACAAGTTAGAGCTGTTTGCCAAGAAACATATTGATGGGCATGCGCCTGGAATCCGAGGAAAAGAAGTGCAGGCATACCGTCTTGCCGGTGTGGAAAACGATCATGAGTGTTCTACCGCTGAGGAAGTGCTCGATAAACTCCGTGCCGGACTGCATATCTATGTGCGCGAGGGAAGTGGTGCAAAGAATTTAGAGACACTGATCAAAACAATGTTAGATGCAGGTGTATGCTTAGACCGCTGTGCTTTCTGTACGGATGACAAGCATGTGGAGGAGATCCGCAAAGAGGGACATATCAGTACCTGCATCCGCAAGGCGATTGCACTTGGCGTGCCGGTTGCAAAAGCCTATAAGATGGGAAGTTATCAGGCGGCAGAGTTTTATGGATTGAAAAATTATGGTGCGATCGGTGCGGGTTACCGTGCAGACATCGTATTTTTAGATGATTTAGAGCAGGTCAGACCGCTTGATGTCATGAAGGACGGACGTATTCTGACAGAGGAAGATTATGCGAAAGATTATTCCGTTCCGGTTCCGGATGAGCTGCTTCATACCGTTCATGTGGGAGAGGTCACCAAAGAGAAAATCAGGCTTTCCTGTGATGGAAAAATGGATGTGATACAGATGAACCCGCACCAGATCGTGACCACGCATCTGGTGGAGGAAGTGCCGACAGAAAACGGATATTTCAAATCGGATGGTGTATACAACAAGATCTGCGTGGTAGAGCGTCATGGAAAGACAGGGGAGATCGGTGTTGCGCCGCTGAAAGGGTTTGGCGTCAAAGGCGGCGCAGTGGCGACTTCCGTTGCACATGATTCCCATAACCTGATCGTTGCGGGCGATAATGATGAGGATATCCTTGCAGCAATCAAAGGTGTGGAAGAAAATCAGGGCGGATATGTTATCGCTTCCGGTGGAAAAGTCGTGGATGTGCTTCCGCTTCCAATCTGCGGTCTGATGAGCGAAAAATCCTGTGATGAGATCACGGAAAAAGTGGCGGACATGTTGGAGGAAGCAAAGAAACTTGGCATTTCCGAGGACATCGATCCATTTATCACGCTTTCCTTTATGGCACTTACGGTAATACCGGAGATCCGTGTGACAGAGCGCGGCGTGTATCTGTTTGGTGCGAAATAGTAAGGCAGTTATAATTTTTTGTATATGAAAAAAGAGATATGATATCGAAAAGTGTACCGACCCCAAAAGTTAGACCTAAAAATCTAACGATTGGAGGCCGGTATTTTTATTGCTTTATTTGTTTCATATAAATTCAATGAAATCTCAATATCTTGTAATCTTTAGAATTCCTTAATAATATTTTCCATAAAATAAATGTTGACAAATTATATTATACGAAATATAGTATTAATAAGAAAATAATATTAAAACAGATAGAATATTATAAAGAAAATGAGCGTATGGTATTTAATACAGGAGCCGCTCTCTTAGACGCGATCGTGTTAGCTGTTGTGTCGAAAGAGGAGGAAGGCACCTATGGCTATAAAATCACACAGGATGTACGAAAAGCCATTGATGTATCAGAGTCCACTTTGTATCCGGTGCTCAGGAGACTGCAGAAAGACGGATGCCTTGAGGTATATGACAGAGAGTGCGGAGGCAGGAACAGGCGTTATTATAAGATCACGGAACCGGGGCAGGATAAGTTAGTTGAATACCGGAGAGAATGGGAAGATTATTCCATGAAAATATCAGCATTATTTTCAGGAGAGGAGCTTTAGAGGTTATGAAAAGAGAAGAATTTTTAAAACAGTTAGAACAGCTTCTGGATGGAATATCAGAAGAAGAAAAAGCGGATGCGCTTGCGTTTTACCGCAGTTATTTTGAAGATGCGGGCGAGGAAAATGAGGAATCCGTCATAGCGGAGCTTGAATCACCGGAGAAGGTTGCCCAGAGCATCAAAAAAAATCTTGGCATGGAAAAAGAGAATGGATCTTATGGCATGCCGGCGGATCAAAATCCGGAGTGGAATAAGAACGATGATGATATGTTTGTGAAAAGCGAAGAGGCTCCAAAAGAAAAGAAAGGTGGATGGAGTGCAGCGGCAATCGTATTGGTGGTTCTTACATCACCACTCTGGCTGACATTGCTTTTAGTCGTGGCATCACTTCTTCTTGCGGTTGTTGCGATATTGTTTGGCATTGCGGTTGCAGTGGTTGCAGTGATGGCATCACTTGTGTTTGCAGGTTTCCTTTTGATTGGTTTTGGATGCAGCACTTTATTTACCGGTGGAGTGGCTGTCGGGCTTGGACTGACCGGAGCAGGACTTTTGGTATTGGGACTTGGAATCCTTGCAGTACTTCTGGTCGTGTGGGTGTCTGGCGTATTCCTTCCATGGGCAGTCAGGGGAATCATCGGTTTGTGTAAAAAACCGTTTGAAAAGAAGAAAGAAAGTGGGGTGGCAGCATGAAAAAATTCACAAAAATTATGTTAATCATTGCAGTGTCATTGCTTGGTGCAGGACTGATCTTCTGCGGTGTCAGTACTGCGATGGGGGCTTCTGTATGGCGTATGGCAAAGAATGGAGAACTCCGGTATGGAAACTGGCATATTGGTCCGGTGGGACTTTATTATAGCAGTGCTGATGGAGATGACGAAGAAGATGATATGGATGATTTTGATGAAGATGACGATGATAGCGATGACGATGATAGTGATGACGATGATAGTGATGACGATGATGCGATAACAGATATCAGTGATATGGAGTTTTCTACTGAGGTACCTGCAGGTGGAGCAGACAGCAGCTTTGATGTATCTTCCATTCGAAATATCAAATTGGATATTGATGCAGCGGAAATTACAGTCAAAGAACCGGATGACAGTACGAAGATCCGCGCTGTATTAAAACACGGTAAGGAGAAATATTATTCCTGCAGATTAGATGGTGATACATTAAAAATTAAATACGATGCAAAAAAACACTATTATAAAAGATCGCCGCAGATCATTCTGTATCTGCCCAAGGGAAGTTCTTTTGATGAGCTGAATTTTGATATCGGTGCTGCAGACATGAGCTGGAAAGATTTTGACAGCACTTGTAACAGACTGATCGTGGATGTCGGTGCTGGTAATTTTGAGGCAGAGCGGTTTCAGGTAGATGGAAAAATGGATGTATCCGTAGGAGTTGGAAATGTAGAGATTACAGACAGTGTAGTGTATGGTGATGTTGCGTTAGACTGCGGAGTTGGCAATTTTTCCATGGAGGGAAGTGTTGAGGGTAACCTGAAAGCAGACTGCGGCATGGGAAGCATGACACTCGATTTAAACGGCGAGGAAAAAGAGTATAACTACAAACTTTCCTGCGGACTTGGTTCGATTGATGTGGATGGTGAAACTTACTCAAACATCAGCGGAGATAAAGAAGTCAAAAATGAAGGGGCAGAGAAAAATATGGAACTTGACTGTGGCATGGGAAGTATTGAAGTGGATTTTGAGTAGACTAAGATCCTGTGTCAGTTGACAATTAAGGTGCAAATCATTATGATAAAAATGACGTCGGCGTACAATCGTTGTACATCGGCGTCATTTTTGTAGTGTTTCTCAGACCAAAGAAAAACAAAACAATGCAAAAATGGGGGATCTATGAATAAAACAATCAGAATCGTACTTTATGTACTTTCCATACTGACTGTGGCGGGCGTGATCGCAGCGGCAATTTTAACCGGCGGTCAGGCAAAACCGGCGCCTGCGCCGGGGGAGACGGCAGAAGAGGAGCAGACGGAGATGTCTGATGCGCAAGCCACTCTGGATGGGGAAGCCACAGCGGATGGAAGTGGAATATCGACGGATGGTGCAGAAACGGCAGGTGAAGACGGAAGCATATCAGAGAATGCAGCCACAGCAGGTGAAAATGGAAGCATATCAGATGATGCAGCCACAGCAGGCGAAACTGCGAATCAATCAGATGATACAACCACAGCAGCTGGAACTGGGAGTGCATCAGATGAAACAGCAAACAAGGATAATCAAAAAGACTCCGGCGATACAACCATCATTCTGACCGGTGATGTTCTTTTTGCAAATGCTTTCAAGGCAGCCTACGATGCCGGCGGGATCGAGCGTGTCGTCTCACCGGAACTGTTAGAACAGTTAAAGGCAGCTGATATCCTGATGGTAAACAACGAGTTTCCATTCAGTGACCGTGGGGAACCGATGGCAGACAAGCAGTTTACATTCCGATGCAGTCCTTCCTATGTAAAAGCCTTAAATGAGATGGGGGTGGATATTGTATCACTTGCAAACAATCATACGTTAGACTATGGAAGGGCGGCGTTGTCGGATACTTTCAATGCATTAGATGGAGCAGGAATCCTGTATGACGGTGCGGGAGATTCGGTGGATCGGGCAAAAGAAGTGCAGGTCATGGAAGTAAATGGGAAAAAATATGGATTTATCGCGGTGTCGCGCGTGGTACCGTCTGTCGACTGGAAGATCGAGAATGCCACCCCCGGAATGTTTACCTGTTATGACTCCACGGCATTGATCGAAGTGATCAAAGAAGCAAAACAGACCTGTGATTTTGTAACGGTATTTCCACACTGGGGGACAGAGTACAGCGAACAGCCGAATGCCGTGCAGCGTGAACTGGCAAAACAGTGCATGGATGCAGGTGCAGATCTGGTTGTCGGAGCGCACACCCACTGTCTGGAAGGAATCGAATATATTGACGGAAAACCTGTTTTTTACAGTCTGGGTAATTTTATTTTCGGACAGAATATTGACAGATCCGCAGCCGTGAAAGTTACTGTGACAGAAGATGGAACAGTTTCTTATGCGCTGATTCCGGTCTATGCATCGGACGGGCAGACAAAACAGATGGATGCGAATGCCGCACCGGGGTTGTTTTCTTATATGGAGAGTATCTCGGACAATGCATCAGTAGATGAAGCGGGAAATATCAGTGAAAAGTAGTATAGGAGGAATAGTATGAAAAACAAAATTTTGGGATTGCCAAAGGCAGCTGTGATTGTCATTGGCATTGTGATTACGGCACTGTTTCTGGTGCTGATGAATCTGGTTGGAGGAGTAGTGGCACATCTGACATCCATTGCAGACAGTTACACGTTACAGCTGATCGCCGAGATCGGTGTAGCAATCTATGCAATCGGTATGCTGTTTCTTATGGGATATCAGCAGTCGCTTAAGAAAACCGGTGTGGGATTTTTAAGAGGATTTTATATCGGTGGTTTTATGGTTGGCTACTGCGTGTATGTGGCAGTTGCACAGTTATTTTTGCAGAGTGTTTCCGGTTCGGACGGAGTGCGCTCTGCCGGTGGGATCATGATTTACATACTGACCATGTTTTTGGTCGGCATGAACGAGGAAGTGATCATGCGTGGAATCGTGTTAAACCTTTTTGCGGACCGTTTTTCAAACACAAGACGGGGAGTGCTTGCAGCCATTATTTTATCCAGCGTGATCTTTGGTGCGGCACATATCCCGAATGTACTTTCCGGTGTGCCATTATCCAGCGCATTGATCCAGGCACTGCAGGCAACATTGCTCGGTGTGCTGTTTGCAGCAATCTATCTGCGCAGCGGAAATTTATGGATTTGTATCATTATTCATGCACTTGTTGATTTTGGCGGATTAATGGCGAGTGGCATCTTTGGAAATGGTGATATGACGGACATGATCGGCAGCCTTTCTGTGTTAAATCTTGTAGTGACAGTTCCGCTGTTTTTGGTTCCATGTATCGTATTACTGCGGAGAAGCAAGTTAGACGAGATTGTGGAAATGAGAGAAGGTGAGATTATCATCCCGTCAGAGCGTGAGGGAGAAAATATTGCGACGGTATCATTAGTTCTTGGAATCCTTGGCATTGTGACAGGGTTTGTGGGATATGGAGCAGGATTCGGTCTGGTCGGTCTGCTTGGTGCAATCTGTTCGAAAAAGATAAAACCACAGCAGAACGGTACAGCAACCGCTGCATTGATCACTTCAATTATCGGACTGGTGATCGCTGCACTAATGATTACTGCAATCATGTTTCTCATGCCGGTTTTAAGTGATACCAGTACACTTGAATCCATTATGAATCAGTGATTCTGTCTGGGTGAGGAATGCTGCCTGCGGTATTGATGCGGGGAAACACCATATTTTTCTTTAAATGACCGGATCAGGTGACTGCAGTCGGCGTATCCCGTCTCCTGACTGATATAATTTAGATCAAAGTTTGTAAAAAGAAGCATATCTTCTACTTTGCACAGCCGGATAAATTCAATGTATTTTTTACAGGACTGCCCATAGATTTCACGGAAATTTTTAGCGAAATGTGAATAACTCATATGACAGAGTGCGGCAATATCTTCTACACGGATGTTTTCGCAGGCGTGACGGTCAATGTATTCTGTGATGGTATAGATCGTATTTTCCTTCGCAAGCGGGGTAAAATAACAGTCGGTATCAAAACCATTGTTGCGCCAGATGCGGAGCATCCAGGTCAGAAGTTCTCTGACTTTCGACTGCAGGATCATCTGATACCCATACTGCATATTTTGCATTTCGCGGACACAGTCATCAAATAAGGACTGCACCGGAAGAAAATGAAGTACCTCCTCCGGGAAATAAATATCAGCCTGCTCGTTATTTATGGCATTGTTAAACAGTGCACTGTAATTCCAGCTTCCACCGGTAAGTGAAGCGGAAGAATCCAGCTGGCTTAGGTCAAATTTTAAAACATAATACTGCAGAGGGGCATCGGACACTGCATGGACAGAATGAACGACGGAGGGGAGAAAGACGATCAGGTCACCTTCGTTTACAATATAACTTTGTTCATTCTGATACATCAGGGCGGTGCCCCTTGTCACGTACAGGATTTCCATAAAATAATGCCAGTGTGGCTGCACGGGCAGCCATTCTTTCTTCATATCTAAAAAGAAACATTCGTAAGGTTTGTTCAGTTTGTCGGTATATTCAAATAAAGATTTCATAGGCGGCTCCATAAAAATAGATTTATG
>ERZ773209.940-NODE-940-length-18986-cov-118.125984_pt1 | contig 18986 bp, 4 predicted proteins | sample MGYA00511109_ERZ773209 | MGnify/ENA primary metagenome ERZ773209 (study PRJEB29015, sample SAMEA2737786) | human gut metagenome | biome: human gut; feature: human-associated habitat; material: faeces | place: China | collected 2012 ...
AAAGATCGAATGTTAAACTAACATAACCAATGAAGGGACTTTTTCAGTGCCCTCCCTGGGCTAGGAGCTTCTGCCCTTTCAGGGCGTGCTGCTTGTATTATCTAACTAAAACCTTAGCCTTTCCAAAGATGTAGATGCCATCAGGGAAACCGCTGTAGGTGGCGGTGCCTGGCTGCACATCCAGGATGCGGTGAAGCTGACCGGTGGTTGAGAATACCTTGAGCTGTGTGGCGTAGGTGCTCTCGATGCTTACACGATGAGCGCCGATAGGGCGGATGAGGAGGTATTCTCCTGCTGGAGTATCCTCATCGTTTCCATTCGCCTCTGGTTCAATCCTGTCGATGCCCGTGGTTTCGCTGATGCGGATTACCTTTGTTTCATCGGTAGAACGGACTCTCGCCTGCTGACTTGCTGGTGCCATATAGGTGCGGAACGGCATCACAGTGGTGTGTGACAGCGCTGAACCTGAAGCAGAGACAAACGCTGAACCGTTGTCATTCATGTCGAGAGTGCCGTTACCCACCTGCTGGGCTGCAAAGGTTCCTCTGTGCGAGAAGCCGCTGATATTTTCTGTTCCCATGTTCTCAGTGACAGGTATCACGATAGCCTTCCTTGAAGCCTTATCGCTTGCCTCACCATAGGCATGGAAGGTGATGGTCTGAGCCGCAGCCTTCTTATTCAAGAGACTGTTGTAGAACTTACTTGAAAGGTCGAACTCATAATAGCGCTTACCCGGGAAGCGAACCACGTATGGTATTCCGGCTGTAAGCGGAAGATAGTCCGAGTAGGTATGCCGCTCATTATAATATGAATTTTTCTCCTCATTATACGACCAGTTCCGGTAAGTATCTACAAAGAAGGTGTTATGGAACTTATACTCCTGAGACTCTGCGTTGGTTACATGGAAGAGTCCATCGCCTTCTGCAGCACCTGGACGCTGGAAGATGGCAGACTTCTCGGTTGCATTGGCTGCATTTACTGTATTTGTAGCCTTCACTTCAGTCAAACCACGGAGCCAGTACTCATGGTGCAGATCTTTCGTTCCATAGAAATGGGTAATCTCACCATTGATCGATGCTTCCGCTTTCTGAACGGTGAATGGCAGACAGATGCCTTCCCATGCTCCCGTGGTATTCTCTGCATAATACAATGGCTTGCGTACATACCAGGCATGGTTGGTTACCGAGAATTCAAGAGGCACGCAGAAGTCGTTGTTGTCGCAGGCATCACCCTCGCTGTTCTTGCCATCAGGAGTGCGTTCTACAAGATGGAGCTTCTGGGTAGCATAGGCTTCGCCTGATTTCACGATATGGTGTCCCATGATGAGACTTTCTGCTGTATTCTCGTCGTATCTCAATGCCTTGCTTACGATGTCGTATGCATCGGTGGCGTTGTTCTCCTTATTGTCTTCCGTATAAACCAGGAGGTTTCGGGTCACCCCATCCTTGATGTTGAAATCGTAGAAAGAGGTGGCATTGTCATCGCTGGCAGCAAAGTTGATGGCTGTTGTTCCAGGACGGTGTACGTATGTACCCATGTTTCTGCCATCCTGGTTGTAGGCGTTGTAGTAGAACTTGTCTGCCGTTGTATTTCCGTAATAGCCGTCGGTGCGATATACTCGGTTGATCATGTACTTGTTCTGCTGCGATGCTATCTTGGCAGGATAATTTTCCGGAGTAGACTGCAGACTCTGTCCCCAGAAGAGGAAGTCGTTCATCAGTTCACTACCATTCTTGTTTTCATCGAACAGAGGCAGGTAGTAGCCTGTGCGGGATTCCTTTCCTGTATTTGTTGCCGCTACGTATCCCTGTGCACGCGCCTTGTCGATGGCATGATTCTGGTCGTGGCGGGTTTCAGTCTGACCATAGTTAGGCAGGTCGCTATCCTGACCCGTACGGAGATAGGTGATACCCGTATTCTTGCCCGTGATGGCATCCTTGCGGTGTGCATACTGATAGTTACCGTTGGCATAATAGTCGTAGATGTACTTCAGTGCCGTCTTGTCTTCCTCCTTGTCATGGCTTGTGCGCGCACGCAGGTAGTAGCCATTCAGATCGTATGCCACCTTGCCATACTTGAAGTCTTCAAGCGTATAGCTGCTGTTAGCCTTGCCGTCCATTCCATATACAATAGGTTTAGAAGAGGCAGGGGCATACTCAAAGCAGCAGTGGTATTCACCCGTAGATGTGGTGCCCGTAGATGAGGTTCCCGTGGTACAGCCCTGCGCAGCAATCTGTCCTGTAGCCAGACCGAGGTTGTAGATTTTTCCCTGATTTTCCGAGAAGAGTGCCTGGTCTTTCCTCAAGCCATTGATGATATGACCGTTGCCATGCAGGGTACCCTTGAAGATAATCTTGCTGCCATCATAGTCTTTAGGGATGGTGAGATCGTTCTGCAGGATAAACTGGGCGTTTCCTTTTATCGTATCAACGAAGTTGATGAACGCCTTCAGGTCGCTGGCATCGTTGATATAGATGCGAGGTTCAGCGAAATTCGATTCCTTTTGGGCACGTTTGATGGCCTCAGATAGGTGCAGGTCAATTCCTGCCTTATGAGGATCCATCTGGTGATAGTTGTGAACCACGAGGGTATCGCCTAGTGCTATGTTCACAGGGAACACCGTCTCCTTGATACCCGTCATGGTGACACCCAGTTGCACGCCGTAGCCATTCATGAAGTAGTAGGCTGGGATGTCGAGATAATCGGTGGTCTTGTCGTATTTGGCACCTGCGAAGAGGTCGTTGCGGTCCTTGTCTATCTTGTCTCCCTGCTTATAGGTGTCTTTCGATGTCGTGGTTGCAAGCAGCCAACCGCTTCCGTCTTCAAACTGGATGTCGCCCTTGTCATCCTTCTCGAATTCTCCCTTTTCATTCTTCTTCAACTTGCCTATGTGCCAGAAGTAGCCATTAGGTGCGAATGCCTGGTCGGCGGAGATTTTCACCTTGTCCTTCTTCAGACGAATCATTTCGCCAGGCAGGGCACAGTTGTCGATGGTGATGCCACCCGTGAAGTTAGGACCCTCCACATACTCGATGGTGAGGTAGATGGTGTAGGTGTAGTTCACGGGCTTGCCATCCTGGTCTGTCTTTGGCTTGTCATTCTCGTCTAGGGCTGGTGATTCCAGCACGAGGGTAGCCTGACACTTCTTGGAGAGATGATCCTTGTAGTGCTTCGGGGTTGCGTTATTCACGTTGTTGTCTACCAGACGGAAAGCAATCTTGGCATCACCTCCCTGGATGGTTTCATTGAATACTTCGGTCTTATAATAAATATCATCATTCTCCTTCTTTTCAGACATGGACAGGATGGCAGAAAATCCTTTTTTGTCTTTATCCGCCTGGTCTTTGGAAATAGCACCTATAAAGGCGGTGGAATCCGATGCACCCACGTAGAGCTTGTACTTATCCGGTGCATTTTTCTCCAAATCGCATTGGTAGCCATCCGGCAGTTCGCTGTCTTTGTCGGGATGTCCACTTCTCATTTTCCAACTCTTGATACTTACCTTGGCTCCTGGCTTCAGGCCAGCAAGGGCGGTAAGACCGTCCGAGTTGTCGTTGTCGAAGGTGATATTCTCCTTATAGGTATAACCCGTAATGTGGGCGTTGTAATAATAGTTGTAGCCCGTTACGTACCAGTAGTGGATGTCCATCTCTTTGTCCGGATCCTTGCCGTTATCCAGATTGTAGAAACCCTTTGGCGAACAATCGTCTACGATGAAGCGGTTGTTGCCTGTCTTGTTGGTGTAGTTCAGTGGGAACACGAAGTTTCCTGTTGTTTCGAGGAAGTCCTTGTCCTTTCCATCTGTACGCTCATGCACGTTGTCGGCATATACATATCCGCCACCCTCGCCAGGACGAGCGCTTATCAGATTCATCTCTATGATGCCGTGGATAGGACCATAGTAGATCTTTTCCTCCATCTTCTGGGTTGTCTTATTGATGATTTCTTGCACGTTCTGAATCTTCAGGGCATAACCCGATGCGATACCTATCATGTTCTTTGCCGTACCGTTGTTGCGCTCCTGGAAATCAGAAAACTTATGTTCAACTTTATATCTGTCGATATAGCCCTGCTTTTGATTCTGGTATGAGATTTTGCCGGCTGCAGGCTTGCCATTTTGGTCATGCCAAGGGTCAGAGAACTTCACATTGGAATAGACGGCTCCTACATAGTGGATGTTGTTGGCGAGTCCCATAAAGTTGCGTGCCTTGTAGCCATACTTGAATTTGGCGGAAGTGCTGGTGTGCGTCTCTGGTTCACCTTCCAGTTTTCCGTCAGTATAAGTCACATCATTTCCCTCCATCTTGATTTCTCCCACACGTGCGATAGAGTAAGGAGTCTTGTTGATTTCGTTGACGGTATAGTCGCGTGCACCGAGCAATGAGAAGCAGTTGTCTTCCAGTCGAAGGATATCAATTCGCTGGAAAGTGTTGATGATTTTCGGGTTGTCGATGGTATGGTTGGCAAAACCATAGCCCGTGATGTCGGCACTGCGGAAGCCCTGGGCGTATGAGAGGTGACCATCGCCGAAGATACCACCCTCGCTGTCATACTCATAGAATTGATTCTCCCTGATGCCTTCCAAATTTGGAACTTTGTCGCCCTTGTAGTACTTCACCATCTCATAGATGAAGCGATAGGTGTATTCGTCGTCCTTGCTGTTATCATCGTAATATCTGTAATAATAGCCATAGAGGTCGGTGCCGTTAGGAAGATTGATTTCCTTCATGTCCTGCTTGGAGATGGTAATATGCTCACTGGTCTTGCTGTCGCCTACCAGAATCAGGGTGTTTCCTCCGAAGCCAGCCGTAGTACCACCCGGAAGCGACTTCAACTCTTCCTGATGTTCTGCGCTATTGGCAAAGGCTTTATCCACATTGAATTCATCCGTCAGCTTCAGTACGGTGGTGTTATTTGCCAGCACGGATGTACCCTGGGCGAGGGAATATCCTCCGCCATAAATCGCTTCATCGATATTGATATGTACGTTTTCCCAATCCATAGTTGGCTCCTTGGCAGCAACCGGGGTGAAATACTCACCCTTGTTGGATTCTGTTATCTTAGTTTGGGTACCGTTGTCTATCGCCACGATGTCATCATATACACCCTGCGAAATCAACTCTCCGGCAAGCAGATAAATCTCCTGCTTGATGGTAGGAGTCTCTGTGGTTCCATCATTGTTCTTCAGGTCAAGATTCTTCTGGTCGGTACGTTTCAGAATATACTTTCCATTCTGCAATGGGTTCACCCGATAGTAGGTTGGATAACCCACCTTTACCTGGGTAGAACCATATACATAGCCCGAATAGGAACCGCCTGTTACCGAACGGAAGACGTGACCGTTGAGGATATCCACATCGGTAAGTCCGATGACATTACCCTGCTGACCGCCACCATAGATGAAGTTGGCTGAAACACCTGTAGCTCCGTTTACACCGCAAGGCTGGAACTTACCATCTTCAGTAGTCTTAGGTTCAGAACATTTTACACCATTACCCATGATGATGTTGGTGTTGCCGTAAACATAACTCTCCATACCATATCCGGCACCATAGATGTTGAGGCTGGCGTATTCTGGATTGGTAGCCAGATATTCGTTCGATTTTTCCAGTTTAGCCTGATCCTTACCGGCAAGCATGTCGCTCCGGAGGTCGATGGTAACGTCGCCTCTCACGGTTCCCGTCTTGTAGCAGCCGCCATAAACGCAACCGCCCTGGTAGGCATCCTCTACCACTGCAGGCTCAAACTTATTCTTGATGGTCAGCTTGATGAATGGTTTCTCAGAATGCGCCGTTCCGAGGAGATAGCCACCTTCGTGGGTAACCTCTCCCTTATAGTCGTAGTTGGCATTGTTGCAGCCACCCACAATCTTGCTGGTGATGGTGAGTCCCACAGGGAATTCATAGTCTACCACTTTTCCTGTTGCATCAGGATAGATGTTCATGTTACCGCGGTTTCCGCCACAATAGAAGGAACCGATGGTACAATTCTTCAAGTTCTTATCCCAGTCCAATTTTCCCTGGATGTTCATCTCTACTGGCTGGAAGTAGAGGTCGAGCAGATGAGGATAGACAAGTGGGCGCTGGGCATTTTCTGTTGGCAGATACAGGGTATTGATACCCTTGTTGGAAGGGTCGTTCTCCCAGTCGATAGAATCTGCGAAGTCCAGTTCCTTGCTGGTGTCATAGTAGTCGCCATTCAGTTTCTGGAACTTGTTCATGAAGTTGTTGTCTTCGGATGCCGTGAAGAGCGCTTCGCCGTTACAGCCCATGAATACGCTTCGGATGTTGACGTTACTGCCAATCTTGATATCCACGCTACCCACGGTTTTGGTGGTTTGAGCAACGGTCTGGGTACCAGATTGAGAGCTAGCCTGGTCATTGACCTGCTCACTTGCCTGGTCATTGGCTTTCTGTGCCTTGAGCACGGTGGCAGAGTTTCCGCCACCATATACATCGCCTTTGATAAGAACGTAATCCTCGTTGCTGTTGCCCATGATATTGATATTCACCTTGTTGGTCATCGGTCTCCACGAGTTGATGTTCACCATTTTGGCTGCATCGCTGGCTGCCTTGTGAGAAGGCATGTTCTCTCTCATCGGTACGGTGAATACCAATGGCGTGGTTTCCGAATTTGGGTCGTTCAGGTTGAGTGGATAGTTTTCGTTCACGGTAATCTGGGTGTTGCCCTTTCTGTCCAAGGCATAGAGGTAGTCACCGTTGCCGGCACCATATACATCGCCGTCAATCTTACCGCCATATATATTAATATGTGTACCAGTGCCTTCATTATCCGTGAAGTTACCATTCTTCTCAACTACGTTTACATAGCCCGATACGTCGTTACCGCCGTACACATTGCCATGGATGAAGATGTCCTTGTTGCTGAAAGTGCTTTCTGATGATGCGGCAGAAGGATTTTGGGTTCCGATATTTACCGTGGTACTCTTTTCCACATCACCCATCATACCGCCGCCGAAGATGTCACGGCAGTCCATCGCATGGATATACACATGGGTGGCCTTGACGGAGTTGTAGAATCCGCCACCGAAGAGTCGGCGGCAGAAGGCACCACCATCTCCTGTTACGTAGGTTTCACCTTCTACCTTACCTGAGTAGCCGCCACCCACGAAGTCCATCACGGAATATCCGCTCCAGAAGTGCTTGTATTCTTCGCCTTTCTTCAAATCGATGGATGGGTCAATCTTGCTTCCTCTTCCAGTCATGGCGATGTTCACATGGGTGTTGCCCTTGATGACAGTATGTTCGCCATAGCCGCCACCGAATACGCAGAAGTGAGGTGATCCCACCTTATTATATATCTCCTTCCATACCATGGTATCGAAGAATTTCACTTTTACTCCATAAACCACCTGGGTATCATCATGCAGCAATCCCTTTTCCATGGTGAGATGAGCATCTTTGCCTACCACGCATGCTATGTTTCCACCGGCATAGATGTTGTGGTTGATTTTGAACTTCAAAGCCTGGTGGTTGTATTGTGGAGAGTAGGTGATACCGGTTTTTTCATCGATGAATGCCGGTTCCCAGAAACGGGTATCTGCCAGCCAGTAGGAGGTGAGCATTGCCTGGCCGCCCTTGATATATACATTGGTGTTACCCTTTACGTCTGCCGAGGTGATGGCTACTTTTTCCTCTTTATCTACGCTGAGGGTATCGCAGCTGCCCAAACCTCCGCCATAGATGCCATGACCTATTCTTCCATCGTAGATGGTGACGAAGGTGTTACCATATACCGTTCCGTTCTGGCAACCACCATAGATTTTTTCCATCAGCAATGGCAGCATGGTTGCGTTGATGTTGTCAGCAGGATGCGCCATGTTCTTATCTGAAGAAGGATCTTCGGGAACGCCAGTTTCTGTCCTGTATGGATAGGTGATGACTGGTCGGTCTATCAGCAAACTGGTATTGCCGTAGATGGCACCCAAGTGTGTGACGTCGCCGCATTGGGTGGCAAGACGGCCCTTGCCTCCGGCGAACACCTGCGAATAGATGCCGGCACCTCGGATGTTGACCAACGTGGTGCGATGGGAGGCATCGTCTTTGTTGCTGGTATCGTCTTTGTTGCTGGCATCGTCTTTGTTGCTGGTATCCTTGTTTCCAACGTTTGCCACATCGCCTCCACCATATACGCTTCCGATAACCAGGGTACGGTCTATCTCGATATTGGTATCTTTCAAATGCAGCTTTCTACCATATACATGTACCTCTGTCTTCTGCACGTTTGCCATATCAGGGAAGTCGATGTATTTTCCATCCTTGTTCTTGACCGACTCCACTCCGGCACCGCCGCCATATACGTTCTGTCCGACGAAGCCCGACTTGATGAATATCTTGGAGTTGCCACCTACCTTTCCGAAGTCATAGTCTTTGCCCGTGGTATATTCTCCGAAAGGCACAGCACCGAGACCTGCACCATAGATGTTTTCGCAGAAAAGCTGGCAGTCGGTTTCCACGTAGGTATTGCCTGTTACATATCCTGAGAAACCGCCACCATGGATGGTCTGGAAAGAGAAGCCCGGTACACCGAGCGTCCACGCCAGACGACTTACGCGATAGCGACGGAAGGTTGCCGGGTCGTTGTCCGTACCATCGTTATTGCCGCCATCCACACTGCCATAATATTTTTTCTTTTCTTCCTTGGAAACTTTCTTGAATTCCTCATAGAGGCTTTTCTCGAAATCGGTGTATGTTTTGAAGTCTTCTTTCTGACTGAGATAGCGGTATTTCGCTCCATCTACTTCGATGACACCATCGTCATCTATATGGCTACCCGGTTGTGCATACACCGTCGCCTTAGCCACCTTGGTATTGGCACCATATCCGGCACCGAAAACGGAGAACTGAGGGTCGGCAACATTCTTGCTGCTGATATACCAGCAAAGCCCCGGAAGGGTGGTGAAGTCGAACATACTGAGCGGTTCGCCGTTCTTGTCGATGATATCATCCAGAGGCGAGTGGTTGATGATTACGATAGCCTCTCCGGTTTCTTTTTCTGCTGTTGTTGCGTTGTTGTCGGTATAGGTACCCACGAAGCAGGCACGGTTGCCGCCGCCATAGATATTGTTATTCTTCTTGAAACATCCCGAGAGGAGTTTTTCGTTCGTAAAGCTGAAGAACTGCTGGCTGTCCTCATCGTTCAAGATGCTTTCTATAGCCGCCTTTGCCTGGGCATTGGTAAGCTGGTCTTTGGTTTCAGCCTTCAGAATATCTTCTGTTATCTCCCTGAATTCTGTGATAGAGTTGCAGATCTTCTTACCGTTGCCTTGTGCTGCCAGCCAGGTGGTGATATTGCCGTTGATATCGGCATTCTGGTTCCATATCCAGGTTCCGCCATCCATCTGTACCTTGGTGTTGCCGAGAATGTTGGCGTAGGTAGCCTTATGGGCTGAATCCTTTTCTCCGAGCACTTCCTGGGTATCCTGGTTCTCTTCAGAGATTTCAATATCGCCGTAGCCTCCACCGAAGATGTCACGACCCAGCATACCACCCTCGATATGCACCAGGGTGTTGCCATCTACCGTACCATAGGCACAACCGCCATAGATGTTGTACCATACGTATGGCACGGTATTGCCGTAATAATCGAGTGCGACGGAATTGATGGACGTAGCTGCCGTGTTGGCTACGTGAACGATGGTGTTACCATTGATGCGACCTATCTGGTCATACTGCTGTGCCGCATTTCTGCGAAGACCCTTGCCGCCACCGAATACGGAACCGAAGATGTCGCCGCCGATGATATTCACCAGGGTGCGGAAGTCTTTTGATATGTATGACGGATTGATTTCATCATCATAGATGATATCGCCTTTTTCTTTGTTAATGTTTGAATAGCTTTGTGGCTTTATCTTGTAATTAGGAGTATAATCTTTAGGTCCTACATTCGCCATATCTCCACCGCCATAAACCTTACCATAGATTTTGGCATTGTCAGAAATCTCAACTATGGTCTTGCCGATGACACGAGCCACGTCGATGAAGTGGGTGCCTGTAGCAGTCTTTGGCGCCACACCTGCACCACCGCCGAAAACATCGCCATAGATGTTTCCGCCTTTCACAAAAACCTCTGTACGTGAATCTTCGTAAGCAATATCTCCTATCTGTCCCGTCGTGTTGTCTTTATCCTTGTAAGGATCACCGAATCCTCCGCCATATACACGGTGCAGGAAGGTGTTTCCATCTACGGTTACCTTGGTACTTCTGGTTACGGTGCCGGCATATCCGCCACCCAATACGCCCAGGATGGTGAAGTTAGGAATACCCTTGGAGTTGTCGAAAACCGGGATGGTTGTCTTTGAGGCGTTTCTGCGGTTGTGAGGACGAGCCATTTGCTCGGTATTGTCTTCGTCATCCACCTCGGCATCATAATCGCTATAATCTCCTTCCACATTCACTGTCACATCGGTATAGGCAACGGAAGTGTGCTCACCATATCCGCCACCGAATACCGAGAAGTGAGGGAAGTTGTTGTCGTCATACGATTCCTTCCATTCTTTTGTGTTCAGAAGATCGAATGGAGTCATACCCTTCAGCACCTCTACAGTAGCAACACCTTTTACGTTGCAGGCAAGATTACCGCCACCATAGATATTATGAGGATTCAGGAAATGAGGATCGCCGTCTGGCGTATCGCTGCCATAGAAAAGAGTATCGTTTTCTTTGGTCCATTTAATGATACCTTTCTTTTCATCCCATATCTTATTCCAGATGACATTGATGGAGAAGCTGTCTTTTGGCTTTCCGTCGTCGCCTTCTTCCTGTCCACCCATATCCTGTGCCAGATTCACGTTGGTATCGCCTGAAATATCGGCAGAAGTGAACTTCTTCGTATCGGTCAGTTCTGTGCCCGATTCATCCTTGATATTACCCATACCGCCACCGAATATCTGTCCGGCGAAGTTGGCTGCGAAGATGTTAACGTTGGTGCTGCCATCTACCTGTGCATAGTTTCCGCCGCCATAGATATCGCCATAGATGGAAGGTGCCTGCTGGCTGCTTCCGGTGAAGGTGACGTTGGTATTGCCGATTACCTTTCCCACAGAATCTGGGAGTTGGGTAAAGCCATCTGTTGATACCGGGGTTGTAGCTATAGGACTGGTAAGACGTCTCTTTCTTCCTTTTCCGCCTGCAAAGACAGAACCGAGGATATTGGCTTTATCGCCGATAATCACGTTGGTGGCATCTTTTCTTATAATCGTGTTGTTTGCATATTTTTTTATGTTTTCTACCACTGCCATATCGCCACCTCCATAGATGTTCTGATAGAAGGTTCCGCCATAGATGGTAACGTTGGATTTGCCGTAGATGCGATCCATCTCCAAGAGGGTAGAGATATCATTGACTGTACCATACAATCTTGCATCTGCCACACCATATCCGCCTCCGAAGATAGGGCAATGGAAGGTTCCGCCATAGATATTGAGTGCTACGTTGCCGTAGGTCTGACCGAGGGCAGTATAGTCGCTGGCTTGTCCCTTTCCTTCCTTGGCTCCGTAAGGATTTTTGGAGTAATACCAGTAGGTGCCTCGTCCTCCCGCAAAGATACCGTTCTTGCAATAGAAGGTGCCGCCATTGATGGTAAGAGATACAGCGGCTGTTTCTCCCTCGCTTCCATATACATTACCACCCGTCTTACTTGGGATGGCGCTGGAAGAAGTCCACAGTCCCGGACTCATATATCCGCTACCTCCGGCATAGATACCGTCAATCTCCCCATCTTTATCTTTAGAGCCAAAGATACCATCATTGATGATGATTTGGGTGTTGGTTTTGAGAGGATCTACATAGGCATAAGTATAATCTCCTGCGTTATAGCAACGGTAGGAAACCAAATTGCTCTTGGCAACTGAGTAAGGACCATAAAGCATCACGTCTTTAGTATCATTCCAGTAGGCGATGCTTTGATCCGGTGTATGGGTCTTGGCATCGTCTTTACCATAACCGATACCGTTCATACCACCTGCTCCTGCACCAAAGATACCGCAGAGGATTTTTTCCTTCTCGGTGTTGCTTTCAGGCAGGATCTTGAAGGTTCCGCCATTGATGGTGATGGCGCTGTAGCCATAGAATGGGTTGTTGATTGTTATATTGCCAGCATGACCACGACCCATACTACCGCCATAAAGTTCGGTAACAACCACGCGGTCGTTATCCTTGAACTTATCTTTGTCCTTATATTCTGAACTGGCTGGGTCGAGCAGGATATTGGCTCTCCCCATAAAGGTATTCATAGGAACATTGTAGGTCTTGTTTCCGTATTTCAACGTGAATGGACGCTCGGCACCCAGGGTTCCGTTAACGATACGAGCCACCTTACCACTCTTGATGATGATATCCACATCGGCATACATGGCACCCTCGTGGTTTCCGGCAAGAATGATACCGGCATCGTAATCGCTCTTTAGTTTTTGATTATCATTGTATTTATCATTCCATTCTCTGTCAATATCCATCGTGATGGTACACTTGATTGGCAGGTTAGGCGTTCCCATCACACCATTCAGCTGATTACCAATGGTGTCTTGGGCGATAGTCTGTCGACCACCCACACAGATGGCAGAATAGAAGCCCGACTTGATGGTGATGCTGAAACCCTCCTTGCCATGCGGCATGGATGTTTCGAAGGCTTCAATGTTTTTCTTGTTGTTCAGCGGATAGAAACGACCATCGTTGCTGAAACCGCCGAATATCTGCATAGGGGTTGTTACGGCACCATCAATGGTACCATAATTGATGGCGTTATCTTTGAAACCTTCCATCTTGATGCCTTTACCCATCTCCAGGTTATTGTATTGGCAGAAGATGTTTTTATAGGAAGAACCGCCTGGACTGGTATTTTTGAAGGTGATATTCTCAAAGCGGGTATCTCCCCAAAGAGGAAGACCCTTGTCGAGACTGGTAATCTCGATGGAACCGCCACCTTTATAATCGCCATATTCGCCGGTAATAGTCACGTTGCGGAAGAGTGGAGAATTCTTTTGGGCATTATCCCATTTTTCTTTGGTAAGAATATTACCTCCTGTATTATTGTTGGTAATATTGAAACCATTTATCGTGTTATTGGTAACTTCTTTGCTACTTTCACCCATCAATACGATGATGTTCTCGTCCCATGAACCAGCTTTCGAAAGCTTGCTGTAAGCTCCCTTCCAGGTCTTCATAGGTTCTTCTTTCGTGTAGCCGGAATTATTGTTGTCATCACCCGATGTTGGGCTCAGATAAACCACGGTTGTGGCACTTACCCTGGTATCGAGAAAAGTCTTTCCGCCCGAAGTAACGAGAATATGGCAGCTGTATTTATCGTTATAAGATGCAGTAGATGGACGTTTAAAGCTGGAGGAGGTTTCTGATGATAGCTCGGTATCGCCATTATACCACTTGTAAGTGATATTCAATCCCAACTCTTTATTGCTGTATTTCTCTTCTGTATCGTTGGTTACAGTCACGGTATAGGTATTTCCGCTGGTTGCGAGAGATGCATTTACGTGAATCGCCTTCACCAGCACGGCATTGGTGCGTGCACCACCTCCAATGGCATAAACACTCTGGTCGTAATCCTGACGAGGCAAGATGAATGTATTGCTGGTTTCTGTATTCACTTTCTTCCATTCTCCTTTCTCATCAGTAGCATACCAGTCGTATGTCTCTTTTGATTCTACTCCTGCTTCAGTCAATACGGTCAGCTCGTCTGTTTCTGCACGTTTGAAACTCAGATGGACGGAACTGAAAGAAAACTGTGATGGAGTAGAAGAATACGTCCAGGTTTTCTTTTCCAGTTGATAGGTATTGATGAAATTATTGTTGATATCCGTAAAATCTTTGCCAAAGTCAGCTGTTTCCTTGCTGTTACCATCTGAGTAGGTGTTTGTTCCTACTGCAGAAGTGTAGAACCAGGTATTGATGGTAGCACCATATTGGGTCTGGTATGTTTTCTGATAGGTTGGACCATAAAAAGCTACAACGCTACCCGTGCTGCCTGTCTTATTGGTAACCATATTCTTACCATGTACATAGATGTTGGTAGGCATGATGTTCTTCTTGCTATTACCCCAACGAGTTGCACAACCGATGGCACCGGCAACCGTTACACTTCCCGGTTTCTTAAGCGTGGCATTCTTATGTATATTGATTTCCGTATCAGAAGAAAGATTGAAGATTCTATAATTTTGATTGTTCAGATAACCGATGATTCCGCCAATTCGACAGACATTGGCTGCTGTGTATTTTTCTTCGTGGTCGGTTATTTTTGATTTTCGGATGATGATGTTGCTCACTTCTGCATAATCAACCAGGTCGCTGGCTACGATACCGATTTTTACCGTACCCGTTCCGGTAGGAAGTTTATCCTTTTGGGTTTCCAGACTTGCATTCTCGATAATCAGGTTGGTAACCGTGGCATAGTGGTTCTCGTCTTTTCCCTTCAATCTTGAGAAAAGACCCCACGATGCCTCTTTAGTACCATTGGTGGTCCAGTATATCTTCATGTTGCTGATGGTCTTTCCGTCGCCATCAAATGTTCCTCCAAAGAAGCCGGCATTGGTATCGTTCAAGGTTCCGATAGGCATCCAGATACCTTTGTTCAGGTTGATATCTGAGGATAACAGGAAGTAATTGCCGGAATACATAGTTTGGGATTTTCCGTTGGTCACATCATGTGCCAGCTTCGCCAGTTCCAGGTCAGTGCTGATGATGTAAGGGTCTTCTTTTGAACCCTTTCCTTTAAAATCTTCTTCGGAATAGAATTTCACTTTGGTATTGTTCTCGCCGTTGTATTCCTTGCCGTAAACCTTCGGCTCCACATCGTCGAGGCTTACGGTTTGTGTGGTATTATCTGCATCGGTATACGATACTTCTATCTTTAGGGTTTCCTGACTCAGGTTCAGGGTCAACATTCTGCTGTCTGCTGATACCTTTTTACCATCAGCATCAGTCACTTCCTTCACATTTTCCTTTTCATCTGCCTTAACCTTAACCGTCCAGGTACACGTTATGCCCTCCGGTATCTTATCCTGAGGGATGGTAAACGAGATGGTTCCTTCCTTAAAATTGCAAGTTTCCTGAATATCTTTCTTGCTGAGGCTCTGTGCCCATACTGCCTGGATGCTCATCAGCCAGAAGGCGAGGAGCATCATCAGGTTTCTGCGTATGATATTTGTAGAATGTATGATCATTTTTTCTGTAATATTTTCTTGTCCGTTAATCTATCAGCAGATATCCCGTGTAGGCATCCTGGTCGCTCATCACGTAGAGATAACGGGGTTGGATAAGGATGCGGATGGAATTGATGGTGGCAGTAGAGCCAGTATTGATATTGCTGAAATTGTCCTTGTTCAGGAGAATGGAGGATGTCACATTCTCTCGGGTGATAAGGGTTTTGCCATCCTGCGTCGTCATCTTTACATCGTAGGTTACGTTGATGGATGGCTGGAAGGTGGCAAGGGGGATGGTGTAGAAGATGTCGCCCCATGACTGATATTCCGTAGATGAGATTTCCAGAGACGGAGATGATTGGTTTTCAGAAGATGATGTATTTTGATAAGGGATGCTGACGGGAGCATCCTTCGTATAGGTTCTTGTGGCGATGTCCTTCCATATTATCTTGCCGGCTGTCCATTTCTTTGTGTTGGTACTGTAGGTGAACGCTCGGGTGATGGTGCCGCTGATAGGAATCTCGCCCGTGATATTCACGCTTTTGATATGAAACTGGCGGATGGCTCCCATCGTAGGGTCGAGTTTAAAGAGAAGTTTATAGCCAATCAGCGTCTGGTCAAACTTGAACTTCACGGTATGTTCAAACGAGAGTTTTTCATCCTGATCCGATTTCACTGTTCTATGCTCAGGAAGGGCACAGATGATAGGCGCATTTTTAGCATCGATGAGGAAAGGGGAATTGGATGAAGAGGTTGATGGGGCGTAAGGAACGGAGAGGGTATAGGTGTCGGTATTGCTATCGGCATCGGTGCTGATAGCAATGCTGCTTCCTGTTCCCTCCTGATAAGGCATGTAGGCGAAGAAATCGAAATGGCGGGCATCCGTGAAGTCTTCCCATTTCTTCGGATCGCTATATCCCCAGGCATTCTGACTGCTGTCGTAGCTTACCAACAGGTTATTGAAGATAGAAGTTCCTGCATCTCCCAGCTGTTTGGTAACATAGTGATATCCCCATACGCCCATCTGTCCGGGGTGTAGGGTAGGGTCGTATTTCTCGTACTCGTTGGCACGGGTTTCTGCATTCTGGCTTTTTGCCTTTTGGTTTTCTACTTTCTGGGTTTCTACGGTGAAGGTGATTTCATCGTACTGGTCGGAATGCTGTACGGACATATTGCTGCTGTCGCAGGCGCTGAGGCTTGCGAGAATGGCAAACTGGCTGAGGATATATTTCAGTTTCTTCATATATTTCTATTTCTTCGTTTTGTTGAGGAATTAGTAGAAGCCTGCTTTGCTGAGGCTGGCTTTGCTGTGACCTGCTTTGCTGATGCTGTTTTAGGCGCATTTACTAGCGGCTTTTACCAGTCGCCGGTACCAGTGCCGTTGTTGTCGATATTGGAATTTTTGTTCCATTGCTCCACCTCTACTTCGGCGAAGGTGATGCTGGAAGTGGTTTCCGAAACCTTAAAGATGTAGGTATATTGAAAGCCTGCCTTCCATTGCATGTATTCGCTGCCGACTGTGGCGGAGACTTGATTTCCTTCTATTTTGGCGGAGAGGATATAATTGCCTTGTTGGTAATGGGCGATATCCATGGGTGGCATGAAATACCATTTCTGGCGAATCTCGGTTTGATGGTTCTTGTCGGTATCTTCCTCGTAAGGGATGGTGAGTTCGATAATGCCAGATTGGGTTGTTTTCCAGGTTTTGGAAACATCAGTGCTGGTTTCTGAAAGGGGATAGGTGGCAATGATATTTCCTGCAACAGGGGTTTTAGCTTCTGCTGAACCTGACCATTGGAAATTGCCATTGCCAGTTGGTTTCCATCGTTCATCCCGGAAGGAGATTTCTGTGATGGAAGCAATCTGTTTATCGTTGTATTTGAATTTGAATCTTACCTTGGCGATAAGGGGTACGAAAGTAAGTTTCACCTGGTCTCCGATTTTCGGGATACAGAGATTCGAGATATAAGGGGTAGAGGTAAGGGTGGCGTTGGAGTTGAATTCGTAAGGGATGGTGATGGAATGCGAATTGGTATTCGTGTTCTCGCTGGCGGTTACGTCGTGGGCAGTAGCAGGAGCATAAGCCCAGAAGCGATATTGAAGGGCGGAATAATCCCAGTATTTGATGGTTTGTTTGAGATTGAGGGAAACGTTATATTTCCCGATATACTCCCAGTCATTGGATGAAGTATTCCAATCAACCAAATACCCGTCCATCACTTTTTGGATAGAAGAGTTGGTGCTTCCATTTTCATTTTTGGTCTTGTATCCCCAAACTTTAAAGGAAGAAAAAAGACTTTCCAGTCCCGTTTCACCATCTTCTGCACGAGAATTAGCATCCTGCCACGATCCGCTATTTCCGCCAAAAGAAATCCCCACTTGCTGAGGCTCTGGTATAAACGGGTCGTCCTGCCCCGAAGAGGAGCAGGACAACAGGCATAAAGCCATAAAGAATATGAATATAATGTGTTTAAACATTCATTGAATAAACTTACTTACTTATTGGTTTGGATTGTTTCACTTGTACCATCAGACTTAAAAGTGGTTTCTGTTATTTGAGTACCATCTTCATTCTCTGTTACGATAGCATCAAAGACGATAGGCTTCAGACCTGCTATACCACCTGTACCACCTGTTGAACCATTTGTGTTCTCTGTAATCTTGAAAATATAGTTATAGATGTAATTTGGCTGCCAGTTTGTGTATGTTTCTGGAACATTTACACTTGCTCCTGTTACGGTAATAGTTTCACCAGAACCATCTGTTGCAATGAGGGTATAGTCAGCCTTCATTGTAAGGCCGCCAGTAACAGTACATGTTGTAACAGCCTTCTCATTTGTCGTTGTTGCATTATTAGAAGTTCTGCCAATATACTTGTCTTCATTATTCGTTGTCTCCTTGTCTTCTGCGGCTGAATTTAAATTAAATTGATCAAATGTGATAGAAGATTCCTTATTGGTATTTTCGGTATTGGCATCATGAGTCAATGTAGTTATAGCACCTCCAACTGCATTAAATTCAACTTTCAATTTTCCTGTTGCATCATTTACAGGAATACATTCTGACGATGCATAAAGGATAGGAGTGAGGCTTGTACCTGTTGAACCATCTTTTGTGTAGAACTTAATATCCTTGATGGAATAACCAGGTATCATTTCATATATACTTACGCCTACCTTAGTTCCGGAAGAATGGAAAGTAAATTCTACTTTTTTTCCATAATCAGAACTTGTAACATGCATCTTGTCTGCGATGAAACAACCTTGAAGGTCAGAAATCTTTCCTGAAAGTGTATAAGTCGGATTTTCTTGATTTGTGATTCTATCAACTTTAATCTGACCATCTCCTTCACCAATCTCTTTACCTCCTAAAGAGAATGCAATAAAATCATACTGCGAAGCTGAATAATCCCAAAACTTCAAAGCTTGATTACCTTTATTTTGATTCAAACTATTTGAAGTTATGCCTGCATATATCCAGTTGCTTTCTGAGTAATTAACATTATAGTGGTCATAAACTATGGTTTTTGTGCCATTAACAGTTTTTGTGCCAAAAACGATAAAATTGTTACTGAGAGCAGCTGCTGCGTCAGATCCGCTCTTGTCTTCTCCTGCACGAGTAGTTTTTCCTGCCTCACCACTGAAGCTAATCTCCTTGCCATTTACGGCACTAGGGTTGTTTCCTGGAACTTCGCCAAGGAAATCATCATTTGCGCAGCTGGCTAATGCCAAGGCTGCAATCGCTGAAACAAAATAATATTTCTTCATTGTATATTGTTTTTTTTATTATCTTTGCATAGAAATTCAACATCAGG
>ERZ773209.948-NODE-948-length-18857-cov-4.980268_pt1 | contig 18857 bp, 14 predicted proteins | sample MGYA00511109_ERZ773209 | MGnify/ENA primary metagenome ERZ773209 (study PRJEB29015, sample SAMEA2737786) | human gut metagenome | biome: human gut; feature: human-associated habitat; material: faeces | place: China | collected 2012 ...
AGGATACTCCGTTTCTGGATAACAGGTTGAAAAAGCTGAATAATAAAATTAAGAGCCTGAAAAAAGCCATCGAGGACAGCGCCACCCGACAGGAAAAAGCCAGACAGCCGGAGATGCTGCTGTCAGCCAAAAACCTGCAAATTCAAGAATATGACGATGCACTGACCGCGAGAATTATTGAGAAGATAGTGGTGCAATCTCGCAATGAAATTCTGATTCGGTTCATTGGCGGATGTGAGAAAGTGATGATGCTACTGTAAAAAATGTACAAAAGAAAGATCAGGTTGGAATGTCAACTTTATATAATTCTGTGTTTAAGTGAGTTTCTATAATTTCGATATCTTTTGCTTTGCAGATTTCACAGAGAGTATCATAAATCCAGTTCGACTCAGTTATGGAATTTCGAAAGCGTGCGCCCAAATATACTTTTTTGATGGGTGGCATTTCAAATTTCAAATATTTGGAGTTTGCACTTTCGCCATCAATGGCTTTTAAAAGTCGCCATTCGAACTCGTACTGCCAACATTCGCTCTTGATAAAAAGAGCCTCACTAAGTTTCTTCAAATCTTCATCTGTTGGTTCTTGATGCGATGGAGTTAGAAGTTTTTTCGGTAAAGAAGGGCGTGCGGTCTGATAAGAAACTGGAATTAAAGAGCATTTTGTGTGTTCTTCTGAAAAATTTGAAAAGTCATATTCTATACATACACCGCGATATGCTCCAGCATAATGGGCCCACATTAATAAATTGTCAGGCTGCTCTGTAAGACTGCCAATTCTGAACACAGAATCGATGAGAGTGTAGACTTCACCGAAAGTCTCTTCGCCAAATGCAGGCGGATAGGAAAATTGACAGTCGAAAGGATCATTAAACACAGATGGTGCAGACAATGATAGTGTATTTGTTTTCAGATGCTCAAAGAAGCGGCTGAGGGTATCTAAGGAAGCAAGAGGGCTTTGGTATTTATACAGTCGATAATTGCGATGCGCTAAGTAAGACATGGATAGACTATTATAATCTTTATCGCTGATGCTACTATTGAACCACTGGAATGTCTTTTCCTCGAGTTCCTTGCGGTTGATTCCCATATGAACTCCTCCTCGTTTACACTTTTTATCAGTGTACCATATCTTTTACTTTGTGAAAACAACAAAAAAATAAATGTAACATGCCTTGAACTGCCGATAACAGAAGATTAAAAATCTGAAGGTAAAATGGAACTTGATAAAAACCACGCTTTATGGTAAGATTAAAATATAAAAATATAAAAAATCGTGAGGGGGCGTAAGGATGAATACGTTAACAATGGAAGAAGTAAAAACACTGATTCAAATGCTGCTCCGCAAGTATAATGCGGAATACGCATTACTATTCGGCTCTTATGCCAGAGGTGAAGCAACGGCAGAATCAGACATTGATGTGGTGGTTGTTGGCGGAAAAAACTTCAAGGCAAGAGACATCTTTTCTTTTGGTGAGGATCTCCGCCAGATGACAAACAAAGATGTGGATGCCTTTGAAATCCGAGAAGTGAATAAGGGAACTCCTTTTTATGAATCGGTTATGAATGAGGGGGTTCGCATCGCATGAAAAAGTCTAACAAAGAGCGTCTTAAGAAAATTATAACCACATGGGAAGATTTGCAAAAGCAAATGAAAATTCATGAGATAACAGCAGAAGTACTCTTGGAGGATGAGTATTCCCAATGGGCGGTTACAACGCCGCTTTATAATATCGGGGAACAGGTCTATCAGCTAAGCCCCGAATTTAAGCAATCCTATCCGGAACAGCCTTGGAATATGGTGGCGGGTTTGCGCCACAGGTTGGTACATGATTATGATGGAATCAATTGGTCTATCATTGTGGAAGTTGTCTATGAGGACATGAATCCGTTTGTGCAATCCTTGAAAGAAATTCTGGATAATATGTAAATGGTTCGTCTTGCGAAGAGTCTCACAACAGGGTATCTCTTTTGTAACACTCAGACATAAGCCTGTGATAGTGATTCTATCGCAGGCTTTTTCTTTGGTGAGGAATATACCTTCTTCAACGGGCAGTTTGTATGTGGATTGCCGGCGTTGCTGTTTGCCTTGCAAATTGCGGGGCGGCATGGTATACTAACTTGCGCAACACTTTATATACAAAAAAGCTACAGAGGGATTGGAATTCAATGATTGAGACGATTGCGGCGGTCAATCAGGCTGTCAATAATTTTGTGTGGGGCGTCCCCGCCATGGTGTGCATCATTGGCGTAGGGCTGCTTCTCAGTGTGCGGACACGCTTTTTGCAGATCCGCAAATTTCCGTATGCCATCAAAACGACCATCGGGCGGATGTTCCGCAAAAAGGATGCCTCGGATGGCTCGATGACGCCGTTTCAGGCGGTATGCACGGCGCTGGCGGGCACGGTGGGCACCGGCAACATTGCGGGCGTAGCGGGCGCCATTGCCATCGGCGGTCCGGGGGCTGTGTTCTGGATGTGGTGTTCGGCACTGCTGGGTATGTGTACCAAATTTGCAGAGGTCACGCTGGCGGTGCATTTTCGGGAGAAAAACGCGGCCGGGGAATGGGTCGGCGGCCCGATGTACTACATTAAAAACGGTCTGGGTAAGCACTGGCAGTTTTTGGCGGTGCTTTACTCGCTGTTTGGTGTTCTGACTGTTTTTGGCACCGGCAACGCCACGCAGGTCAACACCATTGTAGCAGCCATCGACACGGCGCTGCTGCAGTATAACCTTGTGGGCAGTGAGGTGCTCTCCACCCTGAATCTTGTGGTGGGCATCGCAGTGGCCATGCTGGTGGCGATGGTCCTGCTGGGCGGCATCAAGCGCATCGGCAGCGTCAGTGAACGGCTGGTGCCCTTCATGGCACTGTTCTACATCGTGCTGGCTGTGGGCGTCGTTATTCTGAACATTCAGCGCTTTCCGGCAGTGATGGAGTCGATTTTTGCCGGGGCGTTTAACCCGGCGGCTTTCACCGGCGGTACGGTCGGCAGTCTCTTTATCAGTATGCAGAAGGGCGTTTCCCGGGGCATCTTCTCCAACGAGGCGGGCCTTGGCACGGGTTCGATCGCCCACGCCTGTGCCGACACGAAAAAGCCGGTCAAGCAGGGCGTGTTTGGTATCTTCGAAGTGTTTGCCGATACCATCGTTATCTGTACGCTTACAGCGATGGTCATATTGTGCAGCGGCACGGCAGTCAGCTACGGCACGGCTGCCGGGGCTGAGTTGACGATCTCCGGCTTTACCACGACCTACGGCGGCTGGGCCTCCATCTTCACGGCGGTGGCACTGTGCTGCTTTGCCTTCTCCACCATCATCGGCTGGGGGCTGTACGGCTCACGCTTTATCGCATTCCTCTGCCGCAGCGATAAGGTCGTGCGCCCCTTCTTCGTGGTGTACTCCTTCGTTTCCATCCTGGGTGCTACGATGGACCTGGGCCTGATGTGGAGCATTGCCGATACCTTCAACGGTCTGATGAGCATCCCGAACCTGATTGCGCTGCTGCTGCTTTCCAGCACAGTGGCGCAGCTGACAAAGGAATATTTTGAAAAGGAAAAGGTGTAAGAAATGTTTGTAGGAACTTGGTGGTCCCTGATGCCGCCGATCATCGCCATTCTGCTGGCGCTGCTCACAAAGGAAGTCTATCTCTCGCTATTCGCCGGCTGTGCGCTGGGTGCGCTGCTGGTGGCAGAGTTTCACCCCTGGGTCGCGTTTGACACACTGTTCAACACGATGATCGACAGCGTCGACTTCTCGATTCTGATGTTCATGATCCTGCTGGGCATGGTCGTTATGCTCATGCAGGAGTCCGGCGGCACCCGCGCTTATGGTGAGTGGGCGGCAAAAAAGCTCAAGAGCAAGCGCGCCACCCTCGTGGCGACCTCGCTGCTGGGTGCGCTGATTTTTGTGGACGACTACTTCAACTGCCTGACCGTCGGCTCCGTCATGCGCCCGGTTACCGACAAGTACAAGGTTTCCCGCGCCAAGTTGGCTTACCTCATCGACGCCACGGCGGCCCCGGTCTGCATCATTGCGCCGATCTCGTCCTGGGCGGCGGCGGTCAATTCCTACGTCCCGGCGGGCAGCTCGATGTCCGGCTTTGAGATGTTCGTCCGCACGATCCCGTTCAACCTGTACGCGATGCTGACGCTCTACATGGTGTTCTTTACCTCGCTGCTGGGCTTCGACTTCGGCCTGATGAAAAAGCACGAGCGCAACGCCGCCCACGGTGACCTGTTCACCTCGGGCGGGGAGGCATTCCAAAACCAGGAAATCAAGGACCCCACCGAGGGCGGTAAATTCGCCAAGGGCAAGGTCATTGACCTGATTGCACCGATGATCGTCATGATCTTTACGGCCATCGCCACGATGATCTGGACCGGCTACCTGAACGGCGGCACGAACCTTGTTGAGGACTTTGCCAACTGCTCCTCGTCGGAGTCGCTGGTCTTTGCGGGTCTTGTCACGGTGGGCTTCCTGCTGCTGTTCTACCTGCCGCGCCGCGTTGTTGGCTTTAAGGACTTCATGAACTCCGTGCCCGAGGGCGGCAAGCTGATGATGCCTCCCATCCTGATTCTGGTGCTGGCCTGGACGCTGAAGGGCATGACCGACGCGCTGGGCATCGGCGACTTTGTGCGTCAGGCCGTCAGCCTGAATGAGGGTCTAATGCGCTTTGTGCCGCTGCTGATCTTCTGCATTGCGATTTTTATTGCGTTCTCCTCCGGCACCAGCTGGGGCACGTTTGCGATTTTGGTCCCCATCGTCGTCAATATGTTCTCCGAGACGGACCCCACCATGATGATCGTGGCGGTATCCGCGGTGCTGGCGGGTGCGGTCTGCGGCGACCATATTTCGCCGATCTCGGATACGACCATCATGTCCAGCTCCGGTGCACAGTCGAACCACATCAACCACGTGCAGACCCAGATGCAGTACGCCATGGTCGTCGTGGCGGCCTGTGTGCCCGGCTACCTGATCGCGGGCTTTACCGAAAACTGGCTCATCACGCTGGTGTCGTCGCTTGCCATTCTGACCGCAGCCCTGCTGTATCTGCGCAGGCGCAGTCTGGCCGAGGACGCCAGGGCATAAAGAAAAAGCAGTGCTTTCCAAGCGGAAGGCACTGCTTTTTTTGTAGGGGCAAATTCCGTATCCGCCCGGCCCAAGGTCTTTACTTCAGCGTACCATCCAAAATCTGCTGGTAATACCACGGCTTTTCGGCGTGAAATACCCGCCCGGCCAGAGGGGCAAAGCGCGGGTCGGCGATCTGAGCAGGAAACCGCAGCTCCCACGCGCAGAGGGCCTGATATTTGAACCGCAGCTCACGGTTGGCGGCGTTGTTGCCGTACTTGGAATCACCCAGAATCGGGCAGCCGATGTGTGCTAAATGCGCGCGAATCTGATGGGTGCGCCCGGTCACAAGCTCAACCTCCAGCAGCGCCAGCCGTCCGCTGACAGCCAGTGTTTCGTAGCCGGTGATGACCTCCTTCGCACCGCCTGCGGTCGTGTCGGTGATGCGCACGATGCCGCGCTCGGCATCCTTCAAAAGGTAATCCCGCAGCAGGGCAGCGGGCGGATTCGGGCGGCCGAAAGTCACGCAGAGATACCGCTTTTCAATGGCGCGGCTCTTGATGGCGGCCGTCAGAAAGGCTTCCGCAGCGCTGCTTTTGGCCAACAGGACCAGACCGCTGGTGCCGGTATCCAGCCGGTGGCACAGCACAGCATGGGTCGGCTTTCCCTCAGCGGCCAGCTTTGCCTGCACGCGGCGCACCAGCGTGTCGCTGTCGGGGCCGTCTACCGCAATACCTGCGGGCTTATTGGCGATAATGATGTCATCGTCCTCATATACAAACACGGCGGCAGGGGTGGGGCGGTTCTCCAACTGCTCATCCGTCAGGAAGAGCCTGATGCTGTCTCCGTTCTGCACCCGGGTGGAGAGGGGCTGCTTTTTGCCGTTCAGCTTGATCTTGTTCTCTCGCAGGGCCTTGTTCAGCCGCCCCATGCTGAGGGCGGGAAACTGATCCATCAGATATTTGTCCATCCGCACGGGCAGCAGGCATTTTACATGCAGTTCTTTCATTTTGTCGTCAACTCCTGATCCCACAAAATCGTGGCGTCATCAATATCCAAGGTGACCATCAGCCAGCCGGCGTCGTGGTCATCCACGTCCAGTATCGGGTATTCCTGCCCGTCTGCACACAGAGCTGCGGCACCCGTCAAGCGGGCGCGCGCAAAGGGGGAATCGGCAAAGCAGACAGTCTTTTTGGTGGCGTCCAACACGCCGCGGTTCCACAGCGCATCGGTGTAATCGGCCAGCCGCAGGGGATAGCTTTCATTATAGGGGGTGCAGAGGGCATCAAAGGTCTGCCCCTGCAGGCCGGGTGCAATGACATACCAGGCGGCACCGTCCGGCCCGGTTACCTGTCCGCACCAGGCAATGCTCCGCACAGGCTCCACTGCCTGCAAAAAAGCCCCCTCATCAGCAAACAGATAGAGCGTATCACCCTCCGGTGTGCCGGCGGCCAAGGCATCCAGCGTGGTCTGCCGCTGGGAGGCAAGGGCGCTTTCGTCATACCGGGCGGCGAAGGGGTCATTGGTGGTCATGCCGTTGTCGGCAGCCCACAGCGCCAGATGCAGGCAGTCGGCCTGCAAGCCCTGCACCGAGAGAATGTGCCGATATTGTCCGGCAGCCTGCCAGAAGTCGCTGACCATCTCCGTCGGGAAGGCTGCCGTTTTCTGCGCGCTTATCATTGCATCGTGCCGTGCAGTCAGTGCGGGGCTGATGTCCCACAGCTGCACGGCAGCCAGCAGTGCGGCCCAGACGGCAGCACGGGGCAGGCGTGTCAGCCCTGCAAAGGCGGCCAGCGTCAGCAGGTCGTACACAGGCCAGAACAGCCGCCCGCCGGAGCGAAAAACAGAAAACAGCTTGATGAGGGACGGCGGCAGCGGCAGAACGGCCAGTGTCGCCCCGTTGGCGGTGATGACATTGCTGACAGCAAAGCCGGTCAGCACACAGCAGACAAGGCAGAGCGCCCAGTGCCGCCGCACAGCGGCCAATATGCGCCGCCGCGCCGCCGTGAGCGTGATCGGCAGGGTCGCCAACACACCGAGGCCCAGATAGGCGAAGGCATCATAGTTGCCATCGATCTGATTCTGCGCAGGCAGCAGGCGGCTGTAGAGAACGCCGTTCACCCCCCCGGGGTTCCACAGTGCGTTCAGGTTCATGGCAAAATAGCCGTACAGCGCCTGCCCGCCGCTGGTGGCGGTGCCGTAGAAAAAGCCCAGCACCCAGCCCAGCAAGACAGTGCAGGCCATATTGGCGCCGAGGAAAAGCGCCGGGCGCAGCCATTGCCGTTTTTGCACGGCGTATTCCAGCAGCAGCGCCAGCGTGACGGCGTAGGTCATGGGCAAAAAATAGGGGTGGATGCCTACGGCGATCACATTAAGGAAAAACAGCCCCGGTGCAGCGTACCGCCCCTGCCGCCGCAGCGAGAAATAGCAGTACAGCGCTGCCAAAACAAGCCACTGCGCGCCTAACGAGGTGTGGCGGAACGCGCGCTCGATCAGAATGGGGCTTGCCGCGAACAGCAGAGCACCGGCCAGCGGAGCTGCCGTCCCTGCCGCAAACAGACTGCAGAGCAGCGCACCAAAGCCGCCCTGCAGCAAAAAGCAGAAAAATGTAAACCAGCCGAAATACTGAAAGGTACCGCCGCAGAGTGCGGCCAGCGGGCGGAAGAGCACCGCCAGCAGGGGGATAGAGTCGGTGTAGGCCACACTCACGCCGCTGGGGGCGTTGACGGCGGGGCTTACGCCCAGCGGCCAGCGCAGGGTGCTGTCGCGGTAAAAAAGCCACCCGGCGTAATGCTGCTGAATATCCTTTTCAACATAGCCGCCGCGGCAGAAGGCATCGTTTGCCACATCCAGCGGCGCGATACCGTACACAAGCAAAAACACGGCGGCCCCCAGCAGGGCCCCCAGCACAAACAACTGCGTCTTGCGCGAGGATTGAATCTTTGACATGGCTTCGCCTTTCTGATGCAAAAAAGCCCAGACAGCCGTTGGACTGCCTGGACTTTGGTTCCATGCCGCTGACCGGGATCGAACCGGTACGGTATCGCTACCGAGGGATTTTAAGTCCCTTGCGTCTGCCAGTTCCGCCACAGCGGCATAATATGGTTATTGTAGCGCAAAAAGGCGGAAATGTCAATCTTCCCGCCGGGTGTTTTTGCACAAAAAGGCCAAGGGACTATCCCCGCTGCCCCGAAGGCGAGAAGATTTCTGTCTGTGCAGACAGTTTCCACTCAAAAAGCACAAAAAATTCAAATTCTTCCGCTTGTGCTTTTGGCCGCGATTTGCTATACTGATATGGTATGTTTGGACAGGTGCGCCCATTTTACAGTATGCGGGCGTTTTGGATAAGGAGAATTTAGTTGGAAAAGCTGACCTATACCCATAATGATGCCGCTGCCAAAACGCTGGCATCCTATTACGAGACCCCGCCGCTGGCCTATGTTCGCAGCTACGGCTGCCAGCAGAATGTCAATGACGGTGAAAAGATCAAGGGCGTTTTGCAGGATGTGGGCTACGGCCTGTGCGATACGGTCGAGCAGGCTGATCTGATCCTTTTTAATACCTGCGCCGTGCGTGAGCATGCCGAGCAGCGCGTATTCGGCAATGTGGGAGCGCTCAAAAAGCTTAAGGAAGAAAACCCGCGGCTGATGATCGGCATCTGCGGCTGCATGGCCCAGCAGGAGCATATTGTGGAAAAGCTGCGCCAGAGCTACCCGTATGTCGATCTGGTGTTCGGCGTGGACGGCATCGACCGTCTGCCCGCTATGCTGGCGGAGCGCATCCGCAAGGGCAAGCGCTATCTGGAAAAGCCCTCCGAGCGCAACGCCGTGGTCGAGGAGATGCCCATCCGCCGCGATTCCGGTTTCCGCGCGTGGCTGCCCATCATGTACGGGTGCGATAACTTCTGCACCTACTGCATCGTGCCGTATGTCCGCGGGCGGGAGCGCAGCCGTGAGCCCGCCGCCATTCTGGCGGAGTTCAGGCAGCTTGTCGAGCAGGGCTACAAGGAGATCACCCTACTGGGCCAGAATGTCAACAGCTACGGCAAAGGGCTGGAAAACCCCATCGACTTTGCCGATCTTTTGAACCTGCTGTGCGCGGTCCCCGGTGATTACCAGATCCGGTTTATGACAAGCCACCCGAAGGACGCCAGCCGCAAGCTGATCGATACGATCGCCGCGCAGGAGCATCTGTGCAAGCACATTCATCTGCCGGTGCAGTCCGGCTCTGACCGGCTGCTCAAGGAGATGAGCCGCCATTATGATGTTGCGCAGTACATGGATCTTATCCACTACGCGAAGGAGAAAATCCCCGGCGTAACCTTCTCCAGCGACATTATTGTCGGCTTCCCCGGTGAGACCGAGGAAGATTTTGAGGCCACGCTGGAGCTCATCCGCAAGGTGGGCTACATGCAGCTGTTCACCTTTATCTACTCCAAGCGCGCCGGCACCCCGGCAGCCAAGCTGCCTGACCCAACGACCCACGCCGAGAAGGCTGCCCGTATGGACCGCCTGCTGAAAACGCAGGAGGAGTTCGCCTTTGCGGCCACCGCCGCCATGGCGGGGCAGACCGTCCGTGTGCTGGTGGAGGCCGCCGGCCGCAACGAGGGAACCGTCAACGGCCGCCTCGACAATAACCTTGTCGTGGAGTTCACAGCCCCCGAGGCGCTCATCGGCCAGTGGGCCATGGTGCGCATCACAGGCTCCCGCGCCGCCCTGCTGGTTGGCGAACTTGCCGAGTAAACCGGTATCAAACCTACTATTTATAATTAAGGAGAATATCTACCATGGATTGCATTGATCTTTTTAAGAAAGCCGCCGCCGCCCTGCAGACCGACCCCCGCTATCTGGAGTTGGACGCTGCCCGCCGTGAGAATGACGCTGACGAGGAGCTGCAGCAGATGATCGGCGAATTCAACCTCGCCCGTCTGGACCTGAACAACGAGAGTGCCAAGCCCGAGACCGATGCCGCCCGTGTGGCCGAGCTGAACGAGCGCGTCAACAGCCTGTACAGCCAGATCATGGCCAGCGAGGGCATGGTCCGCTACAATACGGCCAAGAAAGAGTGCGAGGAGATGGTCGGCCATATTGATGCCATCATCAACACGGCCATGAACGGCGGCGACCCGATGAGTGTCAAGGCACCCACCGGCGGCTGCACTGGCAGCTGCGCCAGCTGCGGCGGCTGCCACTAAAGCGTGAGGCGCGGGGCAGAGAGGCCGTAGGGGCGCATTCTATATGCGCCCGCAGCACTGTACGCAGCTGCATACCTTCCGGGCGGATATGGAATCCGCCCCTACAAAAACAACATACCAACTAGAATCAACAGGAGTGTGAAACATGGCCGAGCAAGCAGTATCGCCCATGATGCAGCAGTATTTTGAAATCAAAAAACAGCATCCAAACGAGATCCTGTTTTACCGCGTCGGAGACTTCTATGAGATGTTCTATGATGACGCGCTGACAGCCTCGCGCGAATTGGAGCTGACACTGACCGGCAAAAACTGCGGCAAGGAGGAGCGCGCCCCCATGTGCGGCGTGCCGTTCCACTCCTATGAAACTTATATGGCGCGCCTGATCGCCAAGGGCTACAAGGTCGCCATCTGTGAGCAGATGGAGGATCCGGCGCTGGCGAAGGGGCTTGTCAAACGGGACATCATCCGCGTTGTCACCCCCGGCACCGTCATCGAGAGCAGCATGCTCTCGGAGGATAAAAACAACTATCTGGCAAGCATTTACTGCCGCCGCACCCGTGGACGCTGGCGCGCGGGCGTCTGCTTTGCCGATATATCGACAGGTGAGGCCTACGCCACGGAGCTGAACGCCGAGAAGATCGGCGGCGCGATCATCACCGAGCTTTGCCGGTACATGCCCAGCGAGATCCTGATCTGCCCGCCGATGCTCGACTTCAAGGATGTGACGACCTACATCAAGCAGCACACCCACGCGCTGGTAGAGCTGCGCGAGGACGCCTGCTTCAAGGACGCTGTCATGGAGTCCACGATGGCGGATCAGTTCGGTACGGACTGGCGCGAGACGCTGGGCTATGAGAAAGACGCCCTCGTGCCTTACGCCGTGGCCGCCTTGCTCAACTACCTGCACGAGACCCAGAAGCACGGCGTTGAGCGCATTAAGACCGTGCAGAACTATGCCGATGCCCAGTATATGCGGCTGTCCCCTGTGACCCGCGCCAATCTGGAGCTGACCGAGACGATGCGCGGCCGCGAAAAGCGCGGCACGCTGCTCTGGGTGCTGGATAAGACCGAAACCTCGATGGGCAAGCGGCTGCTGCGCTCCTGGATCGAGCAGCCGCTGGTGGATGCCGAGGCCATCAATGCGCGGCTTTGCGCCGTGCAGGCACTCTACACCGCCAACATGACCCGCGCCGATTTAAAGGAGGCACTCGGCCATGTGTTTGACATTGAGCGCCTGACCACCCGCATTTTGTACGGCTCTGCCACCCCGCGCGAGGTCAAGGCACTGGGGGACACCTGCGCCATGCTGCCGCAGGTCAAGGCGCAGGCGGCCGCCTGCGGCGCGCCGCTGCTTGTGCAGCTGGCTGATCAGATCGATCTGCTGGAGGATGTGCTGCAAAACATCCGCACGGCCCTTGTCGATGATCCCCCCGCGAATATGAAGGACGGCGGTGCCATCCGCGCGGGCTTCAACAGCGAGGTCGATGAGCTGCGCGACATCATGCACGGCGGCAAGGGATACCTCTCCAATCTCGAGGCCCGCTACCGCGAGGAGACCGGCATCCCCAAGCTGAAGATCGGCTTCAACAAGGTGTTCGGCTATTATATCGAGGTCAGCCGCTCCTACACTGATTCTGTGCCGGACAGCTTTACCCGCAAGCAGACCCTGACAACGGGGGAGCGCTACATCACGCCGGAACTCAAGGAGCTGGAGAATAAGATCCTGGGTGCGAACGAGCGGCTGCTGGTGCTGGAGCATCAGCTTTTTGCCGATCTGCTGTCGGCAATCTCGGCTGAGGTCATCCGCATCCAGCGCACGGCATCGGCTGTGGCGCAGCTGGATGTGCTGGCAGGCTTTGCTGAGGCTGCCCTGCAGAACAACTATGTCATGCCCACCGTTGATGAGAGCGGCGTCATGGAGATCAGGGAGGGCCGCCACCCCGTCATTGAGCAGATGCTCAAGGGCAGCCTGTTTGTGCCCAACGATACGCTGCTCGATGAGGAAGAAAACCGGATGCTGCTCATCACCGGCCCCAATATGGCTGGTAAATCCACCTACATGCGCCAGAATGCCCTCATCGCGCTGATGGCGCAGATCGGCAGCTTCGTGCCCGCGGCCAGCGCCCGCATCGGTGTTGTCGATGCTATTTTTACCCGTGTGGGTGCGTCGGATGATCTGGCTGCCGGGCAGTCGACCTTCATGGTCGAGATGACCGAGGTGGCCGAGATTCTGAAAAATGCCACGAAGGAGAGCCTTGTCATTCTTGATGAGATCGGACGCGGCACTTCGACCTTTGACGGCATGAGCATCGCCCGCAGTGTGGTAGAATTTATCTGTGAGAACATCGGCTGCAAGACGCTGTTCGCTACCCATTACCATGAGCTGACCAGCATGGAGCAGGACATTCCCGGCGTAAAGAACTATAACATTGCCGTCAAAAAGCGGGGCGAGGACATCACCTTCCTGCGGCGCATCGTGGCAGGGCCTGCTGATGACAGCTACGGCATCGAGGTTGCAAAACTGGCCGGTCTGCCCGGCAGCGTGACCCGGCGCGCCCATGCAGTGCTGCGCCAGCTGGAGGCCAGTGCCCCCGGCCACAGCAGCACGATGCAGCTGGATTTTGAGACGGTGGAGGCCTACAATAACCCGAGCGTTCCCAGCGAGGTCGTCGATAAGCTCCACAAGGTGGACATCGAGACGCTGACCCCGCTGGAGGCGCTGAACTTCCTGTATGAATTGAAAAATACCCTTGACAAAGACTAAAGGCAGGTGAAAGCAATGGCGGAGATCCGCGTATTGGACAAGCATACGGCAGAGCTGATCGCAGCGGGCGAGGTCGTGGAACGGCCGGCCTCTGTGGCGAAGGAGCTGCTGGAAAATGCCATTGATGCGGGCGCGACCCAGATCACGCTGTCCGCTGTCCGCGGCGGCATCCAGCAGCTGCAGATCGTGGACAACGGCTCAGGCATTGAGGCAGAATATATCGACAAGGCGTTTATCCGCCATGCCACCAGCAAGATCGCCACGGCGGAGGATCTCGGGCATATCCACACACTGGGCTTCCGCGGCGAGGCACTGGCCTCGATCGCCAGCGTGGCCCGGGTCGAGGTGCTGACCAGAACCGAGGCCGATGAGTACGCCTGCTGCTACCGCATTGAGGGCGGTGAGCCGCTGGGCATCGAGCCGGGCGCGCGGCCAGTAGGCACGACCATCACGGTCAACGACCTGTTCTACAACACGCCCGCCCGGATGAAATTCCTCAAAAAGGACGCCAGCGAGGCGACCTTTGTGGCAGATACAGTGCTGCACACGGCGCTGTCCCACCCCGAGATCAGCTTCCGCTTCCTGCGGGATGGCAAGCAGCAGTATGTGACCCCCGGTGACGGGGATCTGCGCAGCGCTGTCTATGCTGTGCTGGGCCGTGAGTTTGCCCGCGACCTGCTGGCCGTGGACGGCGGGAGCGAATTGTACCATGTCACCGGTCTGGTCACGCCGCCGCGTGCCTGCCGCGCCAGCCGCGGGGCACAGCATTTCTTTGTGAATGGCCGCTATGTCAAGAACCGCACGATCATGGCCGCGCTGGAAAATGCCTACAAGGGCACAATGATGCAGGGGAAGTTCCCCGGTGCCGTCCTCATGCTGGAAATGCCGCCCGACATGGTGGATGTCAATGTTCACCCGGCCAAGACGGAGATCCGCTTTGCACGGGAGAGCGATGTCTTTGACGCAGTATACCGCGCCGTGCGCGCCGCGCTTGCGACCCCCGGCAGCGGGGAGTGCCGCTTTGCGATGGGCCACACGGCCCCCGAGCCTGAGGAGAAAAAGCCTGCGGAGGCTCCGCAGCCGTCGGCACGGCCAACCGCTGCCCCGCAGAAGAAAGGCGGCTTCACCACGCTTTCTGCAGCGGAGTATCGCGCAATGGCCGGCCTGACGGCCCCCGTGCCCGTCAGACCTCTGCCGGATGTTCTGGAGGCACAGTCTCCGCGACCGACCTATGAGGCCGGCCCTGCGCAGAAGCCGTTGGCACCTGCCGCGCCGGTGACGCCTGTGACCGCCGATACATCCATCCCCGTGCCGCAGCCGATGCCCTACACCGCCTTGACTGATGACACGGTGCTGGATGTGCTGCCCGACATGCCGGACGAAACGCCTGCCGAAGCAGCAGCCATTCCAGCGGTGGCCCCGGCACAGCCGTCCGAGCTTGACGATGCAGAAAACGCAGAAAACGAACCCCGCGCCCTGAGTGCCCTGCCGGATGCCGCTGTCCCTGAGCAGACAACACTGGTGCCGCCGCCCCAAAGCGAGCCGCTGCGTCTTGTCGGCGAGGTGTTCAAGACCTACATCATTACGGAACGCGGCGGCGAGCTTTGCCTGATCGACAAGCACGCCGCGCATGAGCGTATTTTGTTTGAGCAGCTTGCCAGGGACTACGGCAATGTGCCGTCCCAGATGTTGCTTGTGCCGGTGCAGGTCAACCTGACCGCTGCAGAAAAGCAGGCTGTGCTGCAGAATCTCGATCTGCTGACCGATGCGGGCATTGAGGCTGAGGACTTTGGCGGTTCGACCGTGGTTGTCCGTGCCGTGCCCGCCGATGTGGCGGTGGACGATGTCGAGGATATGCTTGTGGAGTTGGCAGCAAAGCTGGCGGACGGCGGCCGTGATGCCCTGCGGGAAAAGACCGAGTGGGTGCTGCATTCCATCGCCTGCCGTGCCGCCATCAAGGCGGGGGACCGCACCAATGCTGCCGAGATGCTGGCGCTGCCCCAGCACATCATGGACGGAACGGTCCCGCCGTTCTGCCCCCATGGGCGGCCCTGTGTGCTGAAAATCACCCGGAAGGAGCTGGAAAAGCAGTTTGGCCGACTTGTCTGAACCCCGCGTTGTCGCTATCGGCGGGCCGACAGCCAGCGGCAAGACCGCGCTGAGCGTGGCGCTGGCAAAGACCTTTGACGGCGAGATCGTCAACGCCGATTCGATGCAGCTCTACAAAGGGCTGGACATAGGCACGGCAAAGCCGAGCCCGGAGGAGCAGCAGGGGATACCGCATCATCTGCTGGACTTCCTGCCGCCTGAAACAGCCTACAGTGTGGCGGATTTCACCGCTGCGGCGGACCCGCTGATCCGTGAGATATCGGGCCGCGGAAGGCTGCCCCTTGTGGTGGGCGGCACAGGGCTGTACATTACCAGCCTGCTGAACGGTATGAGCTTTGCCCCTGAAAAGACCGACCCCGCCATCCGTGCCCGGCTGCAGGCACAGGCCGATGCGGGAGACGGTGCGGCGCTGTATGCAAGGCTGCAGCAGATCGACCCCGATTATGCAGCGCTTGTCCACCCGAACAACCTGCCCCGGGTCATCCGGGCGCTTGAGCTGTATGAGTCCACCGGCCGCAGGATGAGCGCCGAGCGGGTGAATGCCCGCGCAGCCCGGCCGCCGTACCGCTCGATCTGTCTCTGTCTGACCTGCCGCGACCGCGCTGTGCTGTATGACCGCATCGGCCGGCGGGTCGATGCGATGATCGAAAACGGTGTGCTGGACGAGGCCCGCCGGGTGTATGAACACCGCGAGGCCTACCGCACAGCGGCACAGGCCATCGGCTACAAGGAGTTTTTTCCGTATTTTGCGGGGGAGCAGAGCCTTGCGGACTGCACCGAAAAGCTCAAGCAGGCCACCCGCAATTATGCCAAACGGCAGCTGACCTGGTTCCGCCGCCAGAATGAGGCTGTCTGGCTGTATCTCGACGAAGAGGATGTCACCGCACGCGCCTGCGCGCTGGTGCGTGAATTTTTGCAACAGTAACCGAAAGGAGCGTGTACAGTGAGAGAACGGCAGGACCGCCCGGCGGCCAAGAAATTTTTTCAGGCTGTCGGCCTGCTGGCGCTGGCGCTTGTCTCGGTTTATATCATTGTGCAGTGCTTTGTCATCTTCCGCCAGTCCTACAAGACCGAGACGGCCATCCGGTACACGATGGCCGAGAGCGTGCGCCTGAGCGGCGTTGTCGCGTTTGACTCAGTGGATGTGGCAGGCAGCGGCAATCTGGGGTATCTGGTGCAGGACGGTGAGCGCGTGACGAACGGCACCGTGGTCGCAGAGTGCTATACCAACGATGAGCAGGGCATTCAGCGCGAACGGCTTGACCGGCTGGCGCGCACCATCACGCTGCTGACCAAGTCCCAGAACTCAACCGGCAGCGAGCTTTCCGTGCTGACCAACCAGACAAGGCAGTCCCTGTACAACCTGCTTGACAAGCTGGACACGGCCCAGTACAGCGGTATTTCCGAGGCAGAGGATAACTTTCTGCTCGCCCAGAACCGGCTGCAGATCAGCACCGGGCAGACGGCGGGCTTTTCCCAGACCATCGCGGCTCTGCAGGAGGAGTATGACGGCCTGAAAAGCCAGCTTGACACCCTGCAGACGATCACGGCGGCAACGAACGGCTATTTCAGCAGTACGGCGGCCTCGCCATCGATCCGGGCCGACCGGCAGGCGCTGGATGACGCTGACCCCGCCGCACTGCAGACCATGCTGCAGGAGGGCTTCCCGGCTGCTGACGCCGACCGCGCCGGGCAGATCACAACGGGCTTCAGCTGGAAATTCTACGCCGTCTGCGACCTTGACACTGCCGCCCGCTTTGAAAATGTCGGTACAGTGAAGATCAGTGTGCCCGGCAAGCAGAACACCCCGCTTTCTGCCACAGTTGAGGAGGTGCAGACTGACAAGGACGGCGGCATTGCCAAAATCGTGCTGCAATGCCAGACCATCAACGCCGATATTCTGGGCTTCGGTCTGGAAACCGTGCAGATCGACCTCAAGACCTACGAGGGCATCCGCATTGACAAGCAGGCGCTCCACATCGTGGACGGCCAGCGCGGCGTCTATGTCAAGTACGGCAACCTGCAGCGCTTTCTGCGGATTACGACCCTGTATGAGAACGACAGCTATATCCTGATCCCCGATAACGGCAAGATCGGCACCGATAACGAGGTACGGCTGTATGATGAGATCATCGTGCAGGGCACAAACCTGCAGGATGGCAAACTATTATAACGAAAATACGGGCTTTTGTATTGACAAGAGTACCAAAAAAGAAGATAATATTTAATGTATATCGCTGTAGCAGTGTACTAACCGTGAACAGTGCATAGTTTTTAAAGGAGTTTTACGACCATGTCCATGTTTGACAGTTTGAAAAGTAAACTCGGTATCGATTCCGAAGCAGAATCCTATGTGGACGATACCGAAGACGAAATCTTCCCCGGCGGGCAGGGCGGCGCTGCGGCGCAGGGCTACACCCAGCAGGAGGTCAAGCAGCACAGCAATAAGGTCGTGAATATCAATGCAACGACCCAGCTGCAGGTCGTTCTGGTCAAGCCCGACCGCTTCGACAACGTTTCGGACATCGCCGAGCATCTGCGCAGCAAGCATGCCGTCGTTCTGAACCTTGAGGCGACCAACAAGGATGTCGCCCGCCGTCTGGTCGATTTCCTTTCCGGCTGCGCCTACGCGCTCGACGGAAAGATCAAGAAGATCGCCATCAGCACCTACCTCATCACGCCGTACAACGTGGATATCCTCGGCGACGTGGTGGACGAGCTGGAAAACAACGGCCTTTATCTGTAACGCCGCCAGGAGGAAGAATACGTCATGTTTACACCGCAGGAAATTCAGGAGCAAACCTTCTCGAAGGCCGTTTTCGGCGGCTACGATATGCAGCAGGTCGATGATTTTCTCGAGCCGCTGACCGAGGATTATATCACGCTCTATAAGGAAAACGCCGTTCTCAAGTCCAAGATGAAGATCCTTGTCGAAAAGCTTGAGGAATACCGCACGCAGGAGGAGGGCATGAAGCGCGCCATGGCCAATGCTCAGCAGACCTGCGATAAAATGATCGCCGAGGCACAGGCCAAGTGCGCCAGCATGATGAACGACGCGCAAGGCTCCGTCCGCAGCCAGACCGCCGGCCTCCAGCAGACGCTGGCCGAGGAGGAGGAGCGCGTAAACCGCGCCAAGCAGACCGCGCAGAACTTCATCAGCGTCGTCGAGCAGGACATCCGCGGCCATCTGGAGCTGCTGGAAAAGCTCAAGGCGATGGACCTTCACGTCGAGGAAAAGCCGAAGCAGCCCGTGCGGGAGAAGCCCTACGACTGGAGCAAGCAGGAGCAGCCGCCCATGGTCGTTCCGTCCGCTCCGGCGCCCACGCCCTCTGCCTCGGACATCGCTTCGGAAATTTCGGAGAATCTGGAAAAGCTGGTCGGCTCCGAGCCTGCGCCCACACCGCGCACCGCTCCGGCCCAGAGTGCGCCGTCCCATCCCGACAGCGCGACCATCAAGTTCACCGATCTGAAGTTCGGCAAGAATTACGACCCCACCTCTGTCTGAGTCCGGCCCGCGCCGGAACGGCAGAGAAACGCGCCGCCCTATAAGAGTGCGGCGCTGTCATAGAAAACATGCGCTGATAAGGACGAGTAGGTCGCTCCAACGCGCGCAGAGAGCTGCCGGACGGTGTAAGGCAGCGGCGTGAGCGGCTGAATATCCCCTTGGAGCATCCGACCGAACGGAAACCAGTAGGCTCGGACGGGCCCTCCCGTTACAGAGGCAGAG
>ERZ773209.953-NODE-953-length-18769-cov-95.755691_pt1 | contig 18769 bp, 15 predicted proteins | sample MGYA00511109_ERZ773209 | MGnify/ENA primary metagenome ERZ773209 (study PRJEB29015, sample SAMEA2737786) | human gut metagenome | biome: human gut; feature: human-associated habitat; material: faeces | place: China | collected 2012 ...
TTTCACCTATTTATATATAGAAAACAGTTTCTATCTTCATATAGAGATAGATTCTATCTTCTATCGAAATATTATTCTATCACTTCCATTTCTTCCTCTTCTATTTCCTCCTTGATCTCCTTCTCCTTCTTTCCGAACTCCGGATCTATTTTCAGGAAGGCAGTAACCAGAAAGGTGATGGCGCAGCATGCCATCACGATGATGAAGAACAAGCGGTAACCTACCATATCTTTCAGATAGCCAGAAACCATACCTGGCAACATTAAACCCAGATAGGAGATGCCCGTGCAGATGGAATAATGCGAGGTCTTGAACTTGCCCTGACTGTAGAACAGCATGTAGAGCGTAAGAACCGTGAAGCCCAAACCATAACCGAACTGCTCGATAAAAAGACAGCTCGATACCACGATAATATCGCTGTTCAGCGAATAGCTCAGATAGATGTAAACCACATCCGGCAAGGTGATGGCGCAAACCATCGGCCAAAGCCATTTCTTCATACCGTCGCGGCTCACCAGAATACCGCCGATGATACCACCCAGCAGCAAACCTATCAGTCCCACCGTGCCATTGGCAAAACCATATTCCTGCGGCGACAAACCCAGTCCGCCCTGCGAATTAGGACGGAGGATAAAGGTCTTGGTCATCGTATTCAAGAGTGCTTCCGGGAAGCGATAGAGCAGCAGGAAGAGCATCACGCAGATGGTTTCCCCCACCCTGAACTTCACGAAGAAGGTACGGAACATGTTCGTCAGTTCGTGCGCCACTTCACCCACCGTTCTATCCGTCTGCACATCCTCCTTAGGGCGCGGCATAAACCGGCTGTGATAGAGCCACAGTCCGATGAAGATGCCCGCCAATCCGTAGAAGATAAGCGCCCACGAGAAGCGTATCTGGTTGCGGAACATCACCTGGAGCACACCCGCCAGCATCACCAGGAAACCATTCACAAAGATGATGGCTAAGCGATAGAACGTGTTTCGCAGTCCCACAAACTTAGTCTGCGTATGCTCATCCAATTCTATCATATAAAAACCATCCGCCGAAATATCGTGGGTGGCACTGCAGAAGGCGATGAGGAAGAAGAAGCACATCGTTGCCTGGAACCAGAAGGCAGTAGGCAGCGAGAAGGCGATGCCGGCAAGGGCGGCTCCGATGAGAGCCTGCATGGTGAGCACCCACCAGCGCTTGGTCTTCAGCAGGTCGATGAACGGGCTCCACAGGGGCTTGATTACCCAAGGCAGGGCGAGCCATCCGGTATAGAGACCCACCTCGGCATCGGTGAGACCCAACTGCATATACATCACCACAGAGAGGGCGGTCACAATGACGTTGGGCAGTCCTTCTGCAAAATAGAGGGTCGGAATCCAAGCCCATGGATTCCTGCTATTTTTCTTTGTTACCATTTCATTTTTAATATTAGGTTCAGAACATCAGGTGTCAAAAGAAGCGTAGCCTCTTTTAACACCCAACATTCAACATTCAAATTATTGATAGAGTTTCATGTTATTGATAGAGTTTCTTGATTTCAGCTCCCTGATAGTAGTGCAACAGGATGGCATCATAGAGATAGCCCTCCTCGCCCATCACGGCAGCACCAATCTGGCAGAGTCCTACTCCGTGTCCCCATCCGGCGCCAATCAGTTCGAAGCGCTGCGGAACACCGTTTTCATCTGCATCATATTTATCTACCACGAAGGCAGAGCTCAGAAGATGAGAATCGCTCAGGGCACGGCGGATTTCCAGTTCCTTACCGATGGTGAAGGTCTTCTCGGTTCCGATAATCTGCAGTTTGCTGATGCGGCCGCTCGTTCCTCTTTCCACCGCCTTCATATCGAGGATGGCACCGAAGTCCATCTTCAGCTTGTCGGCGATGAGCTGCTGCAGTTTCTTCTGGGTCAGGGTCACCTTCCAGCGATAGAAATCCACGGTCTCCTGGTCGTAATCGTTCAGCACCTCCGAGAGGATTTTCTTATCCTGCGTGTTGCAGAAAGCAGGCGGATTGAAGCGGATCCACTTCTCTGCCTCATCCTCATTGGTAAGATTAGGAAGAGGGGCCTTCGTTCCTAAATTATTTCCTGTTCCCGATATTCCCAAGGCGATGTCTCTCACTGCCGTGAGATAGTTCTTCGGCGTATTCTCCCAGCAGTATTGGAATTCCTCAGTTACTCCGCCGCAGCATTTCGAGAATCTTGCATCGCAAATCTCGCCGCCATCCAGCAACACCTGGCCACGGGTCAGCCTGATAGCCTCGGCAACATGTGGCGAGGTTTCCTTCGTGATGCCCTGGTAGCGCTGGCAGTGGTCATCGGCACACACGTCAAAGAGGGTGTGGTCCTCACGGTCGTACCAGCGAATCAGCGTATCCTCCTTCTTGGTGAACGAGAAGAAATTGTTGCCGCTCTCAGCCACCTCTCTGCGCTTCTGCATCTGCGCCAGCAGCCACGAACGCGAAATCACGGCATGCGCCTTCAGCAGTTCGAGGCTCGATGTGGCACTCATCTCACTACTGATTACACTCTCCAGATAGCGCTCCACCGGCAGTTCGTTGATAGCATAGATCTTATCCGATTCCACCACGAAGCGGAGGGCACCCAGGAAGGTCTGCGTCTCCTTGCGCTCCCAGTGGAAGTTCACGCCGATGGTCACGTCGCTGATAGAGAACGAGGCGTCGTCGCTCTGCGGATGGAAGGTGAGCTTACTGTAAAGATTGCCGTTCCACATGATACCTCCCTCGAAGAACTCCACCTCCTGCTCGCCAATCACGATTTCGCCCTTCGCCAGATAAGGCTTGTTCAGCGAGAAATGCACCTTCTGGGCACTCACGATGCCCACGGTAACCTCTGGTTCCTCCTCATTATTATATAGGGCAGATGTAGCCAGAATGGAATCTTCTGCCTCCTTTGCCACCTTCAGCTTGCTCACGATGCTGTTCATCTTCTCCTGGCTCACACCGCATTCCTGCAGCAGTGCCTCGGCACGCTCATCGGTCAGTTTTCTGAAATCCTCCTCTCTTGGGGTAATGATGAGTCCCGACATATCCAGGGCACCCGGCGAAACCATCAGTTGGGCATCGCCATCGGCAAAGTATGCCTCCGGACGATGCTTCTCTCTCGGAATCACCACCGAGATGAAATCATCGCCCTTTCTCCAAGCCACGATGTTCATCATCGGTTCGGTCTCTCCGCCACGCAGCGGCATGGCTCTGTAAAGACGGTGGAAGAGCATCTCGTCGCTCTCCTCACTCTTCGAGATGATAACGAAGGCTGGAACCACGAAGTCGTGAACCACGGCTATCTTCTCTTCATCGTTCAGAGAGATGACGTCAGTAAGATTGCGCGAAAGGCGCTGCCAGTTGGACTGCAACGGCAGGATGCCGCTCGTACCCGCCTGGAAATGAAGATGATCAGGGGCAGAAGCACCACACTTCGGACCGTTATAGAACACCATCAGTTCGCTGTGAAGCGAGAGGAAGCGATGCATCTCGCCATAGTTCTGATAGATGGCCTGATACTGATGCTTGCGGGCCGGAATGGTGAAATGCACCGGAAGGATTGGGAACGGATTCACCAGCAGATGGAAGTTTTCATCTATCTGCTGCGACATCTGCTCCTTTGGTCGGTTGCGGTCGCAGAGGAAGCAAGGGCGCTCGCCCAGGGTCTTCCTGTCTATCTTGGCTCCCGTGCTCACGATGCGGGCAGGGTTCCACTGCAGCTTGATTAACTCCGAGAGCTGACGGGTTTCCACATGCTTCAGGTCGCGGAAGCGATGGCGGGCATCAGCCCATTTCTCCAACTGTCGGTTGAAGAATCTGGAGATGCTGCTGTCTTCCATGATATCCGCCTTGCCCTGCATCATCTGCTTGCGGGCCATCAGTTCCATGGTGCGCAGACGGTCTTTATAGAGATTGTTGGCATTCACCCTGTCGATGCTCAGGGCGGCATCCGAATTGCCTCCCCAGCGACGGCAGAGATAAAGCTCGTCGTAGATTCTGCCGATGCGATAGCGGCGAGAGAAAGCCAGTCCCAGGGCATAGTCCTCACCATAGCTGGTGTTAGGGAACTGCATCTGTCTTACCAGCGGGGTAAAGAAGGCGCGCGGTGCGCCCAAACCGTTGATACGCAAGGCGTTGTTACAACCGTTATCCTCGGTCCATTCCTTGTGGTCGATGAGTCCCGGAGGCAGGGTATTCAGGTCGAAATCGCACATGCGATAGGCGCCAATCATCATCGCCGCCTTCTGCTCGTAGAAGGCATCCACTATCTTCTGAAGGGTTCCAGGAGATGAATACAGGTCGTCGCTATCCAGCTGCACGGCGAATTTTCCACAATAGTCGCTGTTGATGGCTACATTCCAGCAGCCGCCGATACCCAGGTCCTTTCTATCAGGAACTATCTGAATCAAGCGGTCATCTGCTATTTCATCTAGAATCTCTCCGGTTTTATCCGTAGAATGATTGTTCACCACAATCACGTTAAACTTGAAATCAGTCTTCTGCGCCAGGGCACTCTTCACGGCATCGGCGATGGTCTTCTCACGGTTAAACACCGGAATCACCACCGAAGCCTCGTATTCAAACTCCTGTTCGTCGAAATCAGGCAGACGGTAGTAGCTGGTGTCCACCAGGGCACCCACCTTGTTAAGATGCTGGGTACAAGCCTTTTCCATCTCTATCTGCACCTCACGGTTTCTAGGGTTCACATAGTCAAACTGCTTTTCGCCGCTCTTTCTGTTATCCAGTTCGTTCTCGGTATAGAGGAACTCATTCAGATGGAAAATCTCTCCCACACGGCTCAGATAGAGACGCAGGTCGTAGAGACCGGCAAACTGATATTCCTGTCTATCCTGCTGGGCGATATAGTTGCGCAGAGCCTGCGCCTTGACGAGCCAGAGGCTTCCGAAATCAAAGTCATCTCGCAAACTACCCTGCTGATAATCAATCACAGGATGCTTTTCCAGTTTACCAGATGCTTTTTCTGAATCAGATGCATCTGCTTCAGAAGATGCATTTTCTGAAGATGCATCATCCTTCACCAGCGAATAGTGGTCGGAGTAAACCATCACCGCCGCGGTATCATCCGCCGTGCGCAGGAAACGCTCCAAGGCATAGAGGCCCCATCTGATAGGGGTGGTCTTGGTGCAGATCATCACGAAGTCGGCATCGGCATTTTCGGCGATGCTCTCCACGGTGTTGCTACTCTCCAGTCGGTCGATAACCACGAAGGTACAGCCGTCTGGCACCTGGTGGTGGGCTGCGAAATCGGCGCTCACCATCAGGTTGATATGCTGAACAGTCTTGTTGTCATGAAGTTCTCCGAGTGCTTCTTGGGCCACCTCCAGGTCTTCACATGGCAAGAAAAGGTCTATTTTTTCTCTCATTTCTTTGTTTCTAATTTTCTGTTTTTCGCCCCTTTTAGGGGCTCGAAACCATGATTTTTATCTTTATTTCAACTTATTATCTTAAAATATGTGGCAAAGATAACACTTTTTCGGCAAAAAACACTATCTTTGCAGTATGAATAATGAAAAAAAATATCTTTTGGGCCTTACACTTGCCGAATTGAAGCAGGTGGCAAAGGACTTAGGCATGCCCGCCTTCACCGGTGGGCAGATGGCGAAGTGGCTCTATGAGCAGCATGTGAAGAGCATTGATGAGATGACCAATATCTCGAAGGCCAACCGTGCCAAACTCGCTGCCGAATACGAAATAGGATGCGCAGAATATTCTGACGCACAACATTCTGTGGATGGTACCATCAAGTATCTCTTCCCTACCCGAAGCGGAAAGTTCGTGGAAACGGTGTATATTCCTGATAAGGACCGCGCCACGCTCTGCGTCTCTTCGCAGGTGGGCTGCAAGATGAACTGCCTCTTCTGCCAGACCGGAAAGCAGGGATTCGAGGGGAGTTTGCCTGCCGGCGACATCCTGAATCAGATTTACTCGCTGCCTGAGGTGGATAAGCTCACCAACATCGTGTTCATGGGACAGGGCGAGCCGATGGATAATCTCGACAATGTGCTTCGTGCCACCGAGATTCTCACCGCCGATTACGGTTGGGCGTGGAGTCCGAAGCGCATCACGGTAAGTTCTGTGGGCGTGAAGAACAAGCTGAAGCGATTCCTGGAAGAGAGCGAGTGCCATGTGGCGATTTCGATGCACGACCCTATTCCATCGGAGCGTGCCGAACTGATGCCTGCCGAAAGGGGCATGAGTATCGAGCAGGTGGTGGAGCTGTTGAAGAACTACGATTTCTCCCATCAGCGCCGCCTGAGTTTCGAGTACATCGTGTTCAAGGGCGTGAACGACAGCATGCAGCATGCCAAGGCCATCATCAAACTGGTGAAGGGTCTGGATTGCCGTTTCAATCTCATCCGTTTCCATCAGATTCCCGACATCCCGTTGCAGGGTGTGAACGACGAGAAGATGGAGCAGTTCCGTGATTACCTCACCCAGCATGGTGTTTTCACCACCATCCGTGCCAGCCGCGGCCAGGACATCTACGCCGCCTGCGGTTTGCTCAGCACCTCGAAGAAGATTGGAGAAATCCGACAGCACGAGGATGAGGAGCAGAAGCATGGAAAGGGATAAGAAAGGAGGGGGAATATGGTACAAATGGATACAAAAAATGAAAGAAAAGAAAAGGAAAGAACAAAAAGGTCTGAGACGGGTAAATACTTCTATGACTTAAGCAAAGCGTCTTTCTCTATCACTTTTCTCGGTAGCTTGGCATCGATGTTTAAAGATGGAGCCCCAACTGTATCAATGCTTATTGGAGCAACCATTGGCATAATACTGTCTGTGGTATTTTTCATCGTTGGATATAAAATCTTAAAAAAATAAGAATTATGGATCTATTTACATTTACAATGACGATAAGTCTCATCATAGCTCTCAGCTTTCTGGCTTGGCTTTATACAAAACCAGGAAAGAAATGGTTAGAGAATCTTTAAAGACTCTTCTTGCTGGCTGCCTCCTGTTACTCTTCCTGGCAAGCTGCAGCACAGGAGGACGAAATGGGAAACTGCCCAAAAGCACGGGAATGCCTTACGAGGTAGTGCTTGAGGGAGATACCGACAGCATCGTAACCAAGATGCTGACGGAGGATGTGACAGGACTGCCCCAACCCGAACCACTCTGCCGACTGATTCAGGTGAAAAAGGGAAAGACCCGGGGAAACTTTCTGCTCGTCAGAACCCGAATCGTCGTGAATATCGGAGAACGGGATTTCGGAGAACAGAATATCGGAGAACGGGATTTCTCCGTCACACTTCATCACGACGAGAATGCAGCGCCACAGAATATCATTCGCATAACCGCCCGATCGGCACAGCAGCTGCGGGAAAGGCTTAATGGCGAGAAACTCCGCCACATCGTGGATGAAGTGGAACTGAAACATCTGGCAGATATCATCTCCGGCAACCCCAGCAAACAAAACAGGGAGATGCAGGACGAAATCAAAAAGATGTTCGGAATCGACATGAAGATTCCGGCAGCGATGAACGCCAGCAAAAAGGCGAAAGACTTCATCTGGATCTCGAACAACGCCAGTTCGGGCATGCAGAACCTGCTCGTAATGAAAGTGAAGAGTGAAGAACGAAGAGCAGGAAAAGGAAAAGTGAAGAGTGAAGAACGAAGAATGAAGAATTCAAATGCTTTTCAGGTTAATGACAAGGCTTTGATTGATAGCATTCTCCGAACCAATATGCCGGGCGAAACCGACAGCATGTATATGGTGATTCCCGTTCTTTCAGAAAGAGGACTCTGGGAGATGAAGGGGGATGCCATGGGAGGCCCTTACGTAATGCATCGCATTCATAGGCAAACAAGCCAGGCAGCAAAGCAAGGCTATAACCTCTACATCATCGCCTTTGTCTATGCACCCGAAATGAAAAAGAAAATATTAATCAAGCAGCTCGAAGCTGCGATTTCTACTATAAAATAAAATTTCATGGACAACAAAAGAATCAAAGTGGCTATCACCCACGGCGATACCAACGGTATCGGATATGAACTCATTTTTAAGGCATTCAACGAACCGGAGATGCTGGAGTATTGCACCCCTATCATCTACGGCTCGCCAAAAGTGGCAGCCTACTATCGCAAGGCGATGAACCTGCCAGCCCAGTTCTCCATCATCCAGAAAGCTGAAGATGCTGAGGATGGAAGAATCAACCTCCTCGCTGCCGTAGAAGAGGAAGTGAAGGTGGATATGGGTATGCCTACTCCGGAATCAGGAGCAGCAGCAGTCAAGGCACTCGACCGTGCCATGACCGACTATCGCGACGGTCTCTACGATGTGCTCGTCACTGCCCCGGTAAGCAGCCAGAACATCAAGATTGAAGGTTACACCTTCGTGGATCACAAAGACTACATCGAAACCTGTCTGGGCGACGGCAGCCATGCCCTGAGCCTGCTCGTAGGCGACGACCTGCGCATTGCCTCCGTCACCGGCAAGACACCACTCACCCAGGTGGCCAAGTCAATCACCCAGGAAAGCATCGTGGAGAAAACCACCCTGCTCTGGCACACCCTGAAGCGCGACTTCCTCCTCACCAACCCACGCATCGCTGTGCTCGCCCTCAACCCAAGCATCAACGAGGAACAGAGCTGCGGCACCGAGGAGCGCAACATCATCATCCCAGCCATCGATGCACTCGCCGAGAAGGGCATCCAGGCATTCGGTCCTTACCCTGCCGACGATTTCTTCGGCAACGGATACTACAACGAGTTCGATGGCGTCATGGCGATGTACCACGACCAGGCAGCCGTGCCATTCCACTCCCTCTTCAACGAGGATGGCGTGCTCTATACCGCCGGTCTCCCTATCATCCATACAGCAGCCAACACCACCCCATGCTACTATATGGCAGGCTACAACGAGGCAGATGCCATCTCGTTCCGCCACGCCATCTTCCTGGCACTCGATGCCTTCCGCCATCGTGAAACCAGCGAAGAGGCTTACCAGAACCCACTGCCAAAGCTCTACCACGAGAAGCGTGACGAGAGCGAGAAGGTTCGCTTCTCCATCCCAAAGAAGCACGTTCCTTCCCCATTCCCTCCAAAGGGCGGAAACAAGCAGAACGGCACCAAGGGAAACAACGAGCAGAATGCCCAGAAGGGAAACAACGGCAATAACAATGGTGGCAACAATGGTAAAGCCAACAACAATGCCAACAACAACGCCAACAACAACGCCCCTCAGCCTGCCCAGCAGACTGACAAAAAGTTGACACAGCAGCCTAATCCTGCCGAAAAACAGGCGCAGCCGGCTCCTCAGAAGCCAGCAGAACAGCCTGCTCCACAACCAGCAGAATAGGCTCGAAATACGTAGAGAATAGGCGAAATATCACATTTTCGCCTATTTTCTACCTTATTATACCCACTTTTTGGGCAAAAAAGGCAGTTAATTCAAAAAAAATGTGTAATTTTGGCAGCTAAATGGATAATTCTGAACTACAGAAAATAAAACAACGCTACAATATCGTCGGAAATAGCGACGGATTGAACCGTGCTCTCGATGTCGCCCTGCAGGTGGCACCGACCGACCTTTCCGTGCTTATCATCGGAGAGAGCGGTGTGGGTAAGGAAATCATCCCACGAGTCATTCACGATAACTCGCCGAGAAGACGCGAAAGATATTTCGCCATCAACTGCGGCAGTATCCCAGAGGGTACCATCGACAGCGAACTCTTCGGTCATGAGAAAGGTTCCTTCACCGGAGCCATCGGCGAAAGCGAAGGATATTTCGGCATCGCCAACAAGGGTACCATCTTCCTCGACGAGGTGGGTGAACTGCCGATACAGACGCAGGCCCGGCTGCTTCGTGTGCTCGAAACGGGTGAATACATCCGTGTGGGCGGCACCGAAATCAGAAAGACTGATGTGAGAATTGTGGCAGCCACCAACGTAAACATGCGCAAGGCTGTGAGCGAGGGAAAATTCCGCGAAGACCTCTACTATCGCTTGAATACCATCCCTATCCAGATGCCTCCGCTGCGTGAACGTGGCAACGACATCCTCCTGCTCTTCCGCCTCTTTGCAATGCAGATGGCTGAGAAATATCGATTGCCTAAGATTTCACTCACCGAGGATGCCAAGGCACTCATGCTGAAATATAAGTGGCCAGGCAACGTGCGACAGCTCAAGAACATCACCGAACAGATGTCGGTGCTGAGCCGGGAAAGGGAAATCAATCTCGAAACCCTCTCGCAGTTCATCCCAAGAGATGAGGAAACTACCCAGCTCGCCACCATTCCGCAAGCCGGAAACGAGCAGCATAGCTACGAAAGCGAACGGGAGATGCTCTACAAGATTCTCTACGAACTCAGGGGCAACGTGAGCGACCTGCGAAGAGAGATGAAATCGCTGCGCGACCAGCTAGATGAAGCTCGGGGACTCAGCGGAGCCAATGGCTTCAGCCATCCGAAAAACATCTCAGGCATGCCTCCAGCCACGGTTTCAGGCGTACCATCAGTTACAGGAATGCCACCATCGGTTTCGGAAATCACATCCCCATCGGTTTCGGGAATGCCTGAACCCCACTACCCTTCCGAATTCGGCAATCTGCAGGAAGGCAGAATCTATGCCGAACCAAGACGGGATGCCGAGGATATCGAGGCAGAGGAAATCAAGGACATGGAGAATGAGAGCGAAAACGAATCGCTCAACCTCAATGAACTGAGCCGACAGATGATAGAGCGCGCCCTGGAACGCAACAATGGCAACCGCAAGAAGGCGGCCGAAGAACTGGGCATCTCCGACAGAACGCTCTACAGAAGAATTAAAAAATACAATTTATGAAGCATCTACGCGCGTACATATATATAATAGGCATCGTCCTGGTGATGGGTGTCACAGCAGCCTGCTCCGTGAGCTACAAGTTCAACGGTGCCAGCATCGACTACACCAAGACCAAGACCATCCAGTTGGCCGACTTCCCTATCCGCAGCTCCTATGTATGGGGTCCGATGGGTCCGATGTTCAACAACGAACTGAAGGATAAGTTTGCCAGCAACACCCAGCTCCGCCAGGTGAGCCGCAATGGCGACCTGAAGATAGAGGGCGAGATTACCCAATACTCACAGCGCAACAAGTCGGTGAGTGCCGAGGGATATTCAGCCCAGACCGAGCTGAGCATCACGGTGAACGTACGCTTCACCAACACCAAGAACCACAACGAGGATTTCGAGCGCCAGTTCACCTCTGCCAAGACCTACGATACCACCCAGAGCCTAGCCTCTGTGCAGGAAGAGTTGGTAACGCAGATGGTAAAAGACCTGGTTGACCAGATCTTCAACGCCACAGTGGCAAACTGGTAGTAGAATTTAGAGTTAATAGTTTATAGTTTAAAGTTAATAATATCGTGGAACTAAACAGATTGATACAACATCCTGAGGAAATGAACCGGGAGACGCTCTATGATTTGCGCGCCCTCCTGGCCCTCTATCCGTACTATCAGACGGCTCGCCTTCTGATGTTGCAGAACCTGTACCTGCTCCACGACCCGAGCTTCGACGAAGAACTGCGGCGTGCCGCCATCTACATCTCCGACCGCAAGGTCATCTTCCAGATGGTAGAGGCAGCCCACTATCAGCTCAAGAGCCAGAACTCAAACCGCCACGAAGCTATGGAAGGCAAGCCGAAGAGCGACCGCACCAGCAGTCTCATCGACCACTTCCTCCACTCCATCCCAACCGAAGCGGAGGAAAGGGAGAAGGAACCGGAAGAGAAGCGCAAGCCAACGCCAGCCGATGCCGCCGTTGACTACGTGGCCTATCTGATGGAGACGGAGACGGAAACCGAGCACGAGCAGCCATCAAGAACCATCGCCCTCATCGACGACTTCATAGAAGAAGGCGGATTCAAACTCCACAAGGATAAGGAGGAGGAGAAGCAAGAATGCGAGGAGAAGGAGGAGGAGAAGCAAGAAAGCGAGGAAGCAGATGCTTCTGAAGATACATCGACAGTAGAGGATGGTGATGCAGCAAGCAAGGATAAGGCTTCGGATAAAGCAGAAGCAAGTGCAAAGCCAGCAGATGCAGCTGTTGCAGCAGATGCCGCAGATGCAGCAGATGCCGACGGCGGTGGTATCTTTACGGAGACCCTTGCCCGAATCTACATCAAGCAGGGCAAGTACGAGCGGGCCTATCAGATTATCGACCGCTTGTACAAGCAGCATCCACAGAAGAGTGCGTTCTATATAGACCAGCTCCGCTTCCTCGAAAAACTGATGCTTAACGAGAAGAAAAGAAAATAAATAATAATAATAAAACTAGTTTTAAAAAAAATGATTTACACATTATTTGTAGTATTGATCGTCCTGGTATCCATCTTGATGGTACTCATCGTTCTGATCCAGGAGTCAAAGGGAGGTGGATTGGCATCTAACTTCTCTTCAACCAACTCTATCATGGGTGTTCGCAAGACCACCGATGTAGTAGAAAAGATTACATGGACCCTTGCCGGTCTGATGGTAGTAATCAGCGTAGCTTGCGCTTACGTAGCTCCACAGGCTGTGGGCGAGAGCAGCGTAATGGAGGGTGCTACCCAGGAGCAGACCGCTCTTCCTGCTATGCCAGGTGCCAGCAAGGATGCAGCAGCCGGTGCTCAGAAGGCAGTTCCAGCAGCAGCCGGTGCAGAGAAAGCAGCACCTGCAGCAGAAAAGGCAGCTCCTGTAGTGCCAAACAGCCCTGCAAAATAAAAAAAATGTAAAAAAGTACGGAAATATTTGGTGGAACCAAATTTTTTCCGTACCTTTGCACTCGCTTAAAAAATGGTGGACGTAGTTCAGTTGGTTAGAGCGTCAGATTGTGGTTCTGAATGTCGTGGGTTCGAGTCCCACCTTCCACCCACATTTCTTTAAGCAAACATAAAAATCAAATGGTGGACGTAGTTCAGTTGGTTAGAGCGTCAGATTGTGGTTCTGAATGTCGTGGGTTCGAGTCCCACCTTCCACCCAGAACGCAAAGAAGAGGAAAGCAGCATTGCTTTCCTCTTTTTTTGCGTTTATTCCCGCAGGCATCAAAAAAAAAAAAAACAAACACATTTAAATACCTGATTTACAATATACTATTAAAAGTTCACAAGGTTGTGGTCCACAACCTTGTGAACTTTGTTTTTTATCCGAATATTGCAGATACGGAATATAACACCTAATAGAGCATACCAAACATCCATAACGGGATGATGTTTCCATACCCCGTCTCTATATCGTCCTTTACTACATATCCATTTTCTATGTTCTGCAGCTGATTTTGCTTTTTCTTCTTTCCACCAACCTCGAATGTATATTTCCCATCTATCAGGAAATCAGATATAGGTGATACTGTTACAGGTATGAGTGAGCGTGTCTGATTGAAAAAGAAAGTTTCTCCCACAGTTCCTATCTCAACACTCTTTCCTGCAAGAGTATAGATGAGCGTTGGATTATCCAGATAGATCTTATCTACCTTTCCTAGTCCTTGAATACCACCAGTTGAAGTACGAAGCTGCCCTATAAGTCCAGCTTTCTCCAAATAGGTGCAAAGGTCGGCTATATTGTTTCTAGAAACTTCCAGCTGTCCTCCAATCTGGCTCATGTTAGGCTTGAATGGTGCACTTTGAGCGATGATGGCAAGTAGCCATTCGGTATATTGACATTCTGTTGCAGAAGCTGTTCTAAAGTACATACAGGAAAGTGGATTCCATGAAAGAGTTCCAGATATTCCCGGTATGATAGACCTTGCATCTCGTACATAAGCGAAAGTGCACTGAGTTCAGTGCACTTTTTAACAAAAATTGCACTCTACTCAGTGCACTTTGTACCGATTGTGGAGATTGCCGCGAGCATGGGTTGGCAATACAGCCATCAAAAACAAGATAATCAAGTTAATAGATTTCATATTATTATCAGTTAGTTATTATTCACCACATTCTTTCACCAACAGTATTGCCCTCATCAGGCAGCCAATATACTGACAGATTTTGTAAAGAACAAGATAAATAGACTTTTTGCTGAGTTTCCAGAAATAGACAAATCAGCTCTTGGTTTCCCTATTGGTTGGGCAAATGAACCTCTATGGGCATAACTATCTGATTATTTGATGTTTCTGAATGCAAATATACATTTTTTATTTCAAAAATCACAAAAAGTCGTCCTTAAAAGTGTGGAAAAGCACAAAAAGTCGTCCTTAAAAGTGTATTTTGTATCAGCCATCTAACAAATCAAAGCGGGCTAACTGGAGAAACGGTAGTCCTAGACAGCCTGCTTCATTCTGACACAGAGTAACAAAAAGATATGACAGATTTAGGCTATTATTTAGTCAGGTCATACCACTCGTTTCCTCCAAAAAGACGCAGATAATCTGCGCTAACGTATGTTTTTGGGGCCGTTAGCGCTGATTATTCACGGATAATCTGCGCTAACGTTTTCCCCACACACCCTGAAAGGGCAGAAGAACTGGGCATTATCTCACCATTCGGCAAGGTATAGTGTTTTAAAATTGCTACGATATAGCCTACTCAAGCTTTTTGGGGTCATTACCCAATAACTTTCTAAATTTTTGTTCAACATTGTTCGTATTGAGCACAGCTAACTGTTCCTTTGCAATTTGATGCAAAATAGCTCTTCTTTCTCTCTGATTTAATCCATGTTGCTTCAATAACTCAGAATTACGAGCTTCAATATTTGAGAGAACAACAAGCTGATTGATTGTTGCTGTGTCTCTAAGATTATATCCCTTTTTAGCCAATTCTGGATTCATCTGTTCCCAGTCCTTAGCAGTACAGCCAAATATAATGAGATTCAACAAATCAGCTTCAGAAGCATAAACAATCTTCTCCTTATATTTAGTCAAATTATACCTTGGCATAACAGACTTGATGGCATCTGTTTGCAAGGTATAGTTTGCCTTTGTGAGAATACGATGTACATTCCACTTACCAAGCAGAGGGTTACTCTCCTGCTCTTTTAATCGTTGATACTCTTTTACAACATAAAGTTGGAATGTAGGGCTTATCCACATTCCAAAGTGAAAAGCAATATCCTTATGAGCATAAGTTCCTCCATATCTTCCTGCTTTTGAAGTTATACCAATACAATTTGTTCTTTGCACTAACTCTTTTACACTGATTTTGAAATTGTTTAAACCAGCATTACTTTTAATTATGGCGAATTCGCCATAATTAAAATTTGGATTATACATTTGTTCCCAAACTCCAATATATTCCAAGGTATTTCTGTTGCGAAGCCAATCACTTATAAAGAAATCACCATCCTTGGCTTTTATCATGTCTGTTAGACAAATATAATCTTTATCATCGTTTCCTAGCAAAACTGATATTTCAGTATTTTGCACTATAATTTTCTTAGTCTTTACCATACCACATAAATATTAAAACACTGCAAAGATACAACTTTATATTGATATTGCAAAATTTTCACTAACTTTTTTCGGTATTCCAACAACAAACAAAGATGGCGTCCCAGCGGATTGCAAATCATAAGTGGTTGAAAGATTATTTTAGGCATGTTGCTCTATAAAGTAGGATTACCTTTTTTAAGGAATCCTACTTCTTATAGTAATTCAAGTTTCGCAAGTAACCTTCGGGGACGGCAGGATGGCACTAGCGAAAGTTCAGTTAGTCATTGATTACTATATTCTTTCATCTAAAGCATTACCCTTATCAGGCAACAAAGATTCTGTTAGATGCTGCAAAGCATACAAAATAATAGCTACTTGAAGAATTTTTCTCTAAAAAAAATACCGAACTATATCCTTTTTTACCCCATTTAATTTTTATTAACTATCAAAAATATCCAAGTTTACTAAAAAAGCCATAAATTTGCAAACGGAAATAATAAATGACCTAAGTGTGTAACATAAACAAGACATCATTAATAACGTTTTTAAATAACTATGGCGTAGTTTTTAAAACTGCAAAGTAGAAAACAGACAACTATTCATTGGTTCTCAACTAACCAGCATTAGTTAAACAACATATTAGAATGAAAATATTCATCCTATATAATTAAAAATAACATTTAAAACCAAACAATTATGAACAAAAGAAGTCAGTTTGGCATGACCCTATTACTATCTACGATTTTAGTAGGTGCCGCCAATGCGAGTACTGTTCCTAGCTCAAGCACATTCGGAGCAACTATGGTTGCACAGCAGGGTGCTGTTTGCAAAGGTGTGGTAAAGGATGCTACCGGTGAACCTATTATTGGTGCGTCAGTATCAGTGAAAGGCACGAAGAATGCTACAGTTACCGATTTGGACGGAGTGTTCACACTCCAGGGTGTAACTAAGGGTACTACCATCGTTGTTTCTTACATCGGTTTCGTAAATAGCGAAGTAAAGTGGAACGGAACAAGTCTCAATGTAACTCTCGCTGAAGACACACAAGGCTTGGAGGAAGTCGTTGTCGTAGGTTACGGTACACAGAAGAAGGTAAACCTCTCTGGTGCTGTTGCCAACGTAGATGGTAAGGTTTTGGAAAACCGCCCTATTACCAACATCGGACAGGGTCTCCAGGGTGTTGTTCCTAACCTCAACGTATCCATGAACAGTGGTGGTGCTCCTGGTGCCAGCTCTAGCTACAATATCCGTGGTAACACGTCGTTGAACGGCGGTAGCCCATTGGTATTGGTTGACAACGTGCAGATGGATGCCAACCTCGTGAATCCAGACGACGTGGAGTCTATCTCTGTATTGAAAGACGCCTCTTCTGCAGCCATCTATGGTGCGCGTGCAGCATACGGTGTAATCCTCATTACTACCAAGAAGGGTCGCAAGAGCGACAAGCCTAACATCTCATTCAACGCCACAGGTTACTGGCAGAGCCCTGCCAAGTCATACCACAACGTTAACTCTATGCAGTACCTCAAGATGATGGACGAGGCTAACAAGAACGACGGTGGTTCTGGCCGATACTTCAAGGATCAGGTTTACAAATATACAGAGGAATACTTCAACGGAACCCGTAAGGATCCTGTATTCTTCGACGAGGCATACGACAAGGCTAAGTATGGCTATTGCGGCAATACCGACTGGTGGAATGAGCTTTACAAGACTTCATTCTCTCAGATCTACAATGCCAACATCAGCGGTGGTAACGACCGTACTACCTACTATGCATCTATCGCCATGAACGACCAGAAGGGTATCCTTACCGCTGGTGACGATAAATATAAGAAGTACAACGCTAACGTAAACATCTCATCCAACATTACCAAGTGGTTGAATGTAAGCGCTAAGATTACTCATACCTATACATCAGAGCGCCACCCTACTGGTGGTACCACAGCGATGAACCCAACCGCTTACTCTGGACTGAGCGCATACTCAGGTATGATGAAGAACGACTTGAGCCCACTGATGCCAGTGAAGCATCCTGATGGCCACTATGCTGGCCAGGGTAGCTACACCAACCCTATCGCCATCATGGAGCAGGGTGGTAACGCCAAGTATCGCCAGAACGACTTGTGGATGACTGGTGCCGTACGCATCACTCCTATCAAGGGCCTCGTGATCAACGCCGACTATACATGGAACTTCTACGGCAGAAACTCTAACGAGCACGTACGCAACTTCTACGACTATACAGCCGTTCCTGGTACAGAGAACTACTATCCTTGGACCAACCCAAGCAGTATCACCGTATCTAACTACGATGACTACTATCAGGCATTCAATGCATTTGCCGAGTACTCACTCTCATTGGCAGAAAAGCATAACTTCAAGGTGCTCGTGGGTTACAACCAGGAGAAGAAGCACAACAAGTATCACTGGGTGGGCCGCAAGAACCTCATCGACAACGATACTCCACAGATCAACCTCGCCTATGGTGACATCTCTACCAGCGGTAGCGAAAGCATGTGGTCAACCAACGGTCTCTTCTTCCGCTTGAACTACGACTACATGGGCAAGTACCTCTTCGAGTTCAACGGCCGTGAGGATGGTTCTTCTAAGTTTGCCAAGGGCAACCGCTATGCGTTCTTCCCTTCAGGCTCTGTAGCTTGGCGTGTATCAGAGGAGAAGTTCTTCGAGCCATTGCGCAGCTGGTGGGACAACCTGAAGATTCGTGCATCTTACGGTTCTCTGGGTAACCAGAACGTATCTGGCAACTTCCCTTACCTGGCTACCTACGGCTTGAGCACAAAGGCTGGCGTATTGCTCGGCGGCACACGTCCTGTAGCAGTTTATGCTCCTGGCTTGGTAAGTAGCTCATTTACATGGGAAACCGTGAACCAGTTCGACCTCGGTATCGATGGTACATGGCTCAACAACCGACTGAGTGCATCTTTCGACTGGTATCGCCGTGACACCAAGGATATGTTGACCAAGGGTGCTACCCTGCCTTCTGTGCTCGGTACAGGCGTTCCAAGAAGCAACGCAGCCAACATGAAGACCACTGGTTGGGAAATCTCTGTAGAGTGGAGCGACCGATTGAAGTGCGGTTTGGGCTACCACATCAAGGGTGTATTGTCTGACTACCAGTCTGAAATCACCAAGTATTCTAACGACGCACGCCTCATCGGCGACCACTACGTGGGCGAGAAGCTGGGCGAAATCTGGGGTTTTGTATCTAACGGACTCTTCCAGAGCGACGAGGAAGCAGCCAGCTGGGATCAGAAGGCTATCGACGGCGGCCACTGGAGTGCAGGTGACGTGAAGTTTGAAGACCTCGATGGTGACAAGAAGGTAACCTGGGGTGAAGGTACAGTAGATAAGCCAGGCGACCGCAAGATTCTCGGTAACTCAACTCCTCGCTATGCATACGGTA
>ERZ773209.955-NODE-955-length-18723-cov-9.947129_pt1 | contig 18723 bp, 15 predicted proteins | sample MGYA00511109_ERZ773209 | MGnify/ENA primary metagenome ERZ773209 (study PRJEB29015, sample SAMEA2737786) | human gut metagenome | biome: human gut; feature: human-associated habitat; material: faeces | place: China | collected 2012 ...
TCTCGGTGTTTTGTCGCTCGGTATAGTCGGCGGAACGACTATAAAGATTATCGTTGACGGTCCCGATGAAAAGGAAGCGCTTGACGGTCTTGTTGCTTTGGTAGAATCCGGTTTTGCTGATTAATGTGTAAGATATTACGGCCGATATTTGTTTTTTGAGTATCGGCCGTCTTTTTTTGTTGACATTTTAAAAATTAGTGCTATAATAGAACAGTACCCCAATTATCCGGGTGTGGCGCAGCTGGTAGCGCGCTTGACTGGGGGTCAAGAGGCCGCAAGTTCAAGTCTTGTCACTCGGACCATATCGAGTATTCATAAGGGATTTGACTTTATGAATACTCGATTTTTCTATTTGATACGGTTTTATGTACGGAGCAGGTTTTTGCCTGCTCCTTTTTGTTAAGCCGTTTTCGGCTCTGTTAAATACTCAACCGCGACACCTTTTCGTGTATCTGCGACGATATTCGGTCTTTGAGATACTTCGGGTATCTCCACATACCCGACAAAGCGATAATAGATAACGATTCTTTGCGTTCGCTTTTTACCTTTGCCCTCTGTTTCAAAAACATCAATATGGTCGATGAGTTCACGGAGCAACGGTGCGGTCAGTCTGTCCATTCGCATAAACCTGCGGATTGCCGAAGTGAAATTCTCGCGTTCCTGTTCGCGCTGTCCGCATTCGGAAAGCTTTTGACGAAGCGTTTTAATTTTTGTTTTCAGCTCCAGCCTTTCCGTTTCATACTTGTGAGACAACTGCATAAACCATTCATCACTCACTTTGCCGACAGCATTATCCTCATAAAGCTTTTCGTATAGATGGGATAAGGTCATCATCAACGGCGGTGATTTCCGTCAGGTCAGTGTACCTGCCGACGACTCTGTATGCGATCTGATTTATGCCCTCGGCAATGCTACGATCGAAATCAACGGCGGTACCTTCAAGGCCGTGACTCCCGCTAATACCTTGAACTGCAAGGATGGCTCCAATGCGAAGATCACCGTTAAGGGCGGTAGCTTCTATAAGTATGACCCGTCTAACCCGACCCTTGGAGACAACGAAGTTGTCGTTGCTGCAGGCTACCATGTAGTACAAGACGGCAACTGGTTCAATGTTGTTGCCGATTAACTGAAAATCGCAAAGAAATCAAGTCCTCTCCACCTTCGGGTGGAGAGGCAATCAAAGGGCATAAGTTATGCTTGTGCCTTTTGATTGCCTAATTAAATTCCATCGAAAGGAGATACATCAATATGGAAAACGATAGCGGCGCTTTGATACTCTTGATCGTTCTGATCGTATCTGCCTTTTTGCTGATCGTTCTAAAACTCGCACAGTTCGTCAACCGGTTCAACTGTGAAAAGCAGTATCTTTTAACCGAGATGCACCGTGCAGCAGACTACAACGAATATCGCTATTGGCGCAGAGAACTCCGCTGCCTTTACCTCTGCCTTATTCCGTTCGTGACCGAGCGCAATGTTATGAAGATATACCGCATTTTCTTTCATAAGCCAAAGCACGCGGAGAAGCGAAACCGCAATGACAGTATTATGAGCGTCCTTGCCATGTCGGTCATCGGTATTGCCGTGTGCGCCGTCTGTCTTTGCGGCGCAAGCTGGGCGTGGTTTACCGCAAGCACCTCAACGGGAACAACGCAGATTCAAAGCTCGTCTTATAAGCTGTCCTATCAAATCGGTAGTGACACAGCTGAGCTTGCCGAAGTAAAGACTGTGACCGTACCCAAAAGCGGCAGTTGTAAAATCACGCTGTCAGCCACCGGAACGGCAGGCGCAACAGGCTATTGCAGTATAAAAATCGGTGATGATACCTATTACACCGAGCAGATTTTCGTGAATGGTTTGGCCTTCACCTTCACTGTAAAAGCAGTCGCAGACACGGAAATCACCCTTACTCCTAAATGGGGTAGTTGCGCTGTAAGAGATAATGCAAACTCGATTACAAAAGACGGCGAAATCACCGTCACCGGATCACAGCAAAGCAACACCCAAGCACCGGATAACACCGTGACTACCGAGCCGTCAACCGAGCCGACTGTACTGACTACACCGACAGCTCCTACAACGCCGAGCAGCACTCCGACGGAAAGCACAACCACTACACCCGAACCATCGGCAACCGCTCCGGCTGCAACACAACCCGAAACCACCGACACAGAACCATCTCCTGCGCCGGAAACCGCAACCCCGGAGAACACCACGGCAGCTCAGACCGAGCCGCCCACCACCGTGGAAAGCGAAGCAACTGAATAAAACCACAAGCCGCAACGGATTTTACTCCCGCTGCGGCTTGAATCTTATGTGAATATAATCTCAGTATTTATGATCTCGGCTGCCCGATTTCGTATATTGTTCATCCTGCCGACCCATACCATTTGGTCGGTGGCTTTCAGTTGCTCTGTTATGTACTCTGCCACCGCCATCTGCCTTGTAAGCCGTTCAAACATTTCCTCAGCCTGTCTATCAATATCCGCAAGGTAGATGTTCAATTTGCCGCTTGTCAGCAAGTTGGTGTAAAGCACTTTGCGGTGATTTTTCAGATAGCGACGATGCCGCTGCCCCCATATTCCGATTGGCTTCTGTTCTTCCTCCGGCTCATCATCCCCGGCGATAAGGTAATAGTCACCGATTAACTCATATTTCAGTCCCGTGCGTTCGTCTGTAATGTACTTTTCCATAAAAACTGCCTCCTTAAAATCTTGTGATATTATCATAGCAAAGAGGAGGTAAATCGGCAAATGTACGGGGAAATATGTGAGTTTTCAGCCGGATTTTCAATATAGATTTTAGGTTGGTTATGAACATCCGCACCATAATGTGGAGACAAAAAAGATGTCTCCTGCGAAAAGCCCGAATATATCGGGCTTTTTTGCTACCCAAAGGTAAACAAAAACGAATGAAGGCGAAATGGGGTCTGTTTATGACCGAACAGAAAAAGAATACTATCATAACAAGCGGCATCGCTGTACTTGCCGTGATACTGGCATATTGCTTCCGAATTGTGGGCAGGGGCAGCTTCTACCCGATGCTGTTTTCCTATCTGCGCAGCTTTATCTATATCGGTCTGTTCGCCGCCTGGGGACTCTCCGTCCGCCAGCGGATCGTGCAAAAGCAGGTGTGCAGGTTTATGACGGTCACCGCAGTACTGCTCATCATATGGATGGTAGTCCGTTCGGCAAAGTATTTTATATTCTGGCAGCCGGATGCCGTCCGTTACCTGTGGTATTTGTTCTATCTGCCCATGCTGTTTGTGCCTATGCTGGCGCTGCTGATCGCCATGTCATTGGGAAAGCCGGACGAATACAAATTCCCCAAGGGAATGTCGATTCTGTGGATCATCTCCGGCACATTGCTTCTGCTCGTGCTCACAAATGACCTGCACCAATTCGTATTTACCTTTCCGAAGGACGCCGCCGTGTGGACAGACAAAAACAACGGCTACTCGATAGGCTACTTCATTATTGTAGGCTGGCAGGTGCTGTGTGCCTTTGCCGCACTCGTAATTATGTTTTTCAAATGCCGTGTGCAAAAAGAAAGGCTCCACTTTCTGCCCATTGTTCCTATGCTGCTGACGATCGTTTACAGCGTGCTTTACTATGCGGGTGCGGATTGGCTGCTCCACTTGTTCGGCGATATTGCCGCATTCCAAAGTGTGATGTATATTCTGACCTTTGAGCTTTGCATCGCCTGTGGATATATACATTCAAACAGCCGTTATGTGGACTTGTTTGCCTCCTCTGTCGGCACATCGGCAGAGATCACCGACAAGGACTTTACCGTTCGGTATGCAGCTGTAAACACTGCGCCTATCTCAAAGGAAACGATGAAAAAAGCCGAGCAAAGCCCGGTCACGATGGGCGGCTTGACCGTTCACACCATGCCCATTGATGGCGGCTATGCCGTATGGACAGAGGACGTGTCGGCTTTGCGTGACATCAAGGAGGACTCCGAACTTCTTGCAGACGAGCTTGCCGACAGGAACGAAATACTCCGTTATGAATACAAGCGTGAAGCCAAGCGCCGCAAGGTGGAGGAGCAAAACCGCCTGTATGATCTCCTGCGTTCCGCTACGCAGACGCAGATCGACCGCATTGCAGAGCTCACTAAGGAATACCGCCGAATCTCAAGCACCGATCCCGACAGTGCCAAAACGCTCCTTGCCGAGATCGCCGTGCTGTGCAGCTATATTAAACGCCGCAAGCATCTGACGCTCCTTACCGACCGAGATATTAAAATAGCGGAAACGGAACTCCACCGTGCCTTCAATGAGTCCCTCCAAACGCTGAAGCTGTTGGGCGTCCGCAGCTCGCTCTATGTGGACGAGTCTCTTTCCATGCTCTCCGGCAAAACGGCGACTGCTGTATTTGATTTTTATGAATCTGTTATTGAAGCCGACATTTTGAATTTAACAGGCATACAGGTTAGTCTCATAAAGGCAAACGGCTTGCGCTTGTCACTGAATGTGTGCTGCAAAGCCGACCTTTCCGCTTTGGTAAGCGGAGACGGTATCCGCTGTGAAAAAGAGGACGACGAGGAATACCAGCACCTTGTATTTGAAGCGAAAGAAGGTGACAGGAAATGAGTGCATTTTCTTCCCTTTCTGAATTTTGGCAGACCATGCTGCCGTTTATCATGCTTGTGGAGATCGTCCTTGAGATCGGGCTGTTTATGTATCAGCTTCTTCGCAGCAATAAGCCGGTGCGCAGCCTGCTGAGTCTGGCGGTCATGGCGGTGATGATCCCGCTGCTATTCTCCGTTTCTCAGGCAGATCCCGATAATATCGGGGACGCATTTCTGCTGGACGCACCGTGGCTGATATTTGCCGCTGCCATTTTCCTTGCGGCAGTTCACTTTGCCATTGCTCTGCCACGGGAATACCGCCGTAAAAAGAACGAGCTCTCGCCGTTCTCCATTAAGGAAGCAACCGATAAGCTGCCTATGGGCATCTGCTTTGCCGACCCGAACGGCAGGATCATCCTGTGCAACAACCGTATGCGCAGGCTCTCCTTTGCCCTTTGCGGCCACGAGCTGCAAATCAAAAGCGATATGGAAAATGCTCTGAGCGCACCGGACAGATCCGTAACTGTCAAGGATGATTGCTACATCCTGCCCGACAAGACCGTCTGGCAGTTTCGCACACAAAATATCACCGTGGACAGCGATGACCGCTGGCAGCAGATAACGGCGCACAATGTAACCGAGCTGTATAACGGCTACCAAAAGCAAGAGGAAATAAATGAAGAACTGGCAGAAGTCAATCGAAAGCTCAAGAAGATGTACGCTCGCATGGAGAACGATGTCAAAGAGAAGGAAAGCCTTGACCTAAAGGTCTATATTCACGATACCATCGGGCGAAGCCTCCTGACCATCCGTGACATCATAGACAGCGGAGAGGATACGGAGCGAAAGCTTGAGGCGCTGCAAAATGCCATCGGTATGCTGGCAAGCAACCGCGTCACCTCTGTCAGCACAATGGACGAGGTAAAAAGAACCGCACAGCAGCTTGGCGTGGCTGTAAAAATCGACGGCTACCTGCCCCGTGATACCGCAGCCGAGGAGCTGACCGTTGCTGCCGCCAAGGAGTGCGTGACCAACTGCATCAAGCACGCAGACGGGAATGAGGTATATATCCGCATTGCCCAGCGCGGCGAACGCTATGATGTTACCATAACCAACAATGGCAAAATACCCACAGAGCCGATAAAGGAGGGCAGCGGCCTGTCAACGCTTCGCCGCAGTATTGAAAGCTCCGGCGGTGAAATGCATATTTCGCACAATCCACGCTTTGCTCTTCTGATTACGATTCCCGCAAAGGAGATCAGCCTATGATAAACACCATACTTGTAGAAGATGATCTATACATCCAAAAGCACTTTGTCGATCGTCTTGCGGCAGACGGCGAGTTTCATCTTGTCGGCGTTTTCCGTGACGCCTTTGAAGCGGAAAAGCGCTGCGACGCCACTGTAAAGCTCGTCCTTATGGATGTGCAGACGCAGCATAAGCATTCCGGTCTTGCCGCCGCAAAGCGCATCAAAAAGGCTTTTCCGCAAATCAAGATCGTTGTGGCAACCTCGCTTGTCGACCCCGAAGTTTTGCAAAGAGCCAAAATGGGTGCTGCCGACAGCCTGTGGTATAAGGACCACGGAACAGAGGAGCTGATGAGCGTGGTAAAGCGCACTCTGGCAGGGGAAAAGGTATTCCCCGATACCGCTCCGGCCATTGAAATGGAGGGTACGATGTCCGATGTCTTCTCGCCACGGCAGTTAGACATACTACGCCTTTATATAAAGGGCTTTACCTATCAGGAAATTGCCGATAAGCTGGGCATCTCCAAAAACGGCGTTCGCTGGAATCTGGACGATATGGTGGAAAAGAGCGGCTTTGAAAGCAGAGAAGCGCTGGTTGCGACCGCCATTGAAAACAAGCTCATGGTGATCACCTTAAAAGACGAATAAGCAAAACTGAACCCCTTGGCTGTACGGTCAAGGGGTTTTTCGCGCCCAAAAGGCAAAAATTTTTGAAAAAATCGAGATCTTTCTTCTGTTACTGGCACAAGTGCCAGTGACAAACGCCAAAAAATCAGTATAATAGATAATGTAAGATTAGGATTGTGCTTTTAGAAGGTGGTGATGAATGATGAAAAAAATCGTTCTGGACATTCAAAGCGATATCCATGCGCACACCATGGAGCGAATGCTGATGCAAAAATTGGACGATTGCCAAGTTGTGATTTCCGAGTCGCCGGACGCAACCGCCGAGTGGTGCAAAACGCATCGACCGGATGTGCTTTTAATGGAGGTCAAGGCGTATTCGCCCTGGATGTTCAAAGAACGAATGGCGATCCGTGACAAGGTAAAACGGAACACGGAAAACTGTTGTGTCATTCTCTTTGTGGATGATGATACAGATGAAGATTTGACCGAAAAGGTACGGCAAGCAAAGCGCGAGGGTCTGATAGACGCTTTTCTCTTCGGTTCGGTATCCGAAAACTACTTTGCTTCGGTCATCGACAGTGTTTAAATCAGGCAACACAAAAAGCATAAAAATCTTCAAAATAATTATGAGGGAGGAATAATAGTATGACAAAAACGAACAAACGAAGGCGCGTCGCCAGCGTCCTGTTGGCGCTTGTGATGCTGCTCTCACTGATGCCGGGTCTGGAGCTTCCCGCCCACGCCTTTTGGGATGACTACGACACCGGCGGAGATTGCCCCAACTGCGACCACTACCACTGGGGTGAGAATTTGTGCGACTGCCAGTTCTGCACCATTGACTGCAACTACGATTGCTGGGTTGAGACCCATTGTAACGACTGCGGTCTGTGCCTAGGCGACACGCCCTATTGGTGCGCGGAGTGCTATAAATGCGCCGACTGCATGGAGGACACGCACTGCTCCACCTGCGCCAAGTGCTACATTGGCGAGGATGACCAGCTGTGCGGCGAATGCCATAAGGGTCCCTGCTGCTCCATAACCATCTGCGACTCCTGCGGCTTCTGCGATGACTGTGCAAACGATGACAGCGACCCGATGCACTGCTCGCTGTGTAACGCCTGCTTCGGTTCGGTGGACGAGTGCGTGGACGACGATGATACCGGCGTCATCCACTGCGTCGATTGCCACACGGCCTGCGAGCAGTGTGAGGAATGCCTGCTGAACCAGGAATCCTGCGAGGACTGCGGCCTGTGCCTTGAGTGCTGCCGAGATAACTCCGAGGGCGGCGGCTGCCCAGACGGCGAGACCTGCGTGGAAAGCCCCGAGTGGGACGAGCACATCTGTCAGGGCTGCGACGGCTGGGTCACAGATAAGGAGGACGAGGACGAGTTCTGCGAAACCTGCGAGATGTGCAAGGAGTGCTGCGAGGGCAACTCCGACTGCTCCGAGGGAATGTGCGCAATGGACACGGACTATGCGGATCACTTCTGTGAGGACTGCGGCCTGTGCTTCCACGACAGCGATCCCTGCGAGGACGGCTGCGATCAGCGCTGTAAGGACTGCTGCCGAGATGCCGTGAGCGCTATGGGCTGCGATCATGACGACTGGTGCTTCAGCGACTCTGATTTTGAGGATCATTTGAAGACGGAGCATTCCGGCGCCGGACATACCCACATAGCCTCCGCCACCTGGGCGGCTGACGGAACGCAGCACTGGCACCCCTGCCGCTATTGTGACGATAAAAAGCTGAATGCCGCCAACCATGAATTTGACGCCAAGGGCGTGTGCAAGGTCTGCGGCTACATCAGCGGCAGCTCCATCGTCATCAACCGCCAGCCGAGGGGCGTCAAGTGTAAGACCTCTATCTACGATGATTATAACGAAGAGCCGGAAAACGGCCTGCTGTTCTATGAAAATAACCCGGTCACCTTCTCTGTTTCGGCAAAGAGCCTGAAGGGCGACGAATTGACCTATCAGTGGTATCGGAAGAATAATGAGAATCCCACGGCGGCGCCCTACAAACTGCCGGAGGGTAGGTTTTACACGGGTGTGACGACCTCCACACTGAAGATGCCGGTTTCCACCCAGGCCTGCCAGGAGGACTACTCCTACTACTGCGTCATCGGCAGAAAGGGCGACCCTTCGGACACCCTGAAAACGGCGGAGGCAAAGCTGACTGCCACCCATGCCTACAGCCACAAGCAGGCGGGTGTGCGTGTGCCCACGGAAGACAGCGAGAGAACGCCGAAATACAATGTCACTTGGGTCGATAAGCATGGAGTTACCCATGACGGTGTCGTGGGCGGCGACCCGAAGTGCGACGGCCACAAGCTTCCGTGCCTGTTCGAAGCAGGCGAATACGAAGCGCATTATATGACCACCGGCTCCAAGGAGCGCATCTTCCCGCATACCTTTGAGCTTGACAGAAGCTATGACGCGGTAGGCGGCGGCAGAGTCGATGTACTCAGATGTTCCGTCTGCGACTATACCGTTCCTATAAAGAGCCATGTCCATGATTACGGCTGGAACTGGGACTGCACCGGCTTCGGCAGTATCTATGAGTATACCTTCAACATCGGCGGCTCGACCAAGACGGTGGAGGAGCTCATCCTTGAATCCGACTATGCCCACCCCGAAAAGTGCAAGGTTCCCGGCTGCGAGGAGTTCATCATGGTTCCCCATAGCTGGGGCCGCTGGAATGTGGTCAAAAACCCCGATACCGAGGGTGGCAGAGGCGGCATGGAGGCTGAATGCAGCGTCTGCGAATACAAAGAGACGAAAGAAATTGACGGCGATTGGACAAAGGACACCGCTCTTGTGACGGTGAAAAATGGCCGGGCAACCCGTATGATCGTCAAGCCCGGCGACAAGATCAGGCTTTATCCCGAGGAGAGATCCGGTCAGAAAGCCATCGGCTGGAAGGTGGAGTATCTCCGCGAATACAATGAGTATGACATCATACCTGTTACTAGAAATTGGAATACCAATGAGGCGAAGACCCTGTTCAAGCTGGTGACCAACGGCTCCGCCCTTGAGTGGGGCTGCACGATCCCAGAGTTCAGCGCCATGGGTGCCCCCGGCGGCGGCAGTTTCTTCTTTGAGCCTGTCTATGCAGGCTGTGACCACAGCGGAGGCACAACGCTGCTCAACGCGAAGGAGCAGGTCTGCGACCGTAAGGGTTACACCGGCGACACCGCCTGCGCAGACTGCGGCCATGTCATCAGTGCCGGTTCGGATATCTACCCACCTGCAAACGCCGGTCATACCGGTCCACTGCAGCCGCTGTACTACTACGGCACAGCCAACTCGGCAACCACAGACGCGAGCCATGGCGGCAAACGCTATAACGCCAAATCGGGCGACTGCCGGCACCGCGCCTATGAGGGCGACTACCGCTGCACGGCTTGCGGCGGCACCGTAAAGGGCGAGATCGGCGACTTCAGACATAGCGGTCCCCTTGAACTGCGGGATGTAAGAACGGCGACCTGTACAGAGAGGGGCTATTCCGGCAACCAGTACTGCACATCGTGCGACAGGATCGCGCAGAAGGGCGTCTCTACCCCGTCCCTCCACGAAATTGCCGATAACTACAAGCTGATCAATGAGGTTAAGCCAGGATGCACCACCTCAGGCTATAGCGGCGACCAGCAGTGCACAGCCGGCTGCGGACAGATTATCCGCTACGGTCATGTCGTTAATAAGCTCAGCCACGACTGGGACGGCGGCAAACCCGCAAAACAGGGCAAGAGCGAAGGAATTCTCTACACCTGCCAGCGTGCCGACTGCAGCGAGACAAGGTTCGTCAGAAGCTCCGCTGCGACCGGATACATTGTCACGGTTATCAAGGGCACGGCCTCCGTTGCCGCAGGGATACCTATCACGGACAAGATCGCGCAGAACACCGTTGTGACCGTTACGGCGGACGCACCAGAGGCAGGCAAGGTCTTTGACAAGTGGGTCGTGCTGGAGGGCAATGTCACTCTGGCAGACGCCACCAAGGCGACTACCACCTTCACCATGCCCGGCAATGATGTGAAGCTCGAGGCCACCTATAAGGATGCGCCTCCAAGCCATACCCACAGCTACGGCACCGAGTGGAAGTATGACGGCACCAACCACTGGCATGAGTGCAAGTGCGGCGATAAGGCCAATATTGCAGCTCACAGTGCCAGCGAGTGGATCGTTGACACGGCAGCTACCGAAACCACCGACGGCGCTAAGCATAAGGAATGCACCGTCTGCAAGAAGGTTCTTGAAACCGCACCGATCCCTGCAACAGGCAGCAATCATACCCACAGCTACGGTACAGAGTGGAAGTATGACGGCACCAACCACTGGCATGAGTGCGAGTGCGGCGACAAGGCCGACACGGCAGCACACAGCTTCCAGTGGGTGATCGACAAGGCCGCTACCAAGGAGGCCACCGGCATCAAGCACGAGGAATGCACCGTTTGCGGCGCCAAGCGCAGCGAGAATACGGTCATCGACAAGCTCCCCGACGGCGGCAACACCGACAATACAGGCAGCAGTGATAATAACACCAATAAGCCAGGAAATGACGACTCCACCAAGTGTCCTCAAACCGGTGACAGCAGCAACCACATCGGTTGGCTGGCTGCTCTGTGCGGCGTTCTGACTCTGCTGGGCGTAAGCGGCAAAAAGAGAAAGAAATCCGAGGTTAAATAAGCCGACGCTTCCGAAATCGAAATAGCCTAAACACAATAGGCGGTGACGGATCATTCCACCACCGCCTATTTTCCTGAAAGCGTGCTTGCCAGCAAGTCCCTTTCCGAAAGGCGGCAAGCGACACCCACATTCTGACCGTGTATCCCCAGCCGAACGGGGACGGCAATCTCCGACACTCTTTCTTTATGCCTTCGACAAAAATCAGAGCAAAGCTCAAAAATCTTTTAGGAAATTAAAAAACTTGGTTTTAGCCCCCTCAACTTTTCGGCATGGAAAGTGAGGGGGCTTTCTCTATAGCCTCCGCCCGTTCTTTGAAAACCGAATAGTACAGCGCATCCTTTTGTAGGGCGTAATTTTTTTGTGCCTAAAAGCCCGAACTCACTACAAATAAAAAAATGGTAACACCAGCAGGAAGTTATTTTCCTGCTAATGTTACCTCATTTACAAGTATCACAAGATTTAAAGGGGAAATGATAAAGACTTTGTAATGCTTATCGTAATTCTTGTAGCTTTACGCTTAATTCTTGTAAATGTTTTTTGGCTCTTTAGTTTGATAGCCACCATACATTGATGCACATCCGCAGGCAGCTATACCCATTCTCTTAGTTGCTCTGGCAATAAGGCTGGCAAGCAATTTCTTAAATGATCTCATTCTTATCACACCTCTTTTCTTTAATCTTCGCTGATATTATTAAAACTGCAATTAATAGATTTGTTAACAGGATCATAGATCCAGCCGTCTGATATCTATTGATAATCGCCCCGCCAAACAGATCAAGCAACAGAAAAACTATCATTCCCATCGCTTTGAACTTTGGCTTTTTTTCTTTTTCTATAGGCTTATTTTTGTTCTCCACAGGGCAGAATACAAAAGCTATTATCTCTTCAAACACAACCAAGGCAGCGATCACCCATATATTTATATATCCGCATACCTTGTCATTAAGAAAAGCTGTGGCAATAAATGTCGAACACATCAACAGATTGCATCTGAAATATGTATCTGCATGATACCCTCCGGTAATAACCCTGACAGCAATAAACACTGCCAAATATATTACGCTTTCCAGCAAATGCCCTGTCAATGCTCCCATAAGCAATACAAGCACAACGTTTAACATTGATGAGATAGTTATTTCTATGCCATACCGATAAAAATCCTGTACCTCATCTGCTTTGCCGATAGCTTCCTGCTCGGTCAAAAAATTAAGTATACCCGATACAACAAGATCCATAAACTATCGCCTCGCTTTTGTCTTACCCTAATTTGAATTTTAATAGAATAACAGCAATATGTCAAGCTTTTTGGAATGAGTTGCAGGTTTTTGTCACGAAATGCAGCAACGGCCCCGAACAATCAGTTCAGGACCGTTGTATCTGCCATCAATGTTACCTGACAGCAAAACATTCCCTCCGACTCATAGAAATCGCATCTGCCATTATATTTTCTTGCTATCTCTCTGATTATTGAGGTCCCCAGACCATGCTGTTTTTTATCAGCCTTTGTGGTCGTAAGCCTTGGATTACTATCCATAACAGAATGATCTATTGAATTTTTTATCAAAAACGTATATGTATCCGTTTCTCGGTCGATCTTCAGATACAGAAATTTATTTGCGTCGTCGGCTATTTCCTTGCATGCCGTTATAGCATTCTCCAACGTGTTGCTCAACAGGTCGCAAAGGTCAGTTCCCTTTATTCCCTCAAAATCTGAAACTGTTATACATGATATTTTTATCCCCAAGGAAGAAGCCATCGTAAGCTTTGCGTTAACGATAGCATTTACAATATTATTTTTCGTTTTAACATAGGACTCCGACTTCTCGATAAGGTCAAAGCTTTCTGAGATAAATTTTCTCGTTTCATCTATTTTTTGGACTTTCAACAGTTCATTGACCGTTTCATATTTGTCTTTTATATCATGCCTTAGTTTTCTCATGGCGTCATATTGCGACTCGGCGTTTCCGATAAACTGCTCAAGATACTGCTCTCTTAGTTTGACTATCTCCATTTCCTTGAGCTTCCGATTCTTTTTTATCAAAGAATTTATTATCCAGAATATAAGTATATTAAGAACAAAGACAAGCATATATGACAGATTTATATACAGCCTATGGCCATCGTCTGCCGAAAGGGACAGTTCATGTATTACCATAACGAGAGAAAACGAAATAATAAGCACTGCAATTATCGTCACCCAATCTGAAGCCGTATAATCATCTGTGTGTTTAAAGGCCATCAGTATTAATCTAAATACAATGAATATAGAGATCTGGATCATTATAAGCGTCACAAATCTAAGCAAGCTTTGTTCGACCACAAGCTCCCTGAGGGATATTTTAAAAAATGACGATACAACATTTAGTTCCAATGACGTTATCAACAAGATCGCAACCTGCGAGAGGGATATGGAAAGAAATTTCTTTACAGCATTGTCACTAAAAAAGCAAAACGCAAAAACAAGCAGACTTGCCCAGTACAAAGCACTTCCAAAGCCCTCAAATACAGTGAAATAATTAAAAACAGTGACCAGACAGCCTTCACAAACGGCAAATATAACAGCCCATATCTTAGCCCTTTCATGAGATCTTGGCGTAAGAAATCTATATATAAACCATGTTTCCAGACCGCCCTGATAAAAGTTTATCAAGATCTCAAATATCGTCCACAATGTAATAGTCATCACTTTCTCCTCAGATATTCAGTCAAAGCGTCGTCAACTGCATTCTTATATCCTCGGCTCATGGAAAGCTCTGAACCGCTTTTGAAGATCACTGTTTCATTTGAACGGCTTATGTTAAAAACATATTTCAGATTGACGATATATTTTTTATGCACCCGTATAAAATCAAATTTACGATAAGCTTCTTCTATCTCGCCAATGCTGTCTCTGACTGCAATAGTATCCTTATTATTTGCAAAATGATATATGATGCTGTGGCTATTGCTCTCTATATAAGTTACATCCCGAAGCTTTACAGAGATCCTTCCCTGCTCCCTATTCTCCAAAACCACTGTCTTTTCCTGCTTCAATGCGTCCGTCAACTGTCCTGCTACCATATGGAGCCTATCCTTCATAACATCAGTGTCAGGATCTTTGCAGATAAAATTCAGCGGTCTGAAATTAAAGCTGTCATAAACCAGCTCCTGATGACTTGTCACAAAGATCACGAAGCAATTACCATTCTGACCTAGCTGCCGTGCGACTTCAAAACCTGTCATTTCAGGCATATCAAGGTCAAGAAATATAGCCGAAAAAGGCTTTTTACCATGGCAGTAAAAAAAGCTCTCAGCTTTGGTAAACGTTTCTATATCAGCTTTGACCGACCTTGATTCAAGTTCATTTGCCAGCATAGATTTAAAAAACTGAAGAAAAACAGCATTATCATCACAAACTGCGATCCGCATTTTTTCACGTCCTTTTATAACATAGTCTGTGTACGATTTTATATTACCATAATTATACCGTAAGGTCAAGCCATAAGGCGTTTCACAGCTTCCTGCGTCAAGACCACACCTTGCTGCAAACAAAAAAAAGGGCTGTTCTAACAGCCCTTCAGTCTGCCGCAAAAGTGTAAGACCAACGTCCCACTTATTTAGGACTTTTCCAACTTATTTCGTTTTGGATCCCTACCCCTTAGGCTTTTTCATAGTAAGCGAAATACGCTTTTTCTTCAGATCAACGTTAATTACCCAAACCTTAACTACCTCCCCGACCTTTACGACCTCAAGAGGGTGCTTTATATATCTGTCGCACATCTGAGAAATATGTACAAGACCGTCCTCGTGAACACCGATATCAACGAACGCTCCGAAGTCTATAACGTTTCTCACTGTACCCATAAGCTCCATGCCCGGTTTCAAGTCCTTAAGCTCCATGATGTCGCCACTTCTCATAAGCGGTGGTGGCAGCTCGTCACGAGGGTCACGACCCGGCTTTTCAAGCTCCCCTACTATGTCCTTTAACGTCGGAGCACCAATGCCGATATCTGTGGCAAGCTTCTTCATGCCCATTGCATTGACTTTCTCAGCTATCTGCTTTACGTCGCCCATGTCCGCAAGGCTCAGCCCGCACCTGTCAATAAGAGCCTGCGCGGCCTTGTATGACTCAGGGTGAACAGCCGTGTTATCCAGCGGATTTTTTCCGCCACGAACTCTCAAAAATCCTGCGCACTGCTCAAAAGCCTTTGCGCCAAGTTTCGGAACTTTCATAAGCTGCTTTCTTTCGGTGAAAGCTCCGTTTTCCTCACGATAGGAAACAATATTCTTTGCAACTGTCATATTTATGCCCGATATGTATGACAACAATGAGTATGAAGCCGTATTAAGGTCAACGCCTACTGAGTTTACGCAATCCTCAACAACGCCCTTTAAAGCCTCGTCCATTCTCGCCTTTGGCATATCGTGCTGATACTGTCCAACACCTATTGCCTTTGGGTCTATCTTTACAAGCTCTGCAAGAGGGTCCTGCAAACGGCGTGCTATTGACACTGCTGAACGCAGTGAAACGTCATATTCAGGGAACTCCTCAGCCGCAAGCTTGGAAGCGGAGTAAACGGAAGCGCCTGCCTCAGACACCACCATGTAAGAAACTTTCTGCGGAATTTCTTTGATAAGCTCGGCTGTGAACTGCTCCGTTTCTCTTGAAGCAGTGCCGTTTCCTATGGAGATGGTTGTAACACCATATTTCTTTATAAAGCCCGTCAGAATACGCTTAGCACGCTCTGTATCCTTCTTTGGCGGAGTAATGTAGATTATCGCAGTGTCAAGCACCTTGCCCGTAGCGTCCACTACAGCGGTCTTACAACCGTGAGCATATCCTGGGTCAAGACCAAGGGTAACAGTGTCTTTAACAGGCTGCTGCATAAGAAGCTGTCTGAGATTTGAAGAGAACACCTTTATTGCCCCCTCCTGAGCGTTTGCCGAAAGCTCCGCCCTTATTTCACGCTCTATGGACGGATAAATAAGTCTTTTATAGCCGTCCTCACAAGCAGCCGTAACAAGCTGTCCGCACTCTGACTTGTTTTTCACATATCTTGACACGCAGGCTCTCTCCCCTGCGCCCTCTGGGACATTCACTGATACTTTCAGAACGCCCTCTTTTTCGCCTCTATCCAAAGCCAAAACTCTGTGACCTGCTATCTTTCCCACAGCCTCGGCATAGTCATAATAGTTCTCGTACACTGACTCGGCATTCTCATCAGACGCTTTTGAGCTTATCACGCCTATCTGCGAAAACAGCGTTCTTATGTATTTTCTCAGGTCAGCGTCGTCAGAGATATCCTCTGCGATTATGTCCATTGCACCCTGCAAAGCTTCGTCCGCGGATTTTACGCCCTTTTCCTCGTTGATAAATTTTGACCCCTCGACCTGCGGGTCGCATTTCTTATCCTGGGTCAGGATAAGTTCAGCCAGTGGTTCAAGTCCCTTTTCTCTTGCCACCGAAGCCCTTGTTTTACGCTTCGGCTTGAAAGGTCTGTAGATATCCTCCACCTCCACAAGGGTCTTTGCATTTTCGATAGCAGACATTATCTCGTCTGTCATTTTTTCCTGCTCAGTGATAGAAGAGATTATCTCGCCTTTACGTTTTTCGAGATTTCTCAGGTAAGTGAGCCTGTCAGCGATCTCTCTAAGCACCTGATCGTCCAACGAGCCTGTAAGCTCCTTTCTGTATCGTGCAATAAACGGTATAGTTTTATCGTCATCAAGGAGTGCAACAGTGTTGTCTATCTGCTCCTGTCTGAGCTTGAATTCTTCCGCAAGGGTCTTGTTAATGTCCATGTTTTTACCAATCCTTTTTATTACTTTTTGCGTATTATCATATATAATATTATAGCACATTTTCGATAAAAACGCAACGAAAATGCGGTCGAAAACTGTAACAAAGATATTATATAATACATATAGGATCTATCAGATAATTAATAAAAGCAGGCAAAAATGCACTTGAAAAAAGGGCTTGGATATGCTATCATAAAAGAATAAAACAGTATTCAGGAGTGTTTATATGCTAAATCAGTTTTCAAGAACCGAGCTTTTATTCGGCAAAGAAGCAATGGAAAAGCTCAGCAACAGCAGGGTTGCGATTTTCGGCATAGGCGGTGTAGGCGGATATGCCGTTGAAGCCCTTGCACGAAGCGGTGTAGGCGAGCTTGACCTTATAGATGATGACAAAGTGTGTCTGACCAACATCAATCGTCAGATAATTGCCACAAGAAAAACAGTAGGAAAATACAAGGTAGACGTGGCGGAGGAGCGTATTCACGACATCTGCCCTGACATAAAGGTGAACACATACAAGTGTTTTTATATGCCTGACACAGCGGATCAGTTTGATTTTACTCAGTATGATTACATTATCGACGCAATTGACACTGTTACAGGCAAGCTGGAGATAATAAAGCGAGCAGACGTCGCAGGAGTACCTGTTATATCCTCAATGGGTGCAGGCAACAAGCTTGACCCTACAGCATTCCGTGTGGCGGACATTTATCAGACAAAGGTCTGCCCACTTGCAAAAGTCATGCGACGAGAGCTTAAAAAGGCAGGCATAAAGTCGCTTAAAGTTGTTTACTCAGAGGAACAGCCTATCAGACCGATAGAAGATATGGCTATTTCATGCCGTCAGGACTGCATTTGTCCTCCTGGTACGGCAAGAAAATGCACAGTGCGCCGTGATATTCCAGGCTCAACAGCATTTGTGCCGTCAGTTGTGGGACTTATCGTGGCAGGAGAAGTTATTAAAGATCTTGCAAAGAAATAATACAAACAAAGGACGAACCATTGATCAGCTATGGTATAATGGTTTCGGAAATTGGTCGGAATAAACTGCCAGACAAATCGAAATTTTTGCGATAACCATTGAGGTGGTTTGTAAATGAAAGCATTAGAAACAGAGCGATTATTTTTACGAGAATGGCAAAAAAATGATGTTGAAGATTTATTTGATATTATGAAAAATCCTTCTGTCACCATCGGCGGATGGAAACCTCATTCAAACATAAATACTTCTATCGAGGTTTTGAATGAGTATATTGAAAGTGATGAACGATGGGCTGTTGAGCTAAAGGATACTGGAAAAGTAATTGGCAGTATAAGGGTTTATCCTGACAATAATCGTGGTAAATTATTCGCTAAAACTATTAACTATGTTTTATCCGAAGATTATTGGGGAAACGGATATATGACGGAGGCGGTTAAACGGATTATTGAATATTTGTTTGAAGAATTAAATATAGATTTACTTTCCGCTTTCCATTATCCTAATAATGATCAGTCCAAAAAAGTCCTTGAAAAATGTGGGTTTGAGTATGAGATTACAATAGAACAAGGCTCTACAAGATACGATGGACAAGTTTTTGATGCGGTGTGCTATTCAATTTTGAATTCTGATTATTTTCAAAACAAGTTATTATAACTTAACTGAAAACTTTCCATTTATCAAGCAATTCACTTATCGCAGCACTATTATTTGAATTTTTCAGAAAGGAAAAACTGTTATGCAAGAATGGCTCATGACTATAACGCTTGGAATAATCGGAGTATTTTTGATAGCTGTTACATATGCCGCATTATATCAAAGCAAAAAAAG
>ERZ773209.956-NODE-956-length-18690-cov-6.785243_pt1 | contig 18690 bp, 11 predicted proteins | sample MGYA00511109_ERZ773209 | MGnify/ENA primary metagenome ERZ773209 (study PRJEB29015, sample SAMEA2737786) | human gut metagenome | biome: human gut; feature: human-associated habitat; material: faeces | place: China | collected 2012 ...
TTGAATTGCTGGACATATTTGTTATTCATATCGTCGCCTCTCTTTAGTTTCGCTATTTAGGTTAGCTAAGTAGCAACTATATTATATCTCTTCCGAAGTATCAGAGTCAATAGGCTTAACGAAAAAGTTACAAGGTGTGTGCGTAAGGTAATAACGGAATAGTGGGCTGCTATCTGTCAAATTCTTGTGTGTTACTTTATGGCACATGAGCATTGGCGGCAGGAGCAGAACTTTCGGCTCATCTTTCTTGGGAGTAGGGGGTGGCTTCCAGTCCGCCATAGTCTGTCCCGTGAGAATTTCCACGGCTTCCACAAAGTCATATTCCTTGACTTTGATAAGATAATCGAGGGCAGAATAGCCGCCGAAACCTCTCGACCACCAATACCATTTACCGTTGGAAATCTTTAAGCTGTCGTGTTCTGCGGTACAGTACACATTGCTTGTGCCTTTGACCTTAACGAGATTGCTCGGCTCAAACTCACGCAGATAGGATAACAGGTCAATTTGGCGTACCCGTTCAAGCACATCTGGGTCAATCTGCACATAGGGTCTGTTAGTTCTCATTCAATAAAATCACCTCCAGAAAATAGAAATAGCCGAGGGGCTTTCGTTAAACGAAAACCTCTCGGCTATGTAAAAAATAATATTAAAACTCGAAAATACAATGAATTTGATTTCCGTATATCGGATGATATTTTATAAATTTTCCAACGAGATTGCGACAATTTTCTCCAATAATCTGCTGCGTATTTACATCAGCGGTAAATACGCCAGAGTTAATAATAACTTTAGATATGTCAGTTGCATTTTTAATTTCGATTATTCCATTGGATACCGCCATTTTTTGTGAGTATTTACTTTTGTTATCCTTAATAAAAATCTCGCATTGCTCTGGCAAATTTGTTGTTATAACAATACTATCATTTTCTTTTTTTGCATCGAATTCTACATAATACTCTTTTCCTTCTTCGGGTAATTTCTGTTGCATACTTGGTGGTAATGGGGGAATTTCTCCCATTCTAATTTGCCGTCCATTATAATACCAAGTATGGCTATCATCAAAAGAAAAGAACTTTTTACTTTTTGTGAAGCCTAAAAAAGAAACTAATTTTGTTTCCGCTTCGGGAAGTTCGGGTACATTTACTCCCTTATCTTTATATATTTTATTGTCAACTTTTCTAAATTTCCAAATAGCATCAAGCAATCCAATATCGAAATACTGTGCCGCATCAATGAATATCAAATCATCTCCTTGAAAATAACCGTATTTATCCGTATATTCATCACCATATCTTTGAATAAAATCATAAACTTGTTTGTCTTTGTCGTCATAACTGAGTTCAGAATGCAAAATAACTTTATCTAATAACGCATTAACACTCGGCGGAATTTGAATATAATGTTTAGTAAAAATATTCTGCCTTACCCGTGTAAACAAAGTATCGACATCTATATTGGGAGCTAATATCTCATCACAAATAGCTTCGGTAAACCAACTTAATCCATTATTCACACCTGTTGATCCATCTTGAAACATTGTACCATACGCAATATATACATTCTCTGCGGATGTCATCTCTGAAAAATAGCCTTTTGATACTCCGAAATCTTTCCGACAAGCATCAAGTATTAAAATCAATCTGCCTTTACCCTTAAAAACAGATATTATATCTTCAATATTTATGCCTGCCTTTTCTATATCGTTAGTAATATCATATTGAGCCGTAAAGTCCGATGGGTAAATAAAGTTTTTTCCATTACTGTGACCACCGTGTCCAGAAAAATAAACAATGTGAATAGCATCTGATGGTGATTTATCAGCACACTGTTGTAGTGCAGGAATATACTCAGATTTATTTATATTTTCTTTTTTTGTCACATCAAAACCGATTTGTTTTAACCTTTTCTCAATAGCTAATATATCAACTTTCACTCCTGACAAATCGCAAGTAGGTTTAGGAAATGTCTTGGAATTTTGATATTCACCTGCCGAAAAAAGGATAGCATTTTTTCTCACTATAACGCCTCCTATAAAGCTTTTCGCTATTATAATACCACATATCTATGAATTTTTCCACCTCTGCGGCTATGTAAAAGCGGCATCAGCTCAACGCCAATGCCGCCGTTCTTGGTTATAAAATTCCTGCCTTTTTGAGATACCCAACGCTGTCATAGCACCCTCTGAAATAGATTGCTTCCTGCTGCATATCGCTGAGCCTGTTCCGAAGCTCCAAAACTTCTATCAAAGCCTTACACTCCTGCTCGGATAAATCGCTCGGCTTTTCCGTATCCAGAGCTCCCATAACTTTTGGATACTCCTTGTAGAGTTCCTTTATCCTTTCCTCTATGGAACAGTATTCTGGATTTTCTTTGGGCATCTTTGCGATAACGGAGCTTAGATATTCAGCAAAGATGTTGTTATGCACATCAACAAAGGTTTCAAATCTGAAATTATCAAGCACACCTTTCACCTCCGACATTTACTAATCTACACCTATTATACTTCCCAGAAATCAGCAATACAAATATGCAAACCGCATTATCTCTCCCGACTTGCACATTTTCTTTCAGGCTGTTCTTCTGTCTGCTCTGGCTCGGTATCCATAACAGAGGTATCTTTTTCATTCAGATTCAGCTCAATGTTAAGAACGTTCAGCCGTTCTGTTTTTTCTTTCAGCTCATCTTCAAAGGCAAAAGGCTTCTTAATTTCCTCCTTTGCGGTTTCAAGCTGTGCGATAGTTTCCGCCTTTTTGGTCTTAGCTGCTTCCAGTCTGGCGGGGAGCTTTGACAGCTCGTTCTCGATTCGGGTCAGATTTCCGAGGGCATCAGCACCTAAATCAACCTTATGCTTTGCTTTTCCGCAAAGGTTCATACAGTAATGGGCGTTGACGGTATCATAATAAATCTCCATTTGGAAATCTCGATAGCTGCCGATTTCGGTAGGTGCAGACATCGGATAGTCCTTACAGATTGCAAGGAGCATTTCGCCTGCGTCTGCTTTTTCGGTGTAGGTCACGCCTTTTAGGGTCATCGGGCAGAACTTATCCTCGCCCTGCGGCTTGTGCTGCTTTGCAAGAGCCACATCGTTTTCATAACCTGCAATGCGTTCCTCATACTCTTTTATGGTCTGGGGATAGTATTTCATCACTCTGTCCTCAAGGTCGTAATGTTCGGAAAGATAACTCTGCTTTAACACTCGGAGCTTGGAAACCTGTATATCCAAATCCATCTTTTCCTTAAAACGGGCATCGCCTGTGGCAAGCATTTTAACCTCTGCAAAGGACAGGGCAACCTCGTCCACATCTTCGGCAGAACGGACAGGGCTTTTGCTCGTCATTATCTGGCTGATAAATTTCTGCTTGCTCTCCACCAACTGATAGAGATAGGCGTCAAAAGTCTGCTCGGTCACATAGCGGTAAACCTCCACCTCTGGGAACATATTTCCCTGCCGTTCAATACGCCCCTGCCTTTGTTCAAGGTCGGAAGGACGCCACGGACAGTCAAGGTTATGGATTGCTATGAGCCTGTCCTGCACATTCGTACCTGCTCCCATCTTAGGAGTAGAGCCGAACAGCACACGGACTTCGCCGCTTCTGACCTTGCCGAACAACTCTTTTTTCTGTGCATCGGTGGTCGCTTCGTGGATAAATCGTATCTGCTCAGCCGGGATACCACGGGCTATCAGTTTCTCCCTCATATCGTCATAGACATTGAAAGTACCGTCATTTTTCGGGGTGGACAGGTCGCAGAACACAAGCTGTGTCGCTTTGGTATCGGCGTGTTCCTCCCAGATACGGTACACATTATCCACGCAGGTATTGACTTTACTTTCTGGGTCATCTGGCAGCATCGGGTCAATCATTCTCTGGTCAAGAGCCAATTTCCGCCCATCATTGGTTATTTTGAGCATATTGTCGATGTTCGGCTCGACAAGCCTTGCCCTGACTTTCTCAGCCCGCTTCGCAAGGGAAGCTACCATCTCGGTCTGTATCTCGCTCGGCTTGGTCTTAATATTGTGGTAATTGACCTTTGGCACGGGGAGCTTTAGCATATCGGCGGTCTGAATATCCGCCACCTCACGGAACATCTGCATCAGCTCTGGCAGGTTATAGAACTTGGCAAACCTCGTCTTGGCTCGGTAATTTGTGCCTTCGGGTGCTAATTCCAGAGCTGTAACCGTTTCTCCAAAGGTAGAAGCCCAACTGTCAAAATGCTGCAAACCGTTCTGTGCAAGGGTGTCATACTGCAAGTACCTCTGAACGGAGTACAGCTCAACCATTGAATTGCTGACAGGCGTACCCGTTGCGAAAACCGTGCCACGGTTGCCCGTGATTTCGTCCAGATAGCGGCATTTCATAAAGAGGTCGCTTGATTTCTGGGCTTCGGTCTGGGCGATACCGCCTACATTTCGCATCTTGGTGTAGAGGTACAAATTCTTATAAAAATGGCTCTCATCAATGAAAAGCCTGTCAACGCCGAGCTGTTCAAAGTCGATAACCGTATCCTTACGCTTGGTGTCGTTGAGTTTTTCGAGCTTTGTCTTGATTGCCTTTCGGGTTTTCATTAGCTGTTTGACCGTGAACTGCTCGCCTTTGGATGCCTGCACATCGTCAATGCCACGCTCAATATCATCAAGCTGCTTTTCCAACTGCTCCCTCTGGCGTTCTATGCTCATCGGGATTTTTTCAAACTGCGAATGCCCGATAATGACTGCGTCATAGTCGCCTGTGGCAATCCTACCGCAGAACTTCTTGCGGTTTCCTGTTTCAAAATCCTGCTTTGTTGTAACAAGGATATTTGCACTCGGATAGAGCCGCAGATACTCGGAAGCCCACTGACCGACAAGATGATTCGGCACAACAAACATAGATTTCTGGCATAAACCGAGCCGTTTGCTTTCCTGTGCGGCGGCTACCATTTCAAAGGTTTTTCCTGCTCCCACCTTATGGGCAAGAAGCGTATTGCCGCCATAAAGGATATGGGCGATAGCGTTGACTTGATGGGGTCTTAGTGTAATTTCTGGACTGATACCTCCAAAAGTGATATGGCTTCCGTCATACTCACGGGGTCGCACAGAGTTAAAAGTGTCGTTGTAATAACGGACAAGGCGGTTTCGCCGTTCTGGGTCTTTCCATAACCAACCCTGAAACGCCTGCTTGATGGCTTCCTGCTTCGCCTGTGCCGCCGTGGTTTCCTTTGCATTGAACACCGCTTTTTTATTGCCGTGTTCGTCATACACATAATCAAAGATACGGGTGTCACGCAGGTTTAAGGTGTCCTCAATAATACGATAGGCGGAAGCCCTTTTCGTACCATAGGTGCTGTCCGCCTTTACATTCCCCATATCGGAGCTTTTATTCTCTATGAACCAGTCACCGTTTATCGGGGTGTATCGTACCTTTAATCTTCCTGCGGCATAACTTGACGGAGTTAAAAGCTCCATCACAAACCGCTGTATATCTTCCTGCGGTATCCAAGTCGCACCCAGACGGACAGAGATTTCCGCTGCCGATAGGTCTTTGGGAATGACCTTTTTCAAGGCTTCCACATTAACTGCAAGCTCTGGGTCATTCTTGGCAGCAAGCTCCGCAACCGTCAGCTTGTTTCGGACATTTCCCGACAGATACTCGTCTGCGGCTACATAGGAAACAGGCTCACAGTTCGGTACTTTGAAGATAACACCTTGTAAATCCTGCACAAGCTCAGCCTGCGTTTTGCCTGTGAGCTGCTCCATATAAGGCAAATCAACACGGGCTTTCTCCCCGATAGAGAGGGCGAGGGCTTCGCTTGCGGTTTCAACAGAGGTAATCTCACAGTGGGGCTTGATAGTCCGCTTCGTGAACATATCCGCTTTCCGTTTGAAGTTGCCCTCATCATCAAGCACCTCCAGAGAACATAAAAGGAAGTAGCTCTCATCTGAAGCAAAAGCAAGATAGTTTCCTCGGCTGTTGATTAGACCGTATTTTGCGGTATAAACATCATACAGACGGTTGAGGTTTTCCTGCTCGGTGCGTATCATTTCCTCTGGGTAATCCTCGGTCTGATACTCAATGAGCTTACGCACACAGTCACGGATTTGGATAAGTCCCTTAATACGGTTTTCTGCGGTCATCGACACAGAAGCAGGGTGCATACGGTCATTCTCTCGGAAGTAAACCCTGCCGTCCACCAGAGTAAAAGAGAAGTTACGCACATTCGGGTCAGCATGAACGGAAAGCTCCTGCTCATCGGAGATTTCATCAACCCCATTATCAAGCTCTGGGATTTCTCCGTTTATCCTCTGAACTGCATTGGACAGAAGCTCGGAAAGCGGTATATCCTTACGGGCTTTACAGACAGGCTCGAAAGTACCAAAGCGTGTGCTTTCCATCTTTATCTCGCCCAACACCATTTCGGGGTGTTCGACAAAATATCTGTTCATCGTAACACCGTTTTCGTCCGTATCAAGGTGTACCCAGTCTGGCTCTATATCCATCACTCGGTCACGCTTTTGCAGGATAAGAATATCGCTCGTGACCTCCGTGCCTGCGTTTGCCTTAAAGGTGTTGTCTGGCAGACGGATAGCACCTAAAAGCTCGGCTCTCTGGGCAATATACTTGCGTACCTCTGGACTTGCTTTATCCATCGTACCCTTTGAGGTAATGAACATCACAACGCCGCCGGCACGAACTTTATCCAGAGCCTTTGCAAAAAAGTAGTCGTGTATGAGGAATTTCTGGGCGTTGTATCGGCTGTCATTGACCCTTATCTCCCCAAAAGGCACATTGCCGAGGACTACATCAAAATGGTCGTCTGGGAGATTTGTTTTCTCAAAGCCCTCAATGGCAATGTTCGCTTTTTGGTAGAGCTGCTTTGCAATCCTGCCTGTGAGAGAGTCGATTTCCACGCCGTGGAGCTTGCTGTTTTGCATACTTTCGGGAAGCAGACCAAAGAAATTGCCTGTACCGCAGGACGGCTCCAAGATATTACCCTGTGAAAAGCCCAAGCGGTCAAGTGCGTCATACATCGCCTTGATAACAACAGGCGGCGTATAAAAAGCGGTCAGCGTTGACTCCATAGCGGCACGGTATTCCTCTGGGGAAAGGCTGGCATATAGCTCCTTAAATTCCTCCGCCCACGCCGCATTGTGTTCATCAAATGCCATAGAAAGACCGCCCCAACCGACATACCGAGATAGGACTTCCTGTTCTTCGGGTGTGGCAAGGCGGTTTTCGATTTCAAGCTCGTGCAGCAGGTTGATTGCCGCCATATTGTTACGGAACTTTTCTTTTGCTCCGCCGACACCGATGGCGTCATCGGTAATACGGAAATTATGACGGTCAGTAACAAGAACGGCAGGAGTTTCCGGTTTTTCTTCGGGTGGTAATTCGGTTTTTTCCTGTTCCAATAGCTTTTGGATATAGCCGATTTTCTCCACTCGGTTTATCGGAAAGCCCACATTGTTCTGGAATGTGATGTCACGCAGAGACACATCGCCGCTGATTTTCCCGATGCTCTCAATAAGATATTTACGGTTATCTATGATGATTTCCCTGCCTATGAGGTCATCTGCGGATTGCTCCATTTCAATGGCAGGAGCTTCTGAGGCATTCAGTTTATCGGCATACGCCTGTGGTTTTTCTTCGGTTTCCTCGGCTGTCCTGTACCAATCACTTTCGGTAGCCATAATCTCATCAAGCAGTTTTTCGTCCTCTGGTTTCAGCTCGGTGTGCTGTTCCAAGAATGGGATAAACTCATCTCTGCCACGGAGCAGGCTTTCTCGGTCATCTCCATATAGCTGTTCGCCCTTTGGCGATAAGGCATAATCGTAAAAATTCTTAATATGGGCAATTAAATCGCCCTCACCATCGCCAATATCAAACCGCCCTTCATAGTTAAATTCCTCGCCGCCGATAACAGCCTTGATAACAAAATCTGTCTTGTGATACCACCCGATATTTTTATCGCCCTCACGCTCACGGTGCTGTTTCTCGTCCAAAATACCAAGCAACTTATTACCCAGAGCAAAGCTCAAATCCGTATAGCGGTCATTAAGCTGTCTGTCATAAAAGGCAGGGTGTTCGGAAAAACCGATAGAAAACTGTATTCCGTCCTGCTTTTTCTCGGACGGTGCTTCTGTCCTCTGTTTCTCGGTTACGACCACTTTCAGATGGTCGTTTGCAGGATTTTCCGTTAGCTTTTCTTCAAAGTCGGCTCGGCTGTATTCCTGCCCCAAGATAGGGAACTCGGCATTTTGCAGATAGACCTTTTCCTCGGTAAGTGTTGCAATCTCATATTTATCCGCACCGATATACACCACATCGCTCTCATTGTAAAGGTAGCGGAGTGGGTGCAGTTCCCTTAATTCCTCGGTAAACTTCCACCCATTACTACGGCTGAAAACTGAGGTCGTTTTCCATTGTACCTGTGCAAGAAAGTCTATGAGCTGTTGAACAGTTGAGGGGGCGGACAGGTGCTGTTCCATTTGCTCGGCGGTAATATCAGCAAGGTCGCTTCGTTCCACAACAGATAACAGGTCTTTTTCGTACCTGTCCAAGTCACGGATAAAGTCAGATAGCCGCAAAGCAAGGGTATCCCGTTTGTCGGCAGGCGGCAGGTCACGATGGGCGTCGATAAAACGCTGCCTTGCTATTTTCCTCTGGGTGTCAATCTCATATTGAGGGGCTGACACGCTCTCCAGATAATCGGCATAATGGTCTTTTTCTTTCGGATTGAGATAGCGGTTATCCTTAATCAGCTCACGCAGACGCTTTTCAACCTGTGACCATTTTAACACAAGGTCGTGATTGGTATAAGTGCCGTTTCGGTCAATGGCAAGACCTTTGCTGTCATACCAAGAATGACCGCTGAAACCATCGGGGAAGATGTGCGTACCGCCGCCCGTTCCATACTCATTTTTAAGGAACTCAATATTTTTCTGTCTGTCCACGCCCTTTTGGAATTGGCGGTAGATGCGGTATTTTCCGTCCGCAACACCGCTGCCTTTCTGAAGTACGGAGTCAATATCTTCTTTGGAAATAGCAAAAGCAGAGGCTTTTTCGTCCTCTGCTTTTGCTATCATTTCGATTTGTTCATCTACGGTTGGAAGATTGACCCTAACCTCATCCTCTTTGGCAACGCTTACTTGTAAATTAGTTCGGTCAGTATCACTTCCTCCGCTTGGCTGCGGATGTTGTTCATCAGTCCGACCCACTGCATCGGTGCTTTCTCTTTCAGTTCCTCTGTCACGCCCTGCTCGGCTGAGAGCTGCTTCGTCAGAAGCTCCAACCTCTGGAGTGCTGTCTGCTCTACCTCGTGCAGATGCCCGTTCAGCCTGCCCGATGTCAGCAGATTGAGATAGATCACTCGCTTGTGCTTCTCCAGATAATCCCTGTGCATCAAAGCGTACCTGCCAAGCGGAAGCTCTGGCTCTGTCGGTAATGTTAGGTCGGGAATAAGATAATCCCCCTGTCTGCTGTAAGTGATTTCGCTCATTGTATTCGCTCCTTTCGGGTTGTTGTCTGTCTTTATCATACTGAGCCTGCGTTCTTTGTGCAAAGGTGCGATTCTGGTCTTTTTCCGCCATTTGCACATTTCGGATAGACTGTGAGATTTCCCGTAACGCCATTTCCGCAATATCGCTCGTGGCAACGCCGATGGCGTTTATCGTTGCAGGGGTATTGAAATTTACAATATCCGCAAAATCCTCTCGGTCAAAGAACTCATTCGTATCCAGACCGCAGCGGCTGATCAGCATAAAAGCAACGCTGTTTGCTGCCAGCCGCCTGTAAATGACTTCTATATTAAAGTCGTCCAGTTCTTCCAAAAAGCTGTCTTTCGTGCAGTCCTTTAACTGAGAAAAATAGTCTTGCAGATTGTCCTCCACGGCGTTCTTTGCCGTTTCCATTAAGGCAGAAGCAAGGTCAGTGCTTTCCACATCTCCAAACCTGTCCGAGAGCCTTTCCATAACAGTCTGCTCGTATCGCTCATCCATCTGCCATATCGGAACAGGGCGGCTGCCATAATAGCCCTCGTGGGTGTCGGACACATCAAAATAGTATTTCAGCGTATTCCTGCGACCTTTCGGGTCAAATACGGCAATACCCTTGCTGTCCTTATTGACCCAACGCTTGAACTGCCTGTTCCAAGTTTCGAGCTTCGCAACGGCGACAGCATCGGGGCGTTGGGCGTATATTAAAAGCTGTTCGTCAAAACGGCATTTATAGTTGCGGCAGGCAGAGGACAGAAAGCCCTGCCACGCCTGCGGATTTTTTGCAACTGCAACGCCTGTACGCCGATACAGCTCTGTGATTAGCTGATACTTCGCAGCCATTCAACCTACACCTCCTTATCGTTTCTGTTTCAAATATTCCTGTTTACTCACTCCGCACCACCGCCAAGAAAAGAAATGACCTTGTTCGATTTAATGCTCTTTTGCAGGTCATTGATGAGGGTAATATCCGCAACCGTAATGCCCTGCATAGAAAGAATATCGTCCATAGTCATAGCGGCAATCGCTTTTTCATCGGTAAAGCCTGCTTCCAAGACTTTATTCAAGACCTTGACGGCTTTCTGATTAACAGCCATATTCTAAATCCTCCTTATCGTTCTAAATCCTTGTGCTTCGGTGTTTTCTGCGGCGTTTGTTCCGCAGGTTTCGGCTCATAGGTCGCCCCGTTTTTCTGTATACGCTCGGCAAACTCGCAGATGTGGTACAGATTGCTGCCGACTTCGGTATGGTATTCATCAATAAAGCGGCAGGGATACTCCCGTTTCTCTCCCCAAGAGGTCGTGACAATGACCTTTCCGCCGTCTGGGATACGGAACAGTTCTTTATATTGAGGGTCAATAAAGCGGATACCTTGTTCCGCTTTCTGGATATGCTTATCAAGCCATTCCTTCACATAACAATAGCAGTAAAAATTATAGTCGCCTTTGGTGGGATTGCACCGAAGCAGAAAAGCGTGTTTCTCCGTATCCACACGGAAACCGTACTCCGTACAATAGTTACCCTTGATAGCACTTTCGGGAAAATGCCTTGCAAACGCACTCATATCATAGCGGTTATGCAAAAGCCCTTTATCCTCCCGTAGAGCATTGATGACCGTATCAAAGTCTGCCTTAAATTCGTCAGATTTCCATTGTGGTCTAGTATCAAACCAAGTGGTGTAAAAGCCATAGCCCGTCGTGGCAAAGTCACCACGCAGATGCCCGATAGTACCTGTCTGCCCCTCAAGCTGCATACTTTGGGCATAGGTGTATTTCTGTTCTGTCGGGGTTAAAGGTCGTATATCCATATCAGCGTTCCTCCCGATTTCGTTGCTTTTTCTCTTTTTCATGCTGTTTCATTTTTGCAAGAGCTTCCTTTGCCCAATCGGGCATACATTCGGGCTTGATTTCGCCAAGCACATCATACCTTTCCCATCTGGCTCTTTCGCCTGTGGCAAGACAAGTTCCGAACACCGCCTGACCTCTGCCGCCTGTTGCTCCGTGTCCACCGTCTGCCAATATGAGCTGATAGGCGGGGTGCTGATATTCATACCGCTTCGGCTCGGAATTGATAACCACCACTTTACCCACGATGTTACGCATACCGTCATCGGGGATACAATGCTCTTTTGTAAACACGGTCTTATCAAAGGGGAACTTGGATAATTCCTCTTTGGTGCGGTCAATCTGCGACTGCACTCGGTCAACAAAAATCTGCATTGCTTCCAGATAATCGTCCGAAGCAACCCCCTCTGTCGGCCACGCTGCTGACAGAGGGTTGTTGTAGTCGCAATAGCAGACCATAAAGGGATGCGGGTCTTTTGTATCAACACCGAACACGACCTCTTTATCTCCGATATAGATGCTCTGGGTAATCTCGTAATTACCGAGCATTCTTTTTTCTTTACTCATTCGGCTGCTCCTTTCTTTCCTTTTTCTCCTTCTGCTCGTCTAAAATCTTGCGGATACAGACATCGCAGAAAATAACTGACCCGTCCTTATATCGGGGATAAGGACAGGTCGTGCAGTCATATTTTATTTTATCGCTCACGGTCATCACCGTTTTTCTGCTTCTGGGCTGGCTGATTATAGGGCATACGGCACTCTGACTGGTATCGTTCATTCAGCTTTTGCCGTGCAGCATCAAGCTCATTCGTGTAATAACCCCAGAAATAATTTGAGCCGCCCTTGCAGTACCAACACACATAAGGGTTGGGTGCGTTGGGATTGTGACCGATGACAAGCTCTGTACTCCCGATAGTACAGCTCTCGATGATTTCATAGTTCTGATTGGAGCGTTTTTCTTCGTCCATAAGCACCTCTCTATTCTTTGGCATAACGCCGATAGGCTTTCTCGCCCGTGGCTCTCATTTTCTGAACAGGTCGGCTCCCTGCAAGCTCTGGATACCGTGCCTGCAGCTTGCGGCGTGTCCTGCTGACGCTCTCAAAACTCGGCAGACCGAAATATTTGTGCTGCGTCATTATCTCCGCAAGCGGCATTGCTCCTGCATCCTCCAAACAGGCATTACAAAGTGCAAGATACAGCACCATATCGTCATTTCTGGCATCTTCATTCTTTTCCAGAACAGCCCTGACTTTCTTTTCAATAGTTTTAAGGTTTCTCATTGTTACCTCCATAAAGGAAAGGGCGGCATCTTTCAGCCGCCCAAACCACTTACTTATTCTTTCTGTTACGGATATTCAGCCATACCGCCGCACCCACAATGAACACGACAAGCACGATTGCGATAATGGTTTTAGCGTCCATCAATTAGTCCTCCTTTTTCTTCTTTCTGTTCTTATAGCCGACAAATCCGAGAACGCCCGCACCGACAACAGACAACGCCGCAAGGCTTACCCATAAGCCCAGATTGAAGTCATCGCCTGTTTTCGGGGTATCCCTGAACTCATTGTGCATCTGCACGATAGCCGTAGCGTCCACCTTGACCGTTACCTGTTTATCGGCAGGAAGGATATATCCTGCGGAAGCCTTGTCGCTTACTTCGGATACGGTATAGTCGCCAATCCGCAAGCCCTCAATCACGATTTCTCCGTTCTTATCTGTCTTAAAGGTCTTGTCATAGTTCACGCCTGTCACACGGAAAGAGAAGCCCTCCACCTTACCGTCAGAGGAAGTCTTTACGATTTTAAGAGAGCCTTTCTGTGCTGCATTGATAAATCCTACACCCGCCTTGTTTTCCACGGTGTAGGTCTTGCCGTTCTCCTCGACGGATACGGAATACACATTTTCATCAAGCACAAAGCCTGTCGGAGCTTTGGTTTCCTTTACCAGATATTTGCCGTAGCGGAGTTCACTCATCTGGTAAACGCCGCCGTCAAGTTCTTTCATTTCGCCAAGCAGCGTATCGTCTTTATCCAGTTTCCCATCGCCATTAGTATCGGAGTAAACCTCAAATACCGCACCAGACAGCTTGTTGTCGGGATAATCCTCATCAACCTTTGTCAAAGCGATATTGCCCTTAATGAAGTAGTTGACAAGTTCGATTTCCACAACTTCGTCCACCTTGCCGATAGTCACGGCGATTTCTTCCTCGGAGAGTACATATCCCTTCGGGCTTTCGATTTCACGGATTATCCAAGTTCCATACGGCACTTTGGCAAAAGAAAAACTACCATCATCTTTTGATGTGGTAGCGGCAATCGCATTTTCCTTTGTAAACTCGGTAGTTCCTGTCTTAAAGATACCGATAACTGCACCTCCCAGAGCCTTTCCGTCCTCATCAGATTTCTTACCGCTTACAGAGCCGTAAATAATGTCATTTGTGATAGCTTCGCCCTCATTGGCTGTGATGCGGACATTTTCGGTATCCTGTCCTGCGTATTCAAAAATAACAGGGTATTTTGCATCGCTGACAATATATGCGGAGTTGGTCGAGATTTCCTGCACATAATAGCTGCCCATCGGCAGGTCGCTGATAGCTTTCCCGTGACCGCTTTCATCAAGGGAAATGACCTCAATCAGACCGTCCGCAGGAATGGTCTTTCCATCTGCGGCTGTGAGTTCCTCCGCCGCATACAAGCCAAAGGTCACATCAAAGATTTCCCCGTTCTTGCCAATGCCGTAGGCATCATCAATAGCAAGGCTCTTGACGAGGTCGATTTCAACACGCTGTCTTTCATTATAGAAAGAAGTAGCCGTTTCCGTTACATCAACATTCTGTCCTGCATACACAAGCTCAACAGAATGGACTTCCTCATTCAGCACCATTCCATACGGAGCTGTGATTTCCTTAACCTCATATTTTCCAAGATACAGTTCTTTAGATTTTGCTGTACCGTCCTTTCCTGTTGTAACGGTGTCCACAACCTCGCCCTTGTTTGCTCTGACCGTTCCGTCCAGAGTGACAATATCCTCGGCTGCGGTAATCTCATAGACTGCACCCTCAAGACCGCTGACAGAGAAAATCGGCTGATACAATCCCTTATCGCCTGCCACGGAGCTGAATACTTCGCCAGACTTTTCTACTGTAATTGTACCTTTCTGTGCCATATTGGAGCGTACTACCTCAATAACGGTAATGCCGCTTTCTTCCTCGGAATTTTCCTGCACCACATCAAAATAAACAGGCTCGGAATTTAAGACATACCCATACGGGGCTTGTACTTCCACAAGGGAATAGCCTTTGCCGTATTCCAATGTCTGCGGTGTGATAAGGTCGCCGTCTGCCGTAGTATAGAAGGTGTCAATGGTCGTCACTTCGGGATAAGTGAAAGTCATAGTCACAAGGTTTCCATTCGGGTCGTAAATCTGGAAGCCTGCACCTGCATACGGGATTGTATTGCCTGTTTCCACATCTTTCTTTACGATTTTGATATAGCTCTCAAAGTTAGCGTTGTTGATAAGGTAGCGGTAGGTCTGACCGTCCTTGCTGATAAACACATCAAAGTCTTTCATCAGCTCATGCCCCTCCCAACCAGAGGTCTGACGGACGGTATAAATGCCATACGGCATATCCTTTGTCTGGGCAAAGCCGTTCTCGTCACAGGTCAGCACATCACGCTCGGTTTCCTTTGCATTTTCATAGCTGCCTGCGGATTTGAGGAACACTTCAAATACCGCACCTTCTTCAGGTGTTTCAATCTGGGTTTCTCCGTTGTCCGTATGCTTGATGAGTGCGATATTGCCTTTGATGACCTGTTCATTCACATCGTTTGCAGTACTGTTCAGCTCTACCGTGTATAGCTCTGGTTCTGCACCTACCTTGTGGATTGCGGTATCCAGAAGATACCCCTCGGACGGGCTGATTTCACGGACAGTCCAATCATTGTCACAGATATAATACTTGGTCGTAAACTGACCGTTTTCATCAGTCGTGTAGGTGTCAATCAGTTCCTCACCCTTATAGATGGCGTAAACCGCACCTGCAAGGGAAGCGTCGCCCTGCGGAGAACCTGTTTCTGCATCGGTCTTTGTCACAGTCACTTGGAATTTCTTCAATACATTGTCGAAGCTGCGTTTTGTGACCTTGTTCCATTCAATCGGAGCTGTCTGGGAAGCAGGAACGACATAGCGGACTGCGGTATCCACTTCCTCAACCACATACGGGGTATCGCCGCTGATAAGGACATTTTCAAACTTAGCCAGACCGTTTTTATCAGTCACGGCATACTCGTCAACAGGCAAGCCGCTTAAAGATGTGCCGTAAAGGTGGAATTTCATTCCCTCCACCAGATTGTCCTCGGAAGTCTTGACGATTTCCAGACTGCCACGCTTCAAAGTATTGCTGAAGGTCACAGTAGAGGTTTTTCCTCCAATAAGGGTCACGGTCTGGGTTTTCTGCGGCTCATAACGGTCAATGGACTGTTCTGTGACGGTATAAGTGCCAGGGAATAATCCCTCCACGGAGACAGAGCCGTCCTTTCCTGTCTTAACTGTCTTATTGAAGTTATCACCTTTGATTGTAAAAGAGATGCCCTCCACAACTCCGTCCTCCGAAGTCTTTTTGAGGGCAATCGTGCCTGTCGGCGTTTCGATATTGATATATGCAGACACGGTATCAGCATTCTCCACACCTGTTACCAAATCCTGCAAGTTCGGGTCGCCATAGGCAATGAGCTTTGCACTGTTGCTGACAGTCGGCACATTGTTCCTCTTTGCCGTAATGCGGACAGAACCGCTGATAGCTACGGTGGAGCTGATTGTCAGCTTATTTCCAGACTTCGATACACTCACATTGCTGTCAGAGCTTGAAAAGTTGTAATCGGAAAGGACGCCGTTGCTGTCCGTCAATGTGATGCTGTACTTTCCGTCCTTGTAGGCAAGCTCCTTTGTGATGTCATTCTTACCGCCCGACATAAAGCTCGGAATGGTGTTATGCTCACGCAGCATTGCAACAATCTGGTCATACACTGCCCTTGCTCCGCTGTTGGCATAATTTGAACCGAAGTGCAGGCTGTAAACGGTGGTGCTTGTCTGGTTATATGAGCCTGTGGCTTCACGGCAGCCTGTGACAAACTCCCATACGAGGGTCTGCGTGGCAAGCCATTTTTCATCATCACTTCCCGACAGATTATTTCGGTTGCCCTGATACCCATAGAGCAGGGCAAGTCCAACCGCCTTTTTCTGATTGGCTGAAAGGGCGTTCCAAGTATCAGAGGAAGCCTTTTTCAAGGTGTTTCCTGTTTTCAGCGGTACTCCCGGCTGAATACAAAATGCATTCTCTCCATCCACAAACATACGGTACTTGTAATTTCCCGTTCCGCCTGCGGTATAGCCGCCGATATTCGCACTGGAATTGTACCTCATCGCATTACCGTTGCTGTCATAGGTGTGGGAAAAGGAAATCGTCCCGATGTCACCCGCAGCAAACGCCGTCGCAGGCATTATGGATAATGCCGTGACCGCAGCCATTACAAAAGCCGCAGCCTTTTTGAATAATTTAGGGATTTTCATAGTTACCTCCTGTAATTTGGATTGAATATTTTGCCTTACTGACCGAAAAAAGCTGCCCGTTATGAACAGCCTAAAGTATTTCTTTTCTCGGATAGTTACTGGCAGTAGTTAGGGGGTGAGGTGTGGAGAGGGGGAATCCAAAATAATGGCTATCCACTCAAATGGGCAGACCTCGCCCTCGGTGTGTGGCTATCTCTCGTGAGCCTTGTTCCGTTGCAAGTGTCGGTTATAAAACTCCAACGCTTTGACAACAAAATCCGTTTCCTGCCCTCTGGGAACAGTCTTGGGAATGAGCTTGGTTATCCTCTCGTCACAGAAAGCGGGTTTTCCCTTCTGGTTGGGCTTTTCTTCCTCCATAATGGACTGGATAACCTCGGAAGTGAGCTTGCCGTCTTGGTTATACTTCTTCATTTTGATAGCCTGTGCCAATGACGGGGTAGCATCGTTGTACCCCATTGCTTCAAGCAGGGTGTATTGCTGTTCCTCGGTCAGATAGGAAATTTCAACCGCAGGACGGAAAGCAATCTGCCTTTCATCTACCATTTGCAGGATTTCGGGAACAAGCTCCGTTAGACGGATAAAACGATAAATTTGCGGTTGACTATCTCCGCTATTTTTACTGACTTGCTGAGCTGATGTTGTTCCTTTTAACTTATTATCCAATGGAGAAGAAGTTAAATCAGTACGCTGCCCTTGCCTGTTCATAGCTTCCAACCGCATTTTATAAGCAAAGGCTTTTTCGCTTGGTAGAATAACGGAGCGTTGAAGATTACTTTCCACCATAACAATAATAGCTTCGTCACGGGTAAGCTCTTTGACCTCGCATTTCAGCGTTTCAAGCCCCGCAAGTTCACAAGCCTTTTTTCGCCTGTGACCACTGATAAGCTCATACCGTCCGTCCTCTTTTAGGCGAACTGTCGCAGGGGTCATTACACCGTTTCGCTTGATACTCTCAACAAGCTGTTCCATATCTTCGTCCATTAAAACCTTGAACGGATGATCTGGAAACTCGTCAATCCCCGATATGGGAATATCCCGTATCTTGCTTAGCTTTGCTTCCTCACGGCTTTCGTCCGTCTGAAAAAGGTCATCGTATGCGGTCAGCTCGATTTTGGTTTCTCTGCTTCTCGCCAATCTCTGCCACCTCCTTTCCTAACTGCTCATAGGCTGCGGCAACCTTGCCGCTTTTGTCGTAAGCAAAAATACTTTTGCCTTCTGCAGTAGCTTCCACCGCACGGATAGAATGAGGTATCTCGGTATCAAACACCTTAATTTTCTGACCGTAGGCACTCTTGACCGTTGCCGTGATTTCTTTTGAAATGTTGGTACGGGGCATAACCATTGTCATTAAGATACCGTCAATTCTGAGTTTGGGATTGATTTGCCGCTTGACCATTGACACGGAGCGAAGCAACAGCTCCAAGCCTTTTGCGGAAAGATAGTGGGGCTGCGTCGGGATAACCACGCTGTCAGCCGCCGCCAATGCGTTAATGGTTATCATACCTAAGCTCGGCATACAGTCGATAAGCACATAATCGTAGTTTTTCTTAATCTCATTCACATAGGTTTTCAGAACACGCTCACGGCTCATCGCATTGATTAGCCTTACTTCAAAGCCCGATAACTCAATGTTTGACGGGAGCAGGTCAACGCCCTCGCTGTGGGATAAAATCCCTTGCGAAGCATCAAAAGATTTATCGTCTATGATGTTCTGCATTATTGCGGAGAGCGTAATGGGTAAATCGTCTGGTCGGCTGTAACCAAGAGCCATTGTGAGATTTGCCTGTGCATCGGCATCAATCAGCAGG
>ERZ773209.959-NODE-959-length-18654-cov-3.354804_pt1 | contig 18654 bp, 16 predicted proteins | sample MGYA00511109_ERZ773209 | MGnify/ENA primary metagenome ERZ773209 (study PRJEB29015, sample SAMEA2737786) | human gut metagenome | biome: human gut; feature: human-associated habitat; material: faeces | place: China | collected 2012 ...
CCTATATTGATAGGTGAGCCGGGTACAGGTAAAACAGCCATTGTAGAAGGACTTGCCCACCGTATATTGCGGGGTGATGTACCTGAGAATCTGAAAAACAAACAAGTTTATTCACTGGATATGGGTGCATTGGTTGCAGGAGCCAAATATAAGGGCGAATTCGAAGAACGTCTGAAAGCCGTCGTCAATGAAGTGAAGAAATCGGAAGGAGACATCATTCTGTTCATCGACGAAATCCACACATTGGTAGGCGCCGGTAAAGGCGAGGGAGCAATGGATGCCGCCAATATTCTGAAACCTGCTCTGGCACGCGGTGAGCTGAGAAGCATCGGTGCTACCACCTTGGACGAGTATCAAAAATACTTTGAGAAAGACAAGGCTTTGGAACGCCGTTTCCAAATCGTTATGGTAAACGAACCGGACACGTTAAGCACCATTTCCATCCTTCGTGGCTTGAAAGAACGTTATGAAAACCATCACCATGTACGGATTAAAGACGATGCCATCATTGCTGCCGTAGAATTGAGCAACCGTTATATCACCGACCGCTTCCTGCCGGATAAAGCCATTGACCTGATGGATGAAGCTGCCGCCAAACTCCGTATGGAAGTAGATTCTGTACCGGAAGAGTTGGATGAGATTTCCCGTAAAATCAAACAACTGGAAATTGAACGCGAAGCCATCAAGCGCGAAAATGACCGTCTCAAACTGGAGCAAATCGGCAAGGAACTTGCCGAACTAAAAGAACAGGAAAAGTCGTATAAAGCAAAATGGCAAAACGAAAAGACACTGGTCAACAAAATTCAGCAGAATAAAGTTGAAATAGAAAACCTGAAGTTTGAAGCCGATAAAGCGGAACGTGAAGGTGATTATGGAAAGGTAGCCGAAATACGTTATGGCAAACTTCAAGCACTGAATCAGGAAATTGAAGAGACCCAGCAAAAGCTGCACGAAATGCAGGGCGATCAAGCAATGATTAAGGAAGAAGTTGACGCCGAGGATATCGCAGATGTAGTATCCCGATGGACAGGCATACCGGTAAGCAAAATGCTGCAAAGCGAAAAGGAGAAACTATTGCATCTGGAAGATGAACTGCATCAGCGTGTTATCGGACAGAATGAAGCCATCGAAGCTGTAGCCGATGCTGTACGCCGCAGCCGCGCGGGACTGCAAGATCCCAAGCGTCCTATCGGCTCATTCCTCTTTCTCGGTACTACCGGTGTAGGTAAAACGGAACTTGCCAAGGCGCTTGCCGAATTCCTATTTGATGATGAAACGATGATGACGCGTATCGATATGAGCGAATATCAGGAGAAACATAGCGTTTCCCGTCTGGTAGGAGCTCCTCCGGGATATGTGGGATATGATGAAGGCGGTCAGTTGACGGAAGCTGTACGCCGCAAACCTTACTCCGTCGTACTGTTCGATGAAATAGAGAAAGCACATCCGGATGTATTCAACATACTATTGCAAGTATTGGATGACGGACGTTTGACGGATAATAAGGGACGTACCGTAAACTTCAAGAATACCATTATCATCATGACTTCCAATATGGGTAGCGGATACATTCAAAGTCAAATGGAGAAACTGAACGGTTCCAACAAGGAAGAGATTGTAGAGGAAACCAAGAAGGAAGTTATGAATATGCTGAAAAAGACAATCCGCCCGGAATTTCTGAATCGTATCGACGAGACAATCATGTTCTTGCCGCTGACTGAAAAAGAAATCAAACAGATTGTTGTACTTCAAATCAAGAGCGTACAAAAGATGTTATCCGGAAACGGCGTGGAACTGGTATTGACCGATGCCGCCATAGATTTCCTGGCCAATGCAGGATATGATCCGGAGTTTGGTGCCCGCCCAGTGAAACGTGCTATCCAGCATTACTTGCTGAACGATTTGTCAAAGAAGCTTCTGTCACAGGAAGTGAACCGCGAAAAACCGATCATCGTAGAACGCGAAGGAGATGCATTGAAGTTCCGCAACTAAGTCAGCGGGGTTTCCCTATCTTCTATATAAAAACAAACCCTCCGCAGAGATTTCCTCAAAAGGATACCTGCGGAGGGTTTTTGTTTGTCTGTATGGTAAGAATTTTTTCTGAATCAGGGTATCGTCATGCGCTTCAGCTCATCCAGCGTGCCGTTGAACACATTCAAGTCCACATCCTCACGGATGCCCGGCAAACGTCCCACATCGGTATGCTGCCAGAAACGCCACTGCCCTTTGTATTCCACCGAGTCGGCATAATAATGGGCTATCCAGTACGGATAAGAGTTGAAAACGGAATCGTTCAGGTAACGGGTCTTAAATTTGTAAGAGGTATAGAGAATCGGTTTTACGCGATAATAGTTTTCGATTTTATCCAACCAGACTTTCAAGTCGCGGCGAAGCTTTTTCTCATCTTCTCCCCTCACCTCGATGTCGAGCACCGGAGGCAGGTCGCCCGATTCCAGTTTCACGGAGCGGATAAAGAAATCGGCCTGGCGGGAAGCGTCTGTCTTGGGATTGTAAAAATGATAGGCTCCGCGGATAAATCCGTGCTTGCGGGCCTCATCGAAATTATGGATAAACGCTGTATCGCTGAAATCACCTCCCTCGGAAGCTTTCATAAATACGAAACGTACAGGGAAAGGGGCTGTCTGGGTTTTCTGCAGTTCGTTCCAGTCTATCTGTCCCTGATGGTGGGATACGTCGAAACCGTGCACCTCAAATCCGTATGGCAGACATACTCCGTATGCTTTCATGCCATAGCAGGGTTTCCAGCGGTAGGCGTACGGACGAATAAAGAAATAGTAAAAACAGATGACAAAACAGGCTCCAATGAAACCGAGCAGCAGATAGTAACACCACGAGGGCATCTGCCAGCGACGGATGGTTTTCTTCCCTTTGGAATTCCTGCCCGACGTTTTTCCGGAAGCGGTCTTCTTACTGCCTGTCGCTTTTCGGGGCGCAGGACGCTTGCGGGTTGTTTTTTTCACGGGCTCGTTCACCGCGAGAATGGGTGATTTCTTTGTCATCTCAAATAAGGTTTATAGAAAATTTCAACAGATGTACCGGCAGAACCGATTGAGCTTGTTTCAACAAATAGCGAAGAATCCGGCCCTCTTTCGGTCGGCCTGATTCTTCGCTAAATCAATTTTCCTATAGAAAGTTCCCTTCCGGGAATTCAGGAATCAAATTATTTTGCCTGTTCGTACTGCAGCGTCTTAGTAGGCTGGTCGCAAACTTCTGTAGGACCGAAGTACTGGATAGGACCCGGATATACGTAAGCTGTTTCCTTAGCCCAAGTGTCGCGTACGGCAGCGAATGCCTTGAACGGAGCACCATCCAGTTTCACCAGTGCTTTCTGGATAACCGGTTTCATTTCACCGTGACGACGTTCCATGTTCATCATCATAGTGATAGGCACACCACCTGCAATCCATTCTGCAGCAGGAGCTGTAGTGTTACGTACAGAAGACATGTAACCAGTCTTACCGTTAGCAATCAGCATAGATGCAGTGTAACCCAAAGAGTAGCAGTAGTCAGCATCGAAGTTAGAAGGAGCAGCGCAACGTCCTTCGTAACCGAAGAAGTGGTGCTGAGCAGCAAACTTACCTACGAACTTGCCTTCTTCTTTCCATGCAGCCAGCTTAGTAGCTACCATTTCAGACAACAGCTTTTCAGTTTCAATCAAAGAAACCTGTACGTTTCCGTGCGGGTCACGGTCGAGTGACAACTGACGAGCTACGCCTTCCGGCAGAGAAGCATAGATAGCAGCATTTTCAGGAGACAGCTTGCTGATGATGTATTCGCGCTGTTTAGAACGCTTGATGCTGTTGAATTCTTCACCGTTAGCAGCCAGGAAGTCGTTCAATTCAGCAATCAGACGCTTCATGGCAGGGATGAACTCAATCAAACCTTCCGGAATCAATACAGTACCGAAGTTGTTTCCGGCAGCAGCACGGTCGGCAACTACCTGAGCGATGTAAGTAACGATGTCATCCAAAGACATGTTCTTAGCTTCTACTTCTTCTGAGATGATACAGATGTTCGGCTGAGTCTGCAAAGCACATTCCAGTGCGATGTGAGAAGCAGAACGTCCCATCAACTTGATGAAGTGCCAGTATTTACGAGCTGAGTTACAGTCGCGTTCGATGTTACCGATAACTTCTGAGTAAGTCTTGCAGGCAGTATCGAAACCGAATGAAGTTTCAATCATGTCGTTCTTCAAGTCACCGTCGATAGTCTTCGGACAACCGATTACCTGTACGCCGTAGTTCTTGGCAGCATAGTATTCAGCCAATACGCAAGCGTTAGTGTTAGAGTCGTCACCACCGATGATTACCAGTGCCTTGATGCCCAGTTCTTTCAGGATTTCGTATCCTTTTTCGAACTGTTCTTCTTTTTCCAGTTTGGTACGTCCTGAACCGATAATATCGAAACCACCGGTGTTACGGTATTCGTCGATGATATCAGCTGTCAGTTCCATATAGTTGTGGTCAACCAAACCGCCAGGACCCAGGATAAAACCGTACAGTTTGTTAGCCGGATTCAGCTTCTTGATACCGTCGAACAAACCTGAGATTACGTTGTGGCCACCAGGAGCCTGTCCACCAGACAAGATTACGCCGACGTTCATCGGAGCAAATTCTTTTGCTTCACCTTCCACGAACTGGATCAACGGCATGCCGTATGTGTTCGGGAACAGCTTCTTGATTTCTTCCTGATCGGCTACAGACTGAGTCGGTTCGCCTTCCTTAGCTACTACAGCACCAGTCAACGCTTTCGGCAATTTCGGCTGGTAAGCAGCTCTTGCGATTTGTAATGCACTTTTTGTCATAATTGTTATTTTTATAAAGGTGTATGAATTAATCTTTATTGTTGCTGTGCAAATTTCGTATTTTTTTTGCAAATATGAAAGAAAGCCGGCAATTTTAGCCGTATCTAGCTTCTTTTCTCTTCTTCTATCCGTGCCTTGATACGCTCCAGCAAACGAAGACAACCCTGCAAGCGCGGATTCTCATAACATACGTAGGCCTGCATGACTAACCGGCGTACGGTTTCTTTGACATCGGGTATATAGATAGCCTTGTCCAGCTGCATCTCTGCCGGAAACTCGGTCTGCTCTGCCCAGGCTTTCAGCTGGTCTACTTCTTCAATGGTATATACATTCTTGTCCATATAATAATAGATGATATTAAAAGGGATAACCTACTGCAAAATGAAACGCAAAGTCGCGTTTGAAATCAGGAGAAATAATCGGATAACGGTCGCGCCCGGTGTACATCGGATTGATGGCCTTCATACCTCCGTCGAAACGGATAATCAGGAAGTCCAGGTCGAAACGCAATCCTAATCCGTAGGCCACGGCCAGCTGCTTATAGAAACGGTTGAACTTGAAGAGTCCTTCGGGCTGCATTTCCCGGTTACGGATGGTCCACACGTTTCCGGCATCCACAAATGCCGCACCGTTCAGTTTCCAGAACAGATGGGTGCGATACTCCAGGTTCAGGTCGAGCTTGATGTCACCGGTATGGTTCACATAATCCAGACTGTTTCCGTCGCCACGGTAACCGCCCGGTCCCAGCGAGCGGACGCTCCATCCACGCACACTGTTGGCACCTCCGGAAAAATAGAGCTTTTCAAACGGAAGACTCTTGGAGTTTCCGTACGGCACGGCCACTCCCACTCCCACATGGAACACCAGGGCATTACGGTCGTCAATCATAAAGTTCTTGGCATAGTCGAAATCTGTCTTTACATACTGTGCAAAGCTGATGTTGGCCATCTGATAGGCTTCTCCGTTTTTCGGACGGCCGTTAATCATCCGCGAAAACAGATACAACAGGTTGCCCGACTCTTCGATATTGAAACGAATGGAGTAAGAATTGCGTTGCGACGTTTTCAGTGTGGTGGCACCCGAGCTGTTGTAAGTATACGTATACCCCAGGCGCACAATGAACAAATCTTCATAGCTATAGCGCAGCAAGGGGTTTCTTTCGTCCATATAGTCCAGGTATTCACGGAAAGTTTCCGAACGATAGGGCATGTAGATGTAGTTCAGGTCGAACACATCGAAACGATGGGTCGCTCCCCGCTTTCCCCAACGGTAACTCCAGGCCGCAGAAGCTACCGTACGCTCAAACTCCGGGCGAATCTGCCAGTTGTATTTCATCGTCACCTCGGAAGTAGCACGGCTCCGACGGCGGAAATCAGACGAAAGGAAGGGAAACATGAATTCCGGAAAGCTCAAGCTGGTTTCCACTCCATATTCCAGGTAGTTGCTGTTGGCATATCCTTCCAGGCCCGTAACGGCTTCGTATGCTCCACGCAACTTAAAGGTGAAGGTTTCAGACCCCTTGAATAGGTTCCGGTGAGAATAAGCTACGGAAGCGGCAGCTCCCAAGTCGCCAGCCGAGTTGGTTCCTTCAATTTCAAAGGAAAGCGACTTGTTCTTGTTGCGGGTAAGCATGACATAGGCATCCAGATAAGCCGAATCAGCCTCCAGCTCTTCACGGAAACGGATGTTGGAATATTTCAGGATATTAAGACGTCCCAATGCAGAATAGGTGCTCTGCACATCGCGGGTACGATAAAGATTTCCGGATTTCAGATAATTATAGTCGCTGATGACCTGCGGACGTAAGAACAGCTTATCCTTGTAGAAGAAATTCACCCCGCCCGAACGAAGAGAATCAATTCCTTTCAGTCTGCCGGAAGTCAGTTCTGCAAAGTCCACATCGAACATGAAATCTACATTGCGTACATAATACTGGCGATGCGGTGAAGGGGGATCTTCCTTTTTCCGGCGATAAGGATGCAACTTCATAATCAAGTCGACATTGCGCGAGTTACGCATGGTATCTACCTGATACGTAATGAAGTCTTTGTTGAAACGATAATAGCCCCGGCTCTGAAGATACTGCGTGATGCGGTCGCGCTCCTCATCAAGCTTGTTTACGTCGAGACGGGAACCGGACTTCAGATAAGAACGGGCTGAATCTGCCATCAGGTAATCATGTATTTGGTAGTCGGCAATATCGTATGCCACATGCGAAATCAGGTAAGGCTCACCGGAATGAATCTGATAGCCGACCTTGATTTTTTTCCCCTTCACCTGCGTGTGCATACTCACCTGTCCGCTCATATATCCCATGTTGCGCACCGCCTGTTCTATCTGCAAGCGGGTTTCTTCGGCCAGTTTCGGGTCATAAATACGGGGAGCATCTCCCATACGGTACAGGAAACGGTTGATCCACTTTGTGGAATCCTTGCCGGCTGCTCCGTAAATGTACATAGGGAGCTTCACCAGACTGAACCACTTGGCATTGGGTGTCTGGCGAAGATACACATTCATCTGGGATGACTTGATTTCCTTGTTGTCTGATTCTACTTTTACATTGTCCAGAAGATAGTGCCCCTCAGGAATGAATTTACTGACCGAACATCCGCTCAGAAAAAGCAACAGGACAAGCAGGCCGATATAGATACGGGGGATTATCTTCATACAAACTGAAACTATATGCAAAATTTTATATGCAAAGATAGGCAATATTAAAAATATCTTCTTAGCTTTGTTCTTAAAATATAATTAAAAATCCCCGTCACACTATGCTGAGCAAAAACAGAATCAAATATATCCGGTCATTGGAGATGAAAAAATACCGGAAAGCAGAAAAAGCTTTCTTAGCCGAAGGTAACAAACTGGTCAACGACCTGCTGGGACACTTTTCATGCAAGCTGTTGATTGCTACGGCACAGTGGCTGGAAACTCATCCGCTTCTGCTTGCTCAGGAAACCATTGAAGTAAGCGCGGAGGAACTGGCACGTGCCAGCCTGCTGAAAACTCCGCAAGAGGTGCTGGCCGTATTCGACCTGCCTTCTTATACCTACGACGATTCTTTGCCGGGCCATTCGCTCTGCCTGGCACTGGATGACGTGCAAGACCCGGGCAACCTGGGTACCATCATCCGCATTGCCGACTGGTTTGGCATAGAGGATATTTTCTGTTCGCAAGGTACTGCCGACGCCTTTAATCCGAAAACCGTACAAGCCACAATGGGAGCTCTGGCACGTGTCAGGCTGCATTACTGCGATTTGAAAGAGTTCATTCGCGTGCAGACAGAAAGAAACGTGCCGGTATTCGGTACTTTCCTGGACGGGAAAAACATCTATTCGCAGAAATTATCGGCACAAGGGGTTATCGTGATGGGTAATGAAGGAAACGGAGTGTGCAAGGAAATTGAAAATCTTGTTTCTCAGAAACTGCTGATTCCCAACTACCCGCAAGGAAAAGAAACCAGCGAATCGCTGAACGTAGCGGTGGCTACTGCCATCGTGTGTGCGGAATTCCGTCGCCGTCTGTCATAAACGTACCAGGCGGCTCCGGTCGGTGAATGCCATCTTCTGCAAGTCAAAAAACGACACATGGAAAGCATAAAGCGGCTGGTCTCCTACCACTGCAGAAGCCGTCCGCGCACGAAATTCCTGAAATGTTTCGTCTTTCCTTAATTCCGGAGCAGAAGCTGCCAGAATAATCAGCCCGCCCAGCCACTGGGTATTCCGGACTTCTTCTTCCAAAGGCTCCATCGACACCCAGGTATGACCCGATACTTCCAGCCCTATACGCTGCATGCGGAACAGTTTGTCCTGCCCCGCATGCCAGAGATAATGAGATGCATAATACTGCATAAGTATCAACGTTTGGTAATTTCCTGCCGCTTCACCCTACGAAGGGTATCGTTCGGAGCAAGCGTATCGGCCTTCACAGCCACAGAATCGTTCTGCTGCGGCAAGTTCTCTTCACGCATGCGATAACGCATCAGACGTATATCGCTGATCAAAGCTGATGAGTGGTCTTTTCCGGTGTAATACATGAATCCGGTCACGCTCTTGTACTTGAATGCGGAATCCGGACGAAGCATCAGACGCTGTATGCCCGAAGCCTCTACCACCTGACTGATTCCTTGCGTACTGTCGTTATCAAATGCCAGGTTCATTGCCATCACGACCTTACCTTCACGCTTGCCTTTGGGCAGGAAAGAGAAATTAGCTTCCAGCACCATCTTGTCCCTCTCGTGGAACGAAGTGTCGGCCTTCAAATCGAAAGTCACCTTATTGGTAAGTGAAGAAGAAGTCAGCCAATAAATGGTACGGTCTTGCCATAGGTCCACCGTATCACCCGACAATGAAACCGTCACCTCCCCGCTGCTGCGTACTGTCTGTTTTTTCAGCAGCTCGGCAGTAGTCTCCATGCGCTTCTGCAGATTCTGATAAATCGTATTCATCTCGTCGCTGTGGCGCGAATACCACACCATGGACGAATCAAACTCTGCCTCCGTTACTCCATGCTTTTGAAACACGTATGCCAGATAAGCCTGTTTCTTGTAATTCTCATCGTAAGGCAAATCATTACTCATCGTAGTCGCCAGATGATAATCATAAAGCAGGTTCTCCATGGCTTGCGGCTGGATAATATCTTCCGGCACTTTCTTGCCACAACTCCACATGCCGCACAACGCCAGCATGGTCACTCCTATAAGCGATATTCGTTTCATTTTTTGACCTCTTTATGAGAAGTTTCCGTATTCAGGTAATGCGAATAGAAAATAAGCAAGGCGATGATGCCGCAACTGATAGCCGCATCGGCAAAGTTAAAAATGGGACTGAAGAAAATAAAGTGATCACCTCCTACAAAAGGCATCCAGTCTGGCCAGTAGGTATCGATAATCGGGAAGTAGAACATATCGACCACCTTGCCATGCAACCAGTCAGAATATCCCTGACCCAGCGGAACCCACGAAGCAATCTGCGAATGCGTGCTCTCGCTGAATATCTCTCCATAGAACACACAGTCGATGATGTTACCCACCGCACCAGCCAGAATCAAGGAGAGACAAACCAGGTAGCCATTCTTCACCTTGTCCGTCCGTTTCACCAGTTTCACCAGATAAACCGTAATCAATATGGCAGCCACGATACGGAAAAGTGTCAGGAACAGTTTGGCAAAAATCTCCAGACCAAAAGCCATACCGTTGTTTTCCGTGAAATAAATATAAAACCAGTCCGTCACACGTATGCTTTCGTGCCAGTACATATGAGTTTTAATCCAGATTTTAATGATCTGGTCGATAATCAATACGGAAAAGATAACGATCAGAGCGATTGTTCCCTTCGTGAATAGTTTCTTCATGCGTTCATTATAAATTAAACATAACGAGCTACAAGTGCCGTGCGTCAACATTGCGCAGCTACTTGTAGCTCGTCACCCGTAGCTTGTGTAGCTATCTATTATTTTTTACCACTGTTCTTAGCTTCAATGCTCAATGTCGCATGAGGAACAGCGCGCAGGCGTTCTGCCGGAATCAGCTTTCCGGTTTCGCGACAAATGCCATACGTTTTATTCTCTATGCGTACTAAAGCTGCCTGCAATCCCTGAATAAACTTCAGCTGACGTGCCGCCAACCGGGTCGTTTCTTCTTTAGACAATGTATTAGCACCTTCTTCCAAAACTTTATAAGTAGGGGAAGTATCGTCCGTATCATTACCGTCCTTATTCATGATACTACTTTTCAGTCTATCATAGTCACGCTGAGCCAATTCCAGTTTTTCCATGATAATGGCACGGAATTCCTCCAGTTCCGCATCTGAATATCTAGTTTTTTCAGCCATATAACTTAGTTTTAAAAGGTTAATTATTCTTTTACGACACTCACATAAAGTGAGAAATCATCAAAATTTAATTCTGTACCGTTCTTCACTTCATCCACTAATTCCAGGGAGTTAGCAAGAACCTGGTTACAAATATAAGTATTATATTCATTTACCGCATCATCGGTTTGAGGATTTTTAGATAATGCCACTTTTATTTTGTCTGTTATCTCAAAACCACTATTCTTACGGATATTCTGTATACGGTTTACCAATTCACGGGCAACCCCCTCACGACGCAGTTCTTCGGTTACGGTAACCTCCAAGGCCACAGTCAGTTTACCTTCATTGGCAACCAGCCATCCCGGAATATCCTCACTGAAAATCTCCACATCCGTTGTTTCGATAACCGCTTCCGCACCATCAAGCACAAAGGTATATTTACCATTTTTCTCCAATTCGGCAATAGCTTCCTGCGACATTCCGGCTACGGCTGCGGCGACAGCTTTCATCTGTTTGCCGAATTTCGGGCCGAGTTTTTTAAAGTCACATTTCACCTTTTTCACCAATACGCCTGCGGCTCCGTCTACAAACTTGATTTCTTTCACGTTCACTTCGCTCATAATCAAGTCTTTTACGGCTTCGATGTGCATTTTCTGCTCTTCGTCCACCACCGGAACCATGATACACTGCAAAGGCTGGCGCACTTTGATATTGACTTTGCGGCGCAATGCCAATACCATAGAAGTAACATCCTGAGCCATCTGCATACGCGCTTCCAGTTCTCCGTCTATCAATGCCTCATTACATTCCGGGAACTTGTCCAAGTGTACAGAAACCACGGTGTCACGACCTGTAGCCGCAATCAAATCCGTATACAACCGGTCGGCATAGAACGGAGCGATAGGCGCCATCAGCCTGGCCACTGTTTCAAGACAAGTGTACAATGTCTGATAAGCGGACAGCTTATCCTGTGACATGGCATTACCCCAGAAACGTTTACGGTTCAAGCGCACGTACCAGTTACTCAAATTATCATTTACGAAGTCTGTAATCAAACGTCCCGCCTTGGTCGGTTCGTAATCGTTGTAGCAAGCGTCCACGTTCTTCACCAATGAATTCAGAACAGACAGAATCCAACGGTCTATCTCCGGACGTTCATTTACCGGCACTTCCGCTTCCTGATAAGCGAAGCCATCCACATTGGCATAAAGTGCGAAGAACGAATAGGTATTATACAAAGTACCGAAGAATTTACGACGAACCTCATCCACCCCGTCGGTATCAAATTTCAAGTTATCCCACGGAGAAGAATTGGTAATCATGTACCAACGCAAAGGATCGGAGCCATACTGTTCGATAGCGCCGAACGGATCTACCGCATTGCCCTTGGACTTACTCATCTTCTGGCCGTTCTCATCCTGAACGTGGCCGAGAACGAGAACGTTTTCATAGGGCGCTCTGTTGAACAGCAGGGTCGAAATGGCGAGCAGCGAATAGAACCAGCCTCTCGTCTGATCGACAGCCTCGGAAATAAACTGCGCCGGGAACTGCTGCTTGAACAGGTCGTGATTTTCAAACGGATAGTGGTGCTGCGCGAAGGGCATCGAGCCGGAGTCGAACCAGCAGTCGATAACCTCGGGCACGCGGTGCATCTCGCCGCCGCACTTCGGGCACTTTATTGTGACAGCGTCGATATAGGGGCGGTGCAGCTCGATATCGTCCGGGCAGTTCGAGGACATGCTCTTGAGCTCTTCGATAGAGCCTATCGAATGTCTGTGACCGCACTCGCATTCCCAGACGTTGAGCGGAGTTCCCCAGTAGCGGTTACGGCTGATGCTCCAATCCTGGACGTTCTCTATCCAGTCGCCGAAGCGTCCCTTGCCTATGCTCTCGGGGATCCAGTTGACGGTGTTGTTGTTGCGGACGAGGTCGTCCCTGACTGCGGTCATCTTTATGAACCACGAGTCTCTTGCATAGTAGATGAGGGGCGTATCACAGCGCCAGCAGTGGGGGTAGCTGTGTTCAAACACGGGAGCGGAGAAGAGAAGTCCGCGCTTGTCGAGGTCAACAAGCACGTCTCTATCCGCATCCTTGCAGAACTTGCCCGCCCACGGGGTGCTCTTATCCATGCAGCCGGCGGCGTCGACGAGCTGAACGAACGGAAGATCGTAGTTCTTGCCGACGTTTGCGTCGTCCTCACCGAATGCCGGCGCGATATGGACGATACCGGTGCCGTCCGTCAGAGTGACATAACCGTCGCAGGTGACGTACCAGCCCTTTTTGCCGTCATTCGACTTTGTGCATTCGAACAGCGGCTCATACTCTCTGTATTCAAGCTCCTTGCCCTTAAAGGTAGCGAGAGTCTCGACTCCCTCGGGGAAGAACTTCTCAACGAGGGCCTGCGCCATATAGTATACGGTGCCGTCCTCAACCTTGATTTTAACATAGTCCTCTGCGGGATTGACGCAGAGCGCGACGTTCGAGGGCAGAGTCCACGGAGTTGTCGTCCATGCGAGGAAATATGCGTCCTCGCCCTTAGCCTTGAACTTGACTACCGCCGAGCGCTCCTTGACATCCTTATAGCCCTGAGCGACCTCCTGCGAAGAGAGCGGGGTGCCGCAGCGCGGGCAGTATGGCACTATCTTGAAGCCCTTATAGAGCAGGCCCTTGTCCCAAATCTGCTTGAGCGCCCACCACTCGGACTCGATAAAGGTGTTGTCATAGGTGACGTAGGGGTGCTTCATATCGGCCCAGAAGCCGACCTTGCCGGAGAAATCCTCCCACATACCCTTGTATTTCCATACGCTCTCCTTGCACTTCTTGATAAAGGGCTCAAGACCGTATTCCTCTATCCCCTGCTTGCCCTCGATGCCGAGCAGCTTCTCGACTTCTATCTCAACGGGCAGACCGTGGGTATCCCAGCCGGCCTTTCGAGGCACCATATAGCCCTTCATGGTCTTGTAGCGCGGGATCATATCCTTTATAACTCTCGTCAGCACATGGCCGATATGCGGCTTGCCGTTTGCCGTCGGCGGGCCGTCATAGAAAGTGAAAGTCTCCGCATTTTTGCGCGAGTCGATGCTCTTCTCGAAGATGTGGTTCTCGTTCCAGAAATCGAGCACCTTCTTCTCGCGGTTGACGAACTCAAAATTCGTCGATACCTTGTCGTACATAATAGCTATCCATCCTTTCAGGGAATCGCGGTTGATAACAAAAAAGGTCCCTGTCCATAACAGGACAAAGACCCGGCTTTGCAACCACCCACTACATTCAATTAAATGCCGCCCGGTAACGGTGGGACGCGCCGTCGGGATCTACTCGGCTTTCGCCTTTCGTCCCGCTGCTCGGGAGTGATGTTCGCTCCTGCGCCGAGTACCGACTTTCCACTGCCGCCGGCTCACTTTGTCTCTTTGCGCAAGGCTACTGTCTCCGTCATAGCCTTTCAGATATGCTCATTTAGTGTTGCACCCGATAGGTACAACATTAAGGTGATTATAATACTTTTGAATTTATTCGTCAATAGGTTTGAGCCGACTATTTTCAGTCGGTATCGGTATTCATAATCAACTCATAAGCCCTCATGCATTCGTCGGCGGGCAATCCCGTCTCGTTCTGCATAAATGCCACGGCCTCCTCCGATTTCTCGAATTTCTCCAAAACATCCTTCGCCTCGGAAAATCTTTTTACCGCTTTTTCGAATTCATTACCCATAACTTTTCTCCTCTCAAGGTGCCGCACCGACGGGTGAAGCAGGTTTAGTTTATATAAGCCCCGACAGGCTGACGGCTGTTTCATAGGCGTTTTTGGCGGTTTGATATACTGCGACGCCGTTTTGCTCTGCGCGGATACGCGCGTCCTCGTCGAGGGGCGCAGACTCCGTTAAAACAATGCAGGCTATGTCCGCAAGCGCCGCCACGCCTATGGAGTTGACATTGCCCATGACGGTCATCCAGGCGTCCCCCGCCTTTGCGCGGGACATGACCCAGCTCAGAAGGTCGCCGCAGTAGCCGCCCGTGACCTCGCGCGAGAGCGAGTCTTCGTTTTCGCAAAGAGCTTTGAGCCCCAGCTTTTCTTTTATATCCCCTACGGTCACTTCGTCTCCTCCTTTTTGCCCGTGCTTCTGAACGGCGCGGGAATATATTCCTGCATATCCGTGCCCGCGAGCTCGTCGCGCATGGCGAAAACGCAGTCGTGCAGCGTCGCGCTGCCCCTGACTATATCCTCCGCGAGGGCGCGGCAGGTGGGCGCGCCGCAGGTGCCGCAGTCGAGCCCCGGCAGGCGTGCGATTATCTCGGTCATCTTCGACATCATCGCCATAGCGTCGGAGACATTGTCGGCGAGCTTGAGAACCGACGAGCCCTCGAGCGGCCGCTGCCAGCTCATAGTCTCGGGCACTTCGTCGCCCGCCAGATGATTCGCCGCAACGGGCAGATATCTTCTGAGCTGCTGGATCCGCGCCTTTGCGACATACGGGTTTTCCGCAGTCAGCGAGCCGCCGACGCAGCCGCCCGAGCAGGCGTTGAGCTCGACAAAATCGAGCCTGTCAAGCTTTTCGTCCTCTATCTCTTCGAGCACTTTTATGACATTTTCTATTCCGTCCGCGGCAAGATATTTATCTTTGAGCAAGGCCGCCGACTCGCCGCCGCTCGACGCCCAGCTGACTCCCATGAGCCCCGACTTGCAGGCGTCCTCAGGCGCGCCGAGGTGGTTCATCTGCTTCAGGAGCACGGGATATATATCCTTCATCGCTATCACGGCGTCGACATTCGACTCCGGCAGGCAGATGGGCTGCTTGACGGCGGTTATCTTCGCGGGGCACGGCGTGATAAAAAATATTCCGATATCCGAAGAGTCGAGTCCCGTTTTTGCCTGCGCCTCGCTGCGCGCTATCAGAGCCGCAGTCTCCATGGGTGAATTGAGCGGCAGGACATGCGGGACAAGGTGCGGGAAGCAGACTCTTATCAGCCGGCAGACCGCGGGGCACGCCGAGGATATTATCGGCCTCGGCATATCATGCTCGGCGATGTATTTTCGCGTCGCATCGCTGACGAGCTCGGCGCCTCTCGCGACCTCGAACACCTCGTCAAAGCCGAGCATTTTGAGCGCGGTTATGACATATCCGATATCATCAAGATTGTTGAACTGCCCGTAGAGCGACGGCGCGGGCAGGGCGACTCTGTATTTGAACTCGATTATCCTGTTCATCGAGTCGCGGTGGGAATATTTTGCATGGTGCGGGCAGACGCGGATGCACTCGCCGCAGTCGATGCAGCGTTCCGAGATAATATGCGCCTTGCCGCTGCGCACGCGTATAGCCTGCGTGGGACATCGCTTTATGCAGTTGGTGCAGCCCATGCACTTCTCCTCGTCGAGCCGCACCGAATGGAAATACGTGTTCATATGGAAAACCCTCCCGGCTCCCGCAGACGCGGGCGCTCAGTCAGTGAGCGGTATATACTTTGAGGCTTATCGTTGTTCCGACATCCTTTTCGGTGTCTATCTTCATCTCGTCCGTATACTTCTTTATATTGGGCAGACCCATGCCCGCGCCGAAGCCGAGGGCGCGCACCTTATCGGGCGCGGTCGAATATCCCTCCTGCATGGCGAGCTCGACATTTTCTATGCCGGGTCCGTGATCGGCGAGCACCATGGATATGCACTCGGGCGATATCTCGACATCTATCTCGCCGCCGCCCGCATGGATGACCATATTTATTTCGCCCTCGTACATGGCTATCGAGACGTTTCTTATCACGTTGGCGTCAAAGCCGAGGCCCTTGAGCACGCGCTTTGTCTCGCCCGACGCCTCGCCCGCGCGGGTAAAATCCTCCCCGTCAACGTCAAAATGGAGCTTCATGTTATCCATTGACAGCCCTGCCCCCTCTCAGGCCTGCCTGATAGAGCTTTCCGCAGGAGGTGAACATCTCGAGCTCGGTTTTGAGCACGACGATATCCAGCTCGCGCGCAAGGTCGAGTATCGCATCGCCCGGCACCTTGCCGCGCACGAACACGATGACCTTCATATCCATCATCTCTGCAGTCCGCACGACCTGGGGATTGACGAGCCCCGTGAGCAAAACTGCCTGTTCTTTAACAAATGCGAGCACGTCGCTCATCATGTCGCTGCCGCAGGCGGTCTGCACCTCTCTGTCCAGATGATCGCCGCCGCAGAGCAGCTCCGCCGAAAGAATTTCTTTAAGCTGTAAAACGGTCATTGTATTCCACCCTCTTAGCAAAGTTCTCAACTTTTCTGAGATTCTGCTTTTATTTATGTTGATTATAACATGATAGTTGAATCATTTCAACCTTATTACATTTTACTTTTCACTTTGAGCGAAGCGAAAAACAGCCCCGCTAAAAGCGGAGCTGTCGAATACCGGGAAACCGGGGTTTATTTTATTTCTTTGCCTTTGCGGCTTTCTTGGCTTTTCTCTCGTCCTTGCTGTCGAGCCAGCCGAACTTATACATTGCAAACGCGCCGAGGAGCGATGCGATGATGGTGACGAAGATAAGCGTTCCGACGCCCATGGTCGAGGCGAAGATAAGAGTGATAACGCCGACCATTATCGGGAAGATGGATATCTTCCAGTGCTTCGAGAAGTAGGTCGCGGCGAGCGCGCCGAAGAGCGCGGGCAGAACCTGCTTGAAGGCGGGGGCGATGTTGGGGTTGGTGGTCAGCGCGGGGAGCACCGGACGGAACGCGAGCACGCCGACTGCAAGGATTACAGTAGTCGTGATAGCCGAGGACGCGATAGCGATAGTCGAGATGACTTCGCCCTCCTCGGAGTTTGCGCGCACGCCCGCATTCTCCATGGCGTTGAGTCCGCAGGGCAGCTTGAGGTTCGTGATGTTGCCGGTGACGAAGCTCAGATATGTTCCGCCTGCGCCGAGCATGGGAGCATAGGTGAACACTTCGGCGATACCGGAGATCCAGTAGACCGGGATAACGACCTTCATTGCATTGAAGAGCTTGCCCGCCTCGGGCCACGCATTGTAGTGCGCGCTTATCGCGATGGGCACGAGCATGAGGGCTGCAATGGCGGTTATCGAAGAAATTCTGCCCCAGATATGTATTTTTTCGCTGTAGGGCTTAGCGTTCTTTTTACTCATTTACATTTCCCTCCTTATCAGCCTCTCCACTCAAGATAAGCGAGTCCCTCGGGGCAGAGCTTTGCTATAGCAATAGCGACGCCCATCGCGGCAAACATGCTTATCGGCAGAGCGAATGCTTCAAGCCACTTTATCTTGAACTTCTTGCACAGGAACGTGAGCAGACTCATGAATATCATCGCCGAGACGAGCACGCACACAGACATGAATCCCGCGCCGTCGCCGAACTCCGCGCCGTAGAGGGCGTTGTCGCCCGCCTTGCCTGCGCCGGCAATTGCGCGCGCTACAAATGCGGCGATGATGCCGATAAACGCGGCTGCGGAAAGAGTATCAGCAAGCTTCGAGTTCTTGTCGGCGACCTTACCCATGGTCTTCTGCACCTTCTTCATAACGAAGATGATGAGAATGAGCGGCAGGATGCAGCCGATGGTCATGACGAACGCGATGGTCGCAAAGACCTTGGGATCAGTCACGGGGCTCGAAAGAGTCAGACCGAAGGTATCGAGCGCTGCCTCAGCGGCGACGCTCTCATAGGCGAGGTTGCCTATGACCGAGAGTCTGATCCACGGCAGGACGATGCCCAGCGAGTTCGCGAGCACGATGACCGTTGCGAGAATCGAGATGGCGGGCGCGATAGTGAACAGCGCGCTCGACACAACGGTGTTCTTCAGGGTATCAGTTGTTATTCCGAGTTTTTTGCCTTGTTTCCATGCCTTGATAAGGAAGAAAAGCGACTGCGCTATGACAAAGACGACGATAAAAAGACCGAGTCCTATCATAAAGCCGTTTTCCTTAAAATTTTCAGGGACCACAAAAACACCTCCTGTAATTTTTCAGCGTATTAACTCATTAAGAATGATATCATATTCGGACGGCACCCGTCAAGAAAAGTCGGGGATATATTGT
>ERZ773209.961-NODE-961-length-18638-cov-5.103374_pt1 | contig 18638 bp, 15 predicted proteins | sample MGYA00511109_ERZ773209 | MGnify/ENA primary metagenome ERZ773209 (study PRJEB29015, sample SAMEA2737786) | human gut metagenome | biome: human gut; feature: human-associated habitat; material: faeces | place: China | collected 2012 ...
TAGGATTACAGCATAAAAAAGATAACAAAAACAGCGCATCTTCCCCACTTACCATTGTTTCATCAAAAAGAAGTCCATTTCTTTCTAAAAAATCTTTTTTCCAAAATTTAGCGTATGGTCCATTGATTTTTCCATCCATTATTAACCTTTTGAGAACCATATCATATGTTGTTCCTAACATATTTCCCCATCTGCATTTATGTTGACCATCAACCAATATCAAATCTGTAAAGACTAAATCCGCGTTTTCATAACCGTGAACAAATTGGTCAAACACATCTGTAATAATTGTATCATCGGAATCAACGAAATAAATATATTCCCCTTTTGCTTTTCTAATACCTTCATTTCTTGCAGAACTAACGCCACCATTTTTCTTTCTAAAGTATTTAAACCTTTTATGATTGTATGAATAGTCTGCACAAAACTCTCCAATTTCTCCTTTTGATCCATCGTCTATCAATATACATTCGTACTCTAGTTTTTCAATACAATTTATAGACTCAAAACATCTCTCTAATATAAAAGGTTCCGTATTATAGATTGGCACAATAAAAGATAGCTTCATTAGTCCCCCTTATTTCTCGATAAAATCACTTTTTCTTTTCCATACATTATATATCAATATTCCGGGTAAAAAGGATATAGACACAAGCAGCTTAGTTTTAATATTACTATACAAAAATTTTGCCGTATATCCAGCAAATTTTCCGTACACAATATACTGAATTGCACCTTTTATGCGATATTTCCATTTAAGTTCCGGTTGCATAAACTCAATTGCCCTATTCATGCAACCAACTGGAGATTTAATATTATTAAATCTCCTATTTTTTGTAAGCCCATCTACTTGGTAACTTCCCACATAAACTACTTTATTAATATGAACCATCATATACTTTCTCGCCATTCTGATCCAAACAATATCTTCTCCAAGAAATTTTTCATCTTGATATTCCGGAAATGGGAACTCACGAAGGCACTCCGTTTTAAATACTTCAGCCTTATCCGCTTGGGTATCATCAGAATTAATCCTAGCATCTATGTATGATGCAATTCTTTCATCCGGAACAAACTTTTTCCCGTTTATCTTTCCATTTGGATAAGAGCGCAAAAAGGCATACCCACAAATATTGCTTCGATTTTCATATTTTCTATGACACCTTAAAATAGTTTCCACAGCATCAATCGTCAGTGTATCATCTGAATCCACAATAAAAGTCAATTCAGATTCAATTTTCTGAACCGCATAATTCAACGCAGTATGTTTACCACCGTTTTCTTTGTAAAAATATCGAATTGGAAAATCAGAACCTAATAGCCAAGCTTTCACAACTTCTTGTGTATTATCCGTACTCCCGTCATCTACAATTACCCATTCAAAATCTTTGCATGCTTGCTTTTTCAGTGAGTTGTACAGTTGCGGCAACATCCCCGCACGATTATATGTAGGGGTTAATATAGTTAAAAGCATCCTTTACTCCTTCATTTGCAGTTCAATGTCTGCATTTACAATTTCTTCGCCAGTTTTATACTTTAACTGCTCTTTACTGGCTTCACTCAGTCCATTATTAACAACACAATTCAAATCGCATGTGCTACATTTATCTAATTCCTCTTTTGTGACTTTACCATCACGATAATCTCGACAAATTTCAAGTTCATACATACTATATGGATATTTTGTAAACAAAGCTTTAAACTTATGTATCAATACCCATGCGGCAGGCTTCCAGATGTATTTGTGCATAGCAGGAGAAGCGGAACCAATCATCCAACAATCTCGATCACAACAACGAACTTTTTTTCGAACCCTCTCCGCTTGTTCACTATGCCATAATTCATCCCAACTTTGTGTATTCAAATTTCCCATAACTTCTTTATCTTTCGTTCCATTACACGGCATGACATCGCCGTACGGATCGATAAAGAATGTATCAAAACTCATGTCGCAAGGCAACAAACGTTTTTGCCCATAAATGTAGTTGATTAAACCGTGGTTAAAATAGGCACGAAACCATTTTTTAGGGCTATTGCTCCGAAGTAATTCATTAACTAAACATTCAAAATTCTTAGCAACCATTGGACGATCATATATGATGTTCTTTGCCTCAACAAAATAGAAACTATTATGTAAAGAAGCAGTTGCAAATTCCATCCCCATCTCATCAGAAATCTTGTATAACGGAACTAAATCTGGCGCATTCTTGTCCTGTACCGTCATCCCAAATCCTACATCCTTCATCCCCATCTCACGCAATTTTTTTAACGTACTATAACCACGTTGATAGCCATTCTGCAGACCGCGAATTTCATTGTTAGTCTGCTCCAGCCCCTCAATAGAAATGCGAATTCCAATCTGCGGAAACTCTTTACATAAATCGACAATGCGATCCGTAAAAAATCCATTAGTTGAAATAACAATCCGATCCGACTTCTTGTACAATTCACGTACAATGTCCTTTAGATCCGTGCGAATAAATGGTTCCCCACCAGTAATATTTGTGAAATACATCTTAGGTAGCTTTTTGATAGTTTCAATACTAATTTCCTCTTCCGGCTTGGAAGGCGCTTTATAGCGGTTACACATAGAGCACCGCGCATTACAACGATAAGTAACGATGACCGTACCATTTAACTTCTTTTCTTCAGACACGATTAACTCTCCTAACTCTCTCTTTTAAGAATATTTCGATTTTATTTAAGAACCACTTGGCACATACCGAGAACACAACCGAACCGCAGATAACTGCAACAGCCGTGAAGATATATGCCAACAGACCATTTCCAAATAGATGAACAAGGTGTAACTTCTCAAGTACACGATAAATTACCATATGGCACAGGTAAATCTCGAAGCAGATACCACCGAGGAATTTGGCAACCGGATTGACCAATACCCCCCCTGTATTACATCCGAGAGTATACACCAAACTCACAAAACAAAAGAACAATATCGTAAGTGTAGACGCACCTATCGCAAAATAAGCAGCTATAGCAAAGAACATAGTTACACCAACGACCACTTTATGCTTCAGTACAAAATTACCCAACTCCTTTCGATAGAGATAACATAAACCTCCAACGATAAAATAGATTGCATCATAAATAATATTTGTTCTTGCGCTAAACTTAATTACATGATTTGCATCAAAAAAATAACTACTGCATACCCAATTAAATACCAGTGCTACTACTGCCACGCTCCACGCTCGCTTTTTGTTTCCAATTAGAAAACAAAAAAATGGAAATAACATATAGAACACAAATATAACAGCTAATGTCCAACTCACACCGATAACCGAAATATTTGCATTCGGTAACAGTCCCTGACACAAAGTTATGTTTGCAAAAACTTCAAACAAAGATTTCTTACTCGGCGAAATGATAAAGTCCAATATACACAATAAGATAAAATACGGCCATATTTTGGTGTATCGTTTCTTATAGAACTCCTCTATTCTAATTTGCTGGTCAATAATTCTCTGATAATAGCCGCAGCACATACCAAAACCACTGACCATCATAAAAAGGAAAACGAGGTTTGTGAAAGACGGAATAAGCCGCTCAAACACAAATCCTCCTATCCCATATTCTCCATTTACAAGGACATGCATCAGAACAATGCCTATAATAGAATATGCCTTCAAACCATCTATTCCCTCGTATCGCTCCACTTTTGTAGCCACAAGTTTCCTCCCCGCATACCAGCCTTATTGATACACCGTTATAATTTTTTCACAATACTCATCAATGGTATCGAAGCTGATGTTCTTACAGTTCTTGCTATATTCTTCGCACAACTTCTTATCACCCCAGAGCTTCTCGATCTTCTGCTTCAGATCTTTGGCATTGCCGCTCTCAAACAGTTCACCGGTCTTGCCAACCTGAATCAGTTCTGGGATACCACCAATGTTCGCCCCCAACACCGGCGCGCCGTACATCTGGGATTCCATCACAGAGAACGGACAGTTTTCGTACCACTCAGACGGGTAAATGGAGAACCGCGCCTCACGGATGAGCTTTTCCAACCTCTCGCCTTTCTGGAAGCCAACGTTTTTGATGTTTTTAACACCATTTACTATCTCTTCCAGCGGGCCAGCGCCGGCGAAAATGAACTGAACATCCGGAAGTTCCTTGCAGACCTTAATGAGTGTGCCAATGCCCTTTTCTTCAGAGAAACGGCCGAAGTAAAGGACATATTCTTTCTTTTCCACGTCTTTAGGCTCTACTTTCTCCACGAAGTTGTGCATTGCAATTGTCTTGGTTGCAAACAGCGGATCCGTGTCCATCTTGGTCTTCAGGAACTCCGAGCAGCAAATAATCTTGTCAATATACTTGTATACTCCATTCCCTTTCCAGAACTCCGCTTCCATCATGCCAACGACAGATTTTGCAGTAGAACCATGAACACATTTTCCCTTTACACAATTCATGAAATGACCGCCGAGACACTTCTCACAGTTTTCATGTGTGATAGGGTTCTTTAATTGATGATTCGGGCAGACCAGCTGGTAGTCATGTGCCGTGAAGATAATCTTACACTGCCTTCCGGTCTCCTTGCGCCACTTCACGATTTCCAAAATAATGGAAGGTGTCAGCTGGTAGTTAAAATTGTTCAGGTGACAGACATCCGGCTGGAAGTCATCTAGTACTAGTCTTAATTTTTCTCTTGCTTCCTTGCTATAGATGGTCTTGATCGGGTAAGTCAGCTTACTCAGTTTGCTGCCACCGTGGAAGTCCATGTCACTTGTGTAAGCATTGACACGGTTGCCCACGCAGCGGCCTTCGTGCTCCATTCCGAAGTACTGAACCTCAAGGCCATGTTGCTCCAGCACCTCACCCAGCTTAAATATGTACGTCTCCGATCCGCCGTTGGGATACAGAAATTTATTTACTATCAGTACCTTCATTATTTTCTCCTGTACAGTTTCATCGTTTCCTCTACAACATCATCCCAGTTGTATTTTTTACAGATAAAGTCAGCTGCATGCTTCTTCATTTCCATAACCATTTCAGGATGGTCACAGGCATCTTGCAATTTTTCTTGCAAGTCCTCTACATTCGACTTTTGGAAAATCAATGCCTTATCTTCCACAACCTCAGCGCACTCTGGAATGTCGGAAACCAGACAGCAGTTGCCGTAGCTCATTGCTTCCAGTAGACTTAGCGGCATTCCTTCCAGATCGGACGGCAGCGTGTAGATGTAAGCGTTGCTGTATAGTTCATCCAACATTGCTCCCTGCACAAACCCGGTAAAGAAAATCCGATCGTCACCCTTCGCCAGTTCTTTCAATTCCTCCATAAAGGAATCCGTATCACTAGAGCCGCCTGCGATAACCAGCTTTTTATCCGTCTTGACATTCTTGAAGGCCTCAACCAGATATCGAATTCCCTTTTCTGGCACCAGACGACCGAGGAACAATATGTATGAGTCTTTTTTCAGCCCGAACTTATCTGTAATCAGACTTGCTTCCCGAATCTGCGGCCTATTCACGCCATTAGGGATAAAGTGCGTTTCTCTTCCATAAGTTTCCTTAAAATAGTCCTGCACTCCTTTGCTCAGAACAATGACCTCGTCCGCATATTTCGCAGCATTTTTTTCGCCTTGGTGGATAAACTTAGAACCAAGTCCTGATTGCCATTTCTCGCGCTGCCAATCAATGCCATGGACGGTAACAACAACTCTTTTCCCAAACATCTTCGGCAGCCATGCAAAGAACGCCGGTCCTTCGGCATGAATATGTACTACATCATATCTTCCGAATGCGCTGTAAAGAGCCGCAAAAAAAGATGAACTTACAGCCGCAAGTCCCCCTGATGTCAAGATAGGGACAACAATTTTTTCAAAAAAAGCAAAAAAATAAGCCGCATAAAGTTTCCCATTGGGTTAAACCCATTGGAAAGCCCTATGCGGCTTATTCGTACTTATTTTAATTATTAGACAATTTCAAATTCAATATCATGAACTTTCGGTTCAATATATTCCGAACACATCAGTGAAACGCTTACTTTGAATTTTCCTTTTCTAGCCGGAACAATATATATCCCATCAAACTCGGTATCATCTTTATGTGGCAACTGATTGCATTCAGCAAATATTGAGTTATCTCGTATAGATATTGATTCAAACACAGAAGAATTGGAGTTGTTAAAAATTGCCGGGTCTATAATCGGCAAGCTTCGAGCTGAGTAGAATGGCTGCATTCCGTCCATACTATTTTTCAACAAGCCATATACTGGATTTAAGTCGCTCATAAAACGTTCCTCTGCCTTTTCAATAGGATTCGGTGGAAGTTTTGGTGCTTTCGGCTCCTTCATTTTTTCGATATCATCAATGTCATATACAAAAATATCTTTTGGAAATACGATTGAGATTCTAATGTCGGTTGCTTTCGCTGTTCCCTTATTAAGCACTCTTAGCTTGAGCGCAACACCACCGTTTGTTATTGTCTTATATACGCTCATCTTGTGTGCATAATCATTTATTTCTTCTTCAGACGGTAGTGCTGCATTGTAAGCCTGCAAGTCCTTTTCTTTTACATACTTTTTTAAATGTGATTCAACGCAACTTAAATCAAGTGGTTCATACTTGTTTTTGTAGCATTCTCCATCATTATGATATAACTGGATCTTGATTGCATTATCTGAGCTATCAATAAGCAATTTTCCATGTGTTTTAAGACCTTTTCCGTCCACTTCTTTATCATCCTGTTGATCCAGCACAACTGCGGCCATCAACTCAGGAACCCGCTTTACAATCTGTGATTTCAACTCAGCATTTTCCTGCTCAAGTTCTCTTATCTTTTTATTCAAACTGAGAATTTCCGCATGACTTGCTTCAATATCAAAGGCATCTCCTCTTATCCACCCTGGACGCTTTTTTCGATCCATTTGCTGATGTAAAGATTCTGAAACCTCTCTAGCAAGTTCGTCAATATTAGTCCACCACTGTACCGTTCGTCCTTTTTTAGCTTCTGTCTTGAAATCAGCCAGCTTTTTTATACTTTCTGGATCTTTTTCTATAAATTCCGGCTTAATTGCCACATCATCATCAATTATGAATACCAGAACAGGAATTTTCTTCTCTCTCGCATAGCGAAATTCCTTTTCCGTATAGCTAATTCCAGCATCCGATCCAGATTCTATTACAGAGCCATATCGCTGTCCCAAAATCAAAACATAATAATCCGAACTATCAATCGTCTCTTGTATGATTTCCCACTGTTCTTCGTCAGCAGCGTTAAACATCTCCATACCAACTGGGAAATGCATCATCGATAGGATGGCATCCCTTACTTTGCTACGGGCTTCTATCAAATCTTTATACGTTGACGAAATAAAAATCTGGTATTTCTTTTCCATGTTATATCACTTCCTTACAAGCTAGTGGTTCATTCCATAACCCATCAATTATTGTAGCGCATATAATTCTACTAATTCCTGAAGAATCTGTTCTTTCGTTCGTCCCACAAGCCCCAACTGTTTAACATCAACCGTTTCATTTTCCATTCGATCAACAAACTTCTGCATATCCTCATACACGCCACTAGGAGTGACAATCTTAACCGTAGGGTCAAGCAGTTCAGTCAAACGAAAAACATCATTTTTATGTTTCTTAATGTTTTTACTATCAACGTGTTCTCCGGCTGCTTTGCGATCCGTCAAATCCATCCATGCTTTCGCCTTGAACGGAATCAAATATGCAGCGTCCAAAACCGTTACTCCATCAACAGTCACTTTCCCCTGCTTCAAGAACTCATAGTAATCATCATCCAAAAGGATTGCAGACAAGCTCGATATATCCTCATCCATTGGCAGCGGTGTCAATACTGCATCATCTGGAAGTTGAATTGCATCCAGTTTTCTAGTGAACAGTTCGATCATTGCTGGATAACGGTTTGAAGTCGGGTGACTGAACCGATAAAACTGCGGCATACCAGAGCTTTTATTACGATGTTCGTATCCAGCCTGTTTTACATAGTCCCAGAATTTTCTTCCAAAAGCCGCATCCACGGCTTCAATAATTAGAACAAGGTCAATGTCTTTTGTTGCACGGAAGTCTAAGCCTTCTTCTGTCATCAAGATGTCACACGCAGTTCCACCGATAATTGCATACTGGCTTTCGTTACCCTTGAACCATTCCTTAAAGCTTTCAATCCCTGTTACCATCTATCTTCCTCCACAGATTATTTAACATTTCTTCTACTGCTTCTTCTACCCGTTCATCTGCATCTTCCCTGAGCGATAATGCCAGAGAAAGTCCATCGACCATTTTTCCCTTCGATAATTTTCGTGGGTCATATCTCCACATTTCAACAGCCACCTGTGAATTTGAGTCCTGTAAATCCTTGGTCATACAGTCATTCCACTGAGATATTTTTTCTGAAGCATAGCACCGAACACTAGGCGCATTGAGCATCGAATACTCCGCCAATGCGAAATATCCGCTCTCCAACAATTCACTCTTTACTTCCTCGCATGGAACATAGACCGTCCTTTTCACAGGATTAAGCAGAACTTTCTCTGCTTTGTAAAATAACTCTTTGGCAGAGTTTTCCGAAAGCAGTATCTTCTGCACTCCATTTTTTCTTGATCGCAGAAATCCCATTCCTTCAAGTTGTTTAGAAGCTCTGGAAATAGACGTTGGTGTCAAATCCAAATCTTTTGCAGCTTGACTTGTAGACAGCTCCTTTGCTCCCTCATAAATATAGTAAAGCAACAGCATCTGCGCCGATGGCAAGATTTCTTCTCTGTCACTCTTTTCTGCATCACAGCGTTCCTGCAAATATGCTGCCATAAAGGGCAGATAAATTTGCTTTCCATCCACAATAAATGCTATTTTCTCTCGAAGCAAATACTCTTTCTGCCGTGCAGTGATCTGTTCCAATACTAAAATCACCGGACAATCCGCAACCTTTTTCACACGTTCCAGATGCTTTTTTAATGTTTCCACCTGCTCCAATTCGGTTTTAGGATACAAAAAAACAGCTTTTTGACCACTCAGAGATACTTTCTGTGAATCATACCTTGTACTGATGAAGTTTGGCAAATGCTCTAAAGCTTTATTTTCATATAGCACTTCAATTCCTAAAACCCGCTTAAGGTATTCCACTCTATCGCCTCCATTCATAACTCTTTTTCTGTATTATAACTCATTTTAAGTTAAGATACAATATAAAAGTTATGATTATCCAAATCCAGCTATTGAAACACCAATATTTTCCAAACGATTTTGCTTTCATTTCACTTCTTGATACCCCTCCCTTACCGTGCTATACTATTATCAAATCAAATATTGAGGGAGTGCATTGTTATGAGCAAAAAGCTTGTTGCCTATTTTTCTGCCAGCGGCATTACCGCAAAAGTTGCCGAAGATTTAGCAAATGCCATCGGTGCAGACATTTTTGAAATCCGTCCCGAAGTCCCTTACACAAAAGCCGATCTGAACTGGATGGATAAGAAATCCCGCAGCACCATCGAAATGAGCGATCCTACCTCTCGCCCTGCCATCGCTGCCAAGCGTGATAACATGGACGAATACGACACCATCTTTGTCGGATTCCCCATCTGGTGGTATGTTGCTCCCACCATTATCAATACATTTCTGGAAAGCTATGATTTGAAAGGTAAAACAATCATCCCCTTTGCCACATCTGGCGGCAGCGACATGGGTAAGACCAATGAAAAACTTGCGCCGAGCTGCCCCGGTGCAAAGCTGCTACATGGTAAGGTGTTTAACTCATATTACAGCAAAGCCGACTTGTCTGCATGGGTGGAAGCCCTCAGCCTCTAATAGACACATTCCTGCGGAATGAAATACTCGCCTGGTCGAGAAGATTATATCAATCCTCTCACCCAGACGGGTATTCTTTTTCTTATGCAACTTCTTCCATCCAATTATGCGCCATACTTTTCCAACGCTCTCCGAATCACATCCTCACAGTTGAACTCTATTTTCATCGTTTGGTCGTCATACAGATAAACCATGCTGACAAAAACATCCACACATTCTTTTGTCAGCCCGCCGATGTATGTTTTCTCACTGGCCTGTTTTGTCAGAGCGCGGATTTCTTCATCCAGTTCATCGGCACACTCCTGTTCTTCCTTTTCTGTCCGTATGCTATCCTGCAATGCAGCCAGTTTTTCCGAAAGGACCTTTTTCTTTTCTATGTACGCATCTCGCAGCAGCACACCGTCCGCATACAATTCATATAGTTTGATTTGCTCTACCCGAATGGCTTCTGCTTGCTTTTCCAAGTCCTCAATGTCCACGCAGCGCACCGTGATAGACTGCTTTTCCTGCATTCCCTGATTTACCACATCCAGCGCATAGAATACTGTTTTTATCGCACGAGCCACTTTTGCGTTCACCGAATATTCTCTGTAATAGCCGCCGTAGCATTTAGAGAACTTTCCGACTGACCGTTTATAGCCGCAATAGAAAACCATTTCCCCATATTGCCTTTCGTGGCGAAGCTGCCGATTACAGTTTCCGCAGCAGATTTTTCCTTTTAACGCAAAATCATCACCCACCTTATATTGAATTGGAGTTACGTTACGGATTGCTTTCTGTGCCTGGTAGTATTCATCTTTTGTCACGATGGCCTCATGAGCGTTTTCTGCGATGATCCACTTATCCTCCGGGAGCGTCCGAACAGAGGTAGTATTCACATCAATTTTCTTTCTTCTCCCCATAACCAACGCACCAGTGTATTCATACCGTCTAAGGATTCTCCACACGATTGCCGCGTTCCATAACATTTCACTGTCCGGCGCAATAATAGGATTGCTGCCCATCAGCAGATTCTTTCGTTTCGCATACAATCCCGGCGTAGGAAGATTTAATTCGTTCATGCCGTAGGCGATCTGCGTTGTATTGCGGCCGGACAATGCTAATTCAAATACTTTTTTCACGCAGGCTGCAGCCTCCGGGTCAATCTCCCACCGCCGCCCACCTTTCTTGTTCCACACATATCCAAAAGGAACATTCGTGCAGGTGGCTTTCCCGTTCTTCCAGTTCGTTTCCAGAGCAGCCCGAATCTTTTTCGCAATATCCCGGCTATACATATTATTCACCAGATTGCTGACCGCCACTTCGATTCCCGGCGTTCCGTTGTTCAGTTTCATGCTGTCAAAGGAATTATTCACAGCAATAAACCGAACTCCCATCAACGGAAAAATCTGTTCAATGTAATCGCCAACACCGATATAGTCACGACCAAGGCGGGATAAATCCTTTACCATGATGACTTTTATATCGCCCTGCTTCAAATCCACAATCATTTTCTGAAAAGACGGACGATTAAAATTTGTTCCAGTATAACCATCATCCATACCCACATCATAATCAACAGCCTGCGCAAATTCGATATAGAGCCTCAGACCTACACCGAACGGCCAATCGACTGCAAGGCTGGATACAAGCACCACCTTACCAAAGACTATTTGAAGCACCTGCAAAAATCTTTGATGGATATTTGCCAGCGCGAAGGGCTGCATCAGGTCGATCTGCTCTCCCCTGCTGCGGATAAAATCACACAGCAGGAGTACCATGTGCAGCGGCGTGGGCAGCTGAATCTGGACATTGCAAACATGGAACTTCTGGGCGATGGCATCACCCCCATGCACACCACCTTTGAAACAAACAAAGAAAAAATCCGCAATGCCATTTCTGACATCGCGGAACGTGCCACATCTTTTGAAGAATTTCAGAGATTGCTGAAAGCAGAATACGGAATTTCAGTAAAAGACCATCGCGGACGATTCAGCTATCTTCCTGCTGACCGACAGAAATTCATTTCTGCCCGCGCCCTCGGTTCTAATTATGACCGCGACAGGCTTCTCCGCATTTTTGCAGAAAATGCGCGGAACAAAGAACGGAACAATCCTCATTTGGCGGCAGATGATCCTCTGGCCATTCTGTTCATTAAGTCCGATCTGCGCCTTGTGGTTGATTTGCAGACCTGTGTAAAAGCGCAACAGAGCCGTGCGTATGCACAGAAAGTCAAGATTTCCAATTTGCAGCAGATGGCACGGACAGTCGCTTATGTGCAGGAACATGGATACGATTCTTACGAAAAACTCTCCGATACCACTGACACCATCCAATCCAAAATGGCGAAAGCTCGAAGTGATGCCAAATTCACCGAAGCCAAATTGAAAAAGGTCAACGAACAGATTCGTTATTTAGGCCAGTATCTTTCTACAAAATCAGTCTATGGTGATTTTTTGAAATCCGGCAATAAGAAATCTTTCCGTCAGGCTCATGCAGAGGATATTGCCAAATATGAAGAAGCACTCCGCATTCTAAAGCAGCACTCCCCAGATGAAAAGTTCCCGACCATGAAAGACCTTCGGACTGAAAAGGAACAGCTTACCATTCAAAAAGATGCCCAGTATGACACATACCACTATTTCAAAGATTACCACAGGGAACTCCAGACTGTATGTGCCAATGTAGATAACATTCTGGGAACAGAACGAGAAGCACGGCGCGAACAGCAGCAATCCCGAAAGAACGAACACTCTCTATAAAACAAAAAGCCAGCCCTGGTCTTTCCTGCGAAAGACTAGGGCTGACCCTTTTCTACCATATTACTCTTAGAACAGGATTTGAACTGTCGCATCCTGAATCAAATCAATGAACTGCTCTTTCGTTATAACTTCTTTGCGGCAAATAATCGACTTATCCGCTTGCTGCCGTGTATAAGTCAATTTTCTATCATCGTGGCGAAGCTGCCGCACCGCATCCAAAGTCAAGGCTCCCTCACGATACATCTGACACAAAATAAAGTCATTTGACTTAAATGCCACCGAAATCGGAGAATCCAGTGCAGGAGTAAATTCAGAATTTCCCGTTAAAATGCGCTCTGCATTCGTTTGGAACTCATGCGCATCCGTATCCTGCGTATAGATTGTCAGGCTGTCCACTCCATCATGATACCACGCGAATATTTCAGCGAGGATCGTCAACGAGATTTCTCCCGCATTCTTTTTAAGAGTGCGACCCGTTGACAGCGTTCTTCCATGAATCGGCCATTCATCGTACAGCCGGTTCATCCATTCCTCTGCGGAAGGCAAATCAATCAGATCTTCGGTTTTTACTTTTCTGCGAAGGAAGCGCATCAACTCTGACACACGCGATACCGCAGCTTCAACGATGTAGTACAGGTTCACATCTTCATCATTGACAAAAGCACCGTACTTTGTTTCATCAATCCAACGAATAGGATACCCTTGTGCCTGAAGCTGCTCAACATAGGTGCTTCTGTATGTAGAATCCTCAATTTCCTCCATTACCCACTTTGGTATCAGAATCAAATCGTATACGCTGAGGATTCCATCAGATGGATAACTTCTCTGGCTCAACTCGTGCATAAATGCCAGTGATGAGTTATCCATAAGTGCTATTTTGGTCTCCCCAGCATATTCTTTATACTCTGGTATATTAAGCATCGGCCTCTCCCGTCAGCATTTTAAATTCACTTAAAACCGTTTTCAGAAATGCTTCATTGTCTTTATGGTATTCCACTTCCGGCTCATTGCGAATCGTCTTATTGATTTTCTCTTGTAGCGGACTTACATTTACTACATACGAAGGCCGTACAAGGGAATCATCCAATCCCAAATCGCGGAATCTCTGTGCAATATCTTCAACCTGCACATCAAAGTTTTCCTTAACTTCTTCCGCAATAGCCGTATTCCCATTCTTTACTGCACTTTCATACAGAGAAATCAGCACCGCCTTATAGGGAGCTTGGAAAGCGTTCATGCACTGAAACGCTTTTGCTTGGAACTCCATATCCTTTAAGCCCTCAAAATACGGCATAAGGTTTCCCAGAAGCATAAGCGCAGCAAAGTATTCTGCTTTTCGTTCTTCCATCAGGATTTCGGATTCAATCAAATGGTCAAAAGAAACTTCATCAAACAATAGATGATAAATCTCATGCCACGCAGTAAAATACTGATTTGCTCTCGGAAGTGCCGTATTTATCAAGGGGATTCGTTTTCCATCACGAACAAAAATCGCTCCGCTCAAATAGTGATTATCAATCGGCAGCTGTATCAAACCATACGGTCTTAAAATCTGTAACGCCAACTGTATCGGAGAATTTATCTGCATCGGATTGTATTTTGACCAGATAAGCGAAGCACTCTGCTTCATCTGTTCCTCAATGACTTCGTTCCTTTTGATAACTTCATCTAAGTTGGCTGCTGTAATTCGCTCACTCATAGCCTTCCGCCTTTAATAATAAACACTGCAAAGGTTTAGAATATCCTGCAACAGATCGTACTCTATCTTTGCCTTATCATTCATCTGATAATCAATCGGCGCATTCTGCGAGTACACGGCATCTACACTTTGCACCCTCGGTGAAAATCCCATCAAGGTATCCGGGTCAATGCTCAAACTAGTAAGAATCTTGTTCAAGTGCTTATCGAACGTGCTTTTGCTATCTATCTCGCCATTCAAAATCTTATCTAAAGTAGGGCGAGAAATCTCTGTTTTCTTGCAGAACGATACTTTTGAGAATCCATTGCTGCGAATATAGTCCTTTAATTTTGTCCCTGTCAGTTTTCTCATTTCAAAAAGTTCATCAAAACGCATTTTTCATCTCTCCCTTCTGCTATTATTATATACCATCAGCTTCTGGAAATCAATCGTGATGTAAAAAAGTTTTTTACATTTTTGATTCTAACGCAAAAAAGATGGCCTCCTTTTTGGGGAAGCCATCTCAACGATATTACGGTATTTTAACTTTTTCGGCTTCTTTCCTGTTCCTGCTGCGGCGCATTGTCTTTTTGTCGCCGCTCAGCCTGCTTAATATGCAGCCGATCAAGCACCGACCACCTGCCGCCAATGCGCCGGGGCTTTTTCGGTACATTGTTGACGCAGCCATCTATCATATTGTAGTTTTGCTCCGTGCCGGATTCTTTGGCGCGTTCCGCTGTACCGTTTTCAAAGAACTTCTGATGGTGCAGCAGTTCAGGCTTTTGGCCTTGTAAAAAAGCACTCATCTTTCTGGTAGCTTCTCCATCGAAACCTAAAGCTGTCTGTGTCACAAAGGCTCCACTCTCGTGAAGAATAATGCTCGGCGGTGGATTTTTTGTTTGTTCACTTCTCATCTGAACAAACCGCTGACCATCGACCTCCACTTCATCCGATACCAGCCATGTGCCTTTTTGTCCTGCCACCTGATAGCCGCCCTCATCAAGAATTAGGTATGTGCCACTCTGGGGCCTTGGAAAAAAGCCGTTGAATCTCACCAACCTATCCTTATCAACATAGAAAAAAGAGGTTTTGCCTGCCGCAGTCAATCCGATGACATCACTGACCCCAAATTTTCTAATTTTGAATTTGTCCGGGTTAATGCTTTCCATCTTTTTACGAATCGCTTCCGCGCCCATTCCCCGTGAAGCCGTACCAGAGTAGCCCGTGCCATAATTGTCTGCGGTTATCATAAAGCCATGCTGAATCTGGTATTCATAACTGCGGCAGCGATACTCACGGTTTTTCTCAGAATTATCGATCTGATAGATTGCAAACACATCTGAACTCATTTTCCTGCATCATCCTCCGGCCTATGCCATTCCAGCTCCAGCCCCTTGAACTGCGGCTCAGTCAACCGCTGCATCTTCGGGATGATCTGCTGAACCAGTGCAGCCATCTCTGCATCCTCTGCTACAAGCGACTGGATCTCCGTCAACACCTGAATCGTATCCTTGAGTGTCGGCTGCTCAAACATCGCCATCAGCATCAATTCCAGTTCATCAAAACGCACATTGCTCATAACTCCATCCCTTTCTTTTTCGCTTTCTTCGGCTTATCCTGTTCCTGTGCAGGCTGCTCCTGTTTCTTGGCTTTCAGACTGCGCAGGGCATCCAGAACAGACTTTTTCGTACTGCTGCGTTCCTGCTCCTTGCTCTTCTGCCGTGCCTCCATCAGTTTTTCCATATCAGAAATAGCATTTTGCACCAGCTTATCATCCCTGAAATAATTGATGGAATTGATGTTTTCACGCTGCACTTTGTCGTTCACGACCAGCTCATACATTCCAACAAAACCACCATCTTCCTCGATGCAGAATCCAATGCACTTGTCGGCGTTCATCCGATTGGCCGGAATCTTATCATAGGCTTCTAAGGCTTCTTCCATCGTCAGATGATCGTGGAACTCTCCTGCAAACGTAAACTCCAAGCACTCCGCAGCATAAAAACTGAGAGTTTCTTTCGGTGCAGGTTTTTCTGCGGCGAGCTTTTCTTTCAAAACTTCTGCCTGCTGCTCTGCCACCGTATCAGCCTGTTCTCGCAGTTCTGCGGCATCCATGACCCTGCCGCCCTCTGCTGCATTATAGCCGAACTCTGTGAGCAATTCCGTCACAGCTTCTTGAATAGGCTTATCCCCATCCGTTTCAAGGACGCCGCCATCTCGTTCTGTGAAGTCCTTATTATATAAGGTATAGTCGAATCCATCATCACAGGTCTGAATGTAGAAATAGGCATCCGGCAGTTCGTAGGCCACTTCCACATCCTGCACGGCCAAAGCCCCCTGCAACGGCTGCACAACATGATTCTGGATATATGGGTTATCCCAGCCCGGAACCGTTTTGTAGTCCTCCACGATGGTGTCAATGCCGTTCTTGCACTGTAAAATATCCAGTGAACCCGGCAGCGGATCAGGATTTTTCTCCACGCCCAGAGCTTTCATGTAATGGCTGGGAAGTGCCTGATACTGCGACATTGCATCGTCCAGATTTCCGAACCGCTCAATTTTCAAAGGTGCGGCCTGCAAATTTTCGACCACATAGAAATGCTTTACGAAAGGTTGCTCCTGCTCCAGTTTTTTCTGCGCTTCCAGTTCATCCCGGTACATCGTCACAAAGCCGTTCAGAACAGCCGGATGACTGTCAACCACCCAATCCGTGCGGAACGTCATACGCTCTGCGTTATGCTCCGGGGTGCTGACCTGTTCTGCCCATTCCTTATTGCTGGCAGAAAAGCGGCCATCGTAGCTTTTGTGGTGCAGAGTGTTTGCTAAGATGTAGCCCACGCGCTCCATGCCGTACTGCTGCACCACCTGATTCACTGCATCATCCCCAAGGTGCATCCCGTCATAGTTGTCCGCAATCGCTTCATGGATAGCCTGCTTGCACTCGCTGTTCATCCGATAGGACGTGCGGTACAAATCCACTTCGCCATGTTCCTGCGCATAAGAGAACGGCTCATAGTATACGGGAACATCCGAATAGTCTTGTGCGCTGTTGTCCGGCACAGGCACAGCCTTTTCAATGATCTCCGATACCACATCTTCTTTTTTCGGCATATTCCATTTTTCAGAGAGATATTTCTGCATGGCCTCCTGAAAATCTTCATCGAAGCCGTTCCACAAATCCTCTGCCACCAGCTTGCCCTGCTCATTGACTGCAACACAGGCCGCCATATCGCCGTGTTCCTCATGTTCCAGCAGGAAGAACTTTTCGCCACCGATTTCCGTTCCATCAATAGCGTACCATGTACCGATATGCCCCTCGACTGCGATATGGTAGGAATCGCCGTGGATCAGTGCATTACTTTTCTGCTGTTGTTCCTCCATAAACTCTCGCACGGTCAACTCTGCACCTGTGAAGTTCAGCCCTTCCTCGCCAAGTTCCAGCCGTCCCTCTGCGCCAAGGTCAAGTTCTTCAGCCATCAGAACAGATGCCGCATGGTTCACCACCACAGTTTTCTCCACCAGAATCGGCTGCCCCGGATCATAGTCCGACCCGCGCAGGTCATAGCGGTACAATCCCTCCGGCACATCTTCATCCCGCAGTCGGCCATTGCTGAAAAGACCAGGCTTATCAAAGATTTCGATTTCCTGCAATTTTTCGTTCAAAAGGTTCTCTTTCTGCAAATCCATATTCCTTTCCTTGAAAAAATCCGGCAGTTCAGCAAATCCAATGCTGTCCACATAGTAGGCTTTGACCGACTCGCCATCATTGAGTACCACCACATCGCTGACCGACAGCGAATGTCCTGTAAAGTCTGCTGGACGCTGGATATTGAACCGTTCATAAATGCCATCCAGCGTATCCTTTTCCGTAAGCGGCGCGGTATAAATCAGGTCATAATCTGAACGGGCAACTGTCATGCCTTTCTTTCGCACAAAATCCAGACCCATAAAGCGGTAGTCGTGTTCCGGGTCACGGGCAGTGATCTGGTAAATACCGAGCTGCTTTTCACTGCCATACAGCAGCACATTTTCCTGTTCTGCCATGTTTCGCTCCTGTTCCAAGTCAGCTATTGCAATCTGGAATGTATCACTTCCGCGCTCGATTTCCTCTCGCGCCGTGACAAGAATCGGCCACGGGCTGATGCGGACGAGATAAATCTGCTTTCCCTCGTCATACAGTCGTAAAGCCTGTTCACGGTTTATCACTGTCAGCTGAAAATCCGGGCGTGCATACTCGTTCTCTGCATAATCTTCCCGCTGTTCCAATAGAATCGCATCCCATGCGTCTGCCTTAATGCCGAAAATACCATCGTGCTGCTCGATTTCCTCCTGGCTTGCATAATCGCCTGCTGTTCCATCACGGAACAACGGATAAATCCTCTCACCCAGCCGATGCCACTCCCGTGCGCCTTCTTTTGTCAGC
>ERZ773209.978-NODE-978-length-18387-cov-121.863081_pt1 | contig 18387 bp, 16 predicted proteins | sample MGYA00511109_ERZ773209 | MGnify/ENA primary metagenome ERZ773209 (study PRJEB29015, sample SAMEA2737786) | human gut metagenome | biome: human gut; feature: human-associated habitat; material: faeces | place: China | collected 2012 ...
GTCAGGGCTACCTGCGCCTCAACATCGCCTGTCCTCGCAAGACCCTGATGCAGGGGTTGATTCGCATCGCACGAGTTCTCAGCCAGTATATGGATGAAGAGGATTTGAGCGGATGCCCTGCATAAAAGAGAAAAGAAAGAGAAAAGATTTCTAAATACAATGTTTAAAACAAGATAACATGGAAAATGAAGTTTTAAAAGCCATCAAGGAGAGAAGAAGCATTCGTCGCTTCAAGGCTGACCAGATTACCGACGAAGAATTGAAGACTGTATTGGAGGCCGGCACATGGGCAGCTACAGGACATGGAACCCAGGAGCCTTTCATCATAGCAGTTCAGAATCCTGAGGTTTGCGCACAGCTCCGCAAGATGAACGCAGACATCATGGGCGTAGAGAGCGATCCTTACTACGGAGCACCAACCATCGTCATCGTCCTGGCTCCAGAAAGCAATGTGAACGGAGTAAAGGATGGCAGCCTCATCTTGGGCAACATGATGCTTGCCGCCCACTCTATCGGTCTTTCTTCCTGCTGGATCAACCGTGAAGACGGCATGTTCGCTTCAGAAGAAGGCAAGAAGCTGATGAAGGATTGGAATCTTCCGGAAGGTCTGATGGGTGTAGGTGCCCTGGCATTGGGTTATGCTTCAGCTCATCCTCACACCGTGAAGCCTCGCAAGGAGGATTACTACCGCATCATCAAATAGGAAAAGTATAATACAAGCATGGAATGAAACAAATGGAATTCTATGCCAAACATCAAAAAAGGTCTCATGGATTTTGAAAACCATGAGACCTTTTATTTTTATATATAAGATACTATATATTATATAATGTAATCCTTTTTTATATTATAATTCAATCTTTGCCAGAACCTTACCGGTGGCACCCGAAAGACTCGCTACGAAAGCTCCAGCCTTATCGCCAGCCTGCTTCAGGAAAGCCTCATCGTTCATCATGGAACTCATCAGCCCATCAAAGTCCTCATAGGTATTGATTTCAAAACCGCCACCCGACTTCAGCAAGCCCTGAGCTTCCTGGAATTTCTTGTTGTTCGGACCAAAGATTACCGGCATATTCCATACAGCAGCCTCCAGGGTATTATGAATACCCACACCGAAACCACCGCCGATATAAGCCACATCACCATAATTATACATGCTGCTCAGCAATCCGAAGCAATCGATAATCAGCACATCAGCCTTGGCAGCCTCCTCAGGAGTAGTCTGCGTATAGCGCACCACCTTCTTATCCTTCAGCAAGGAGAGAATCAGTTTCAGATGCTCCTCAGCAATCACATGAGGTGCAATCAGCAGTCGCCAGTCCTTATGCTCATTGAAGAAGCGGATAAAGATTTCCTCATCAGGAGGCCAGGAACTACCAGCAACGAATACCTTATAGTCAGGATAAACTGCATTCTCCGAAGAAGAATCAGAAGAAGCCGAAGCATTTCCTTCCGGCGTCGCCACCCCACTTCTAAACGCCTCGCAGATAGGCAGATGCTTAGCCGCCTGCTTAATCTGCAGCACACGGTCGAAGCGGGTATCGCCTACTACATCCACATCCTTGATACCGATGCTTTCGAGCAATCGCTTGCTCTCCTCGTTCTGCACGAAGAAACGGGTAAAGCATTTCAGAACATTCGCATAGCTTCTGCCATACCACTTGAAGAACACCTGATCCTCACGGAAGATGCTGCTCACACTATAGGTAGGAATATTGCGATGCTTCAGGATATGAAGGAAGTTAGACCAGAATTCATACTTGATGAAGAAAGCCATCACCGGACGTACCAGACGAAGGAATCGGATGGCATTCAGGCGGGTATCCACAGGCATGTAGCAGATGATATCAGCCCCCTCATAGTTCTTGCGCACCTCATAACCCGAAGGAGAATAGAAGGTGAGCAAAATCTTATACTGAGGATAATCCTTGCGGATTTGCTCCATCAATGGTCGTCCCTGCTCAAACTCGCCGAGCGAAGCCGCATGAAACCAGATGTACTTGGCATTGGGATCCACCTTCTGCTTTAATATCTTGAAAGCCTCACGCTCGCCACGCCACATCTTGCGCACCTTTTCATTAAACAAGCTGGCGACGGCTATGCCCCAAAGGACGAAATAGATTACGATATTATAGATCATGATATTTCTTTATATTGGTTACTATCTATAAATACGTGAACTCTCTGAGGAAAATGCCGCATCATCTGCCAGCCATTTCCCCAGAGAGATATTTATATTCGAAAATTAACCCAGAACTTCGATTGCCTTGCGAAGACGACGCAATGTCTCCTCCTTGCCAAGGAAGGCAGAGATGTCGAACATGCCAGGACCCTTACCCTCACCAACGAGAGTCAAGCGGAAGGCGTTCATCACGTCGCCGAGCTTATAGCCCTTGTCCTCTACCCACTTCAATACGATTGGCTCCTGACCCTCGACTGAGAAATCCTCAATGCCCTCGAGTACCTCAGCGAGTTCGGTCATCTGCTGTGCAGAATACTCCTTCCAGCGCTTCTTGGCGGTCTTGGCATCATACTCTGTAGGAGGAATGAAGAAGAATGAGCACAATGGCCACAACTCATAGACGAAGTTCACACGGTCCTTCATCATGTGTACCACCTGCTTTACTCTATCCAAAGTCTCCTCTACACCATTGTTGGCAACAATTGGTGCAAAGAGGTTGGCAATCTCATCATCACTCTTCTTGAGAATGTACTCGTGGTTGAACCAGATACCCTTCTTGAAGTCGAACTTGGCGCCAGCCTTAGAGCAGCGGGAGATATCGAATGCCTTCACCAACTCGTCGAGAGAGAAGATTTCCTGCTCTGTACCTGGGTTCCAGCCGAGGAGCGCCAGGAAGTTGACCACTGCCTCTGGGAAGTAGCCACTCTCACGATAACCGGAAGAAACCTCACCCGTCTTAGGGTCGTGCCACTCCAATGGGAATACTGGGAAACCAAGGCGGTCGCCATCACGCTTAGAGAGCTTACCCTTACCCTCTGGCTTGAGGAGCAAAGGCAGGTGGGCGAAGCGAGGCATAGTGTCCTCCCATCCGAATGCCTGATAAAGAAGAACGTGCAATGGAGCACTAGGCAACCACTCCTCACCACGGATTACGTGAGAGATTTCCATCAGGTGGTCGTCTACGATGTTAGCCAAGTGATAGGTTGGCAATTCGTCTGCGCTCTTATAGAGAACCTTGTCATCCAAGATGTCGCTCATCACCTTCACGTCGCCACGAATCATATCGTTGACGTGGATTTCCTGTCCTGGCTCAATCTTGAAGCGAACGGTGTACTGCTTGCCGTCGGCTATCAGCTGATCCACCTCCTCCTTAGAGAGAGTCAGGGAATTGCGCATCTGCATACGGGTATGAGCATCATACTGGAAGTTCTGAATTTCGGCACGCTTAGCCTCCAACTCCTCAGGAGTATCGAAAGCGATGTAAGCCTTGCCATTGTCCAAAAGCTGCTGCACATACTTCTTATAGATGTCGCGACGCTCGCTCTGGCGGTAAGGACCATGCTCACCACCGAAGCTCACACCCTCGTCAAACTGGATGCCCAGCCACTTGAAGGATTCCAGGATGTATTCCTCGGCTCCAGGAACGAAACGATGAGAGTCAGTATCCTCGATACGGAACACGAGTTCACCACCATGCTGGCGGGCAAACAAATAATTATAAAGGGCAGTACGAACACCACCGATATGCAATGCACCCGTTGGACTTGGGGCAAAACGCACTCTTACTTTTCTATCTGTCATGTCTTATTTTATAGCTAATTTTAAATTTTTCTGCAAATTTACATCTTTTTTTGCGATTATAATAGTTTTTTTTCGTATTTTCGCACTGTGAATGGGAATTAATCGTAGAAAAGTGGCTTTTTTGCTCAAAACAGAGGAAAATGAGCAGCTTTTTCACCCCATATCAGAAGTTAGACAACAAGAGTATTCACGACTAAACAAAGCGATACAATATGAGCATATTTAACAATCCGGAGGAGAACTTCTGGCGCAACTTCATCACCAAGGTCGTCCTCATCCTCTTCACCGTTTCCATCATTGTATGGTTCCTGCCACGCAATGAGGGCAGACAGTTCCGCTACGATGTAGGCAAACCGTGGATGTATGGTTCTGTCATTGCCACCTTCGACTTCCCTATCTACAAGACTGACGAGTCGATCAAGCACGAACAGGATTCGCTGCTCAAGCAGTTCCAACCTTACTATACGGTGAACACCACCGTGGGTGACGAACAGGTTAAGCGATTCCTCCACGACTTCAGCCAGGGCATCCCGGGATTGCCGAAGGAATTTGTGGGGCTTGTTGCCCAGCAGCTGCATCATGTTTACCAGACGGGAATCGTAAGTACCCCCGAGTACAATCGCATCTACAAGGATTCAACAAGCATGATCCGCATCATCAGCGGCAAGAACGTAAAAAGCGTACCCATCGGTACGTTCTACTCTACCATTGCTGCATACGAACGCATTTTCTTCAACCAGCAGATTGCCGAACAGCGACAGATTCTATCACGCTGCAACCTGAACGACTACGTGGAGCCTAACCTGATATACGACAAGGAACGCTCGGAGACGGAGAAGACCGATTTGCTGAGCAGCATTCCGCTGGCAAGCGGTATGGTGATGAGCGGTCAGAAAATCATCGACCGTGGTGAAGTCATCACCCCTTCCAACTATCGGGTGCTCACATCCTTTGAAAAAGAGACGAAGCGCCGCAGTTCCACCGAGGATGAACTTACCACCACCATCATCGGCCAGGTACTTTTTATCTTCCTCCTCGTCATCATGTTCACCAGCTATCTCACGCTGTTCCGCAAGGATTACTTCGACAAGCCTCGCAGCATCACCATGCTCTATGCGATGATTACGCTGTTCCCTATCTTCGTGTCACTCATCATGAAGCACAATTTCTTCAGCGTCTACATCATCCCATTCGCCATGGCCCCTATCTTTGTGCGCGTGTTCATGGATTCCCGAACGGCATTCATCACCCATGTCACGATGATCCTCATCTGTGCGGCTGCGGTGAAATACCAGTACGAGTTTATCATCGTACAGCTGGCATCAGGTCTGGTGGCCATCTACAGCCTGCGTGAACTTTCCAAGCGTTCGCAGATATTCATCACAGCCCTGCTGGTCACCCTGAGCAGCGGCATAGTCTATCTCGCACTCCAGCTGATGCAGGACAACCAGGTGTTCAACATCGACCGCAGCATGTACACCTATTTCACCGTGAATGGCATCTTCCTGCTGCTGTCCTATCCGCTCATGTATATCATCGAGAAGACTTTCGGATTCACCTCTAATGTCACCCTCTTCGAGCTGTCTAACACCAACAAGGGATTGCTCCGCAACCTGAGCGAGATTGCACCGGGCACCTTCCAGCATTCCATCACGGTGGGTAACCTGGCAGCAGAGATTGCCAACCGCATCGGTGCCAACAGTCTGCTGGTACGTACGGGCGCACTCTATCACGACATCGGAAAGATGACCAACCCAGTGTTCTTCACGGAGAACCAGGCGGGCGTGAATCCACACGACCAGTTGAGCGACCTGGAGAGTGCCCAGATCATCATCAGCCACGTAACCGAGGGTCTGAAGATGGCAGAAAAGGTGGGACTTCCGGGCATCATCAAGGATTTCATCACCACCCATCACGGCACAGGTCTGACCAAGTATTTCTATGTAAATTATTGCAATGAGCACCCTACTGAGGTGGTGGACAAATCACTATTCCAGTATCCGGGACAGAACCCATTCACCCGCGAACAGGCCATTCTGATGATGGCTGATACCGTGGAAGCAGCTTCCCGCTCGCTCAATGAATACACAGAAGAGAGCATCAGCAACCTGGTAAACAAACTCATCGACGGACAGGTGGCAGAGGGCTTCTTCAAGGAATGTCCTATCACCTTCCGCGACATCGCCCTCGCCAAGCTTGTATTGACAGAGCGACTCAAGGCCATCTATCATACCCGCATCTCTTACCCTCACATGAATACGAAGGCTGAGAAAAATGCAAAGAGTGACACTCCTGAACAGGAGGAAGCTCAAAACGAGGAAAAAATGATAGAAAAGGCGGAAAGCTAAGCACTTAGCCTTGCCCTATTTTACATCTCAAAAACTCCTTTTTCCTGCACAGTTTTAATAGATTGTGCAAGAAAAAGGAGTTTTTGCGTTAATATATTTTAAATAAACTCCCGTTTTAATAGAGAAATAGAACATTATAATTACCTTTGCGGACGTTTTTATTTAATATTATTAAAATGAAGAAAGTAAAATTAGTTAGTTTAGCCATTGCGATGGCTTGTGCAGCACCTTCTTTTGCAGGTGGTTTGCTCACTAATACCAACCAGCATGTTGCATTCAACAGAATGATGAGCCGTGAGGCTTCTATCGGTATTGACGGCGTTTACTACAATCCTGCCGGCGTTGTATTCATGGGTGAAGGAAAGCATCTTGCCATCAACTGGCAGTTGGCTTACCAGACACGTAGCATTGAAAATGATTATCCATTGTTCACTAACAATGTGAACAATCCTACTACTCCACGCGAGTTCAAGGGTAAGGCGTTTGCGCCTGTCATCCCTTCTTTCCAGTATGCTTATAATAAAGGCAGATGGTCACTCCAGGCAGGTTTCGCCCTTACAGGTGGCGGCGGAAAGTGTACCTTCGATGATGGATTGGGCTCTTTCGAGAAGATTGTTGCCGAAACTGCTTTGGCAGCTTGCCAGTTGGCAGGTGCTGTGGATCAGGTTGCAGCACAGTATGGAGTTCCAGCCGTATTCACTGGCGAAAATGCTTTCGGAAAAAAGGGACAGTATAGCTACAACAGCTATATGCACGGCCGTCAGTACTACTATGGCCTCTCTCTGGGTGCCGCTTATAAGTTCAGCGACAACTTCAGCGCATTCGCAGGTGTACGTGGTATCTATGCATCTACTAACTACTACGGATATGTAGAAGATATCAAGGTTGGCAACATGCCTCTCTATAAGGTGCTCGACCCAACCAAGGAAACAGCTGCCAACATTGAGTTGAGCTGTGACCAGAGCGGTGTGGGCTTTACTCCTATTATTGGTGTGGATTTCAAGACTGGCAAGTGGAACTTCGCAGCTAAATACGAGTTCAAGACTCGCATTCGCCTGAAGAACAAATCAGTAAACCAGGTGCCTAGTATCGGTAACCTTCCTGACAACCTCCGCAATGCTTACATCGCAGGCGGTGTACCTGAGCAGGCTGCTGATGCTATCTTGAATAACGCCACCATCCAGGGAGCAATGGGTCAGTTGAAGACCCAGTTCGACACCAAGCTTGATAAGGCTATCGGCGAATACGCAGATGGTAAGAAGATTGCAGGCGATATTCCTGCATACCTGGCACTTGGTGTAGGTTACAGCCCTGTAAATGCCGTACGCGTAAACGTAGGTTTCCACTGGTTCGACGACAAGCACGCAACATCATACAACAATCGTCAGGAGAAATTGGACCGTGGTACCTTGGAGTACAACGCAGGTGTTGAGGTGGATGTCAACAAGAAGATTACCTTGAGTACAGGTTGGCAGAACACCAACTATGGCTTGAGCGATGAGTATATGGATGACAAGTCATTCGTTGTTGGTTCCAACTCTGCTGCCGTCGGTGGTGTTTACCACATCAACAAGAAGATGGATTTGAACGTGGCTTACTTCCACACATTCTATCAGCATAAGAAGACCTCAGAGAATGTTCAGCTCAGTGCAGACAAGAGCATCAACTACACCTCTGACTACACCCGTAACAACAACGTGTTTGCGGTGGGTCTCGATATCAACTTCTAAAGAAGAGGTTGAAAAAAGTAGAATTAGACTTATGTTTCCTAAACATAATAGATCAATTCATAACTACAAACATGCAAAAAAGGCTATCCCTCTCTTTCGATTGGGATAGCCATTTTTATTTTGTCACATCAATCATCTGTCTGATTATTGCGGATCCACATCATAGTATATTTGCAAAGCCCCATACCTCGGATCTTTTGCCATCATCTGCTGGGCATACTTCAGATATTCGCGCACCTTCTTCTGGTCGATACCATTCTCCAGTTTGATGACAATCTTGCGGATATTCATTGTCTTCACCCTAGCCACAGCCGGCTTATCCGGTCCGAGCACTCTTTCGCCAAACCAGCTTCTCAGCGTCTTGCCGAGTTCCAGACTTGCCTGCTGGCAAACCTTCTCGTTCTTATGTTTCAGGAACACGTTGATAAGATGGAAGAACGGTGGATAATGAAACATTCTTCTCTCTTCCAGGATACCCTTGAAAAGGGCTTCGTAATCATTGTGTACCACCTGACTGATGATAGGAAGCGTAGGATTCTTGGTCTGCAGAATCACGAGTCCCCGCTTGCCCTTTCTTCCGGCTCTTCCGCTCACCTGCGCCATCATCATGAAGGCATGCTCGTAGGCTCTGAAGTCAGGATAGTTCAGCATCGAGTCGGCATTCAGAATACCCACAACCCTCACTTTGTCAAAGTCGAGACCTTTGGATATCATCTGCGTACCTATCAGAAGATTGGTCTTTCCCGATGAGAAATCGCTGATCAGTCGCTCGTAGGCATTGCGCGTACGGGTGGTATCCAGATCCATGCGGGCGATACGTGCCTCGGGGAATATCTCGGCTATCTGGTCTTCTATGCGTTCCGTTCCGATACCTCGTCCCATCAGTTCCGTACTACCGCAGTTAGGGCATACCGTAGGCACGGGATAGGTGAATCCGCAGTAATGGCAGGTCAGCAGATTGATGCTCTTATGCAGGGTGAGCGAAACATCACAGTTCTTGCATTTCGGAACCCATCCGCACACCTTGCACTCTATCATCGGTGCAAATCCCCTTCGGTTTTGGAAGAGAATGGCTTGCTCACCATTCTTCAATGCCTCCCTCACCGCTGCCAGTAACTGTGGCGAATAAGCCCCCGTCATCATCTTTCTATGGCGAAGGTCCTTCACATCCACCACCTGAATCTCCGGCAATTGGATACCCTTGAATCTCGTCTTCAGTTCCACCAGTCCATACTTGCCCTGCTGCGCATTGTAGTAACTCTCCATTGATGGCGTAGCCGTTCCCAGAAGCACCTTTGCCTCCGGATACATGCTGGCAAGTACGATGGCGGCACTTCGGGCATGATAGCGTGGCGATGGGTCCTGCTGCTTGAAAGAGTTCTCGTGCTCCTCGTCGATGATGACGAGTCCCAGTTGCTGGAAAGGCAGGAAAACGGCACTTCTCGCTCCCAGGATTACATCATAAGGATGTCCCGATAGCTGCTTCTGCCAGATTTCCACACGCTCCGCATCACTGTATTTAGAATGGAAGATGCCGAGCCGGTCGCCAAACACCTTGTGCAGTCGCTCCATAATCTGAACGGTGAGGGCGATTTCGGGCAGCAGATAAAGCACCTGCTTATGCTCCTCGATGGCTTTACTGATAAGATGGATGTAGATTTCAGTCTTTCCACTCGAAGTCACACCATGCAGAAGTACCACGTTCTTATTCATCATCTTCAGGAGTATCTGATTGTAGGCATCCTGCTGGGCTTCGGAAAGCGGTTTGATGAGTTCGAAATGCGATTCGCCCGTTGTGTTCAGTCTGCCCACCTCCAGTTCATAGGTAAAGAGGATGCCTCGGTCGATGAGTGCCTTGACGGCTGCAGCCGTGCATCGTGCCTCGTTCATCAGTTCCTCCTTGGTCACCTTCTTGATACCTTCCCTGGGCGTATCACCCTCCAGACTGTCCCAATGGGAAAGAGCAAGGAAGGTGGTTAAGGTCTTCGATTGCTTCAGGGCACGCTGCACCATATTGAGTGCCACGTGCAGAGCCTGTTCATTGCGGTAACTGCTAGCCAACTCCACATAGAGTTCCATCTTGGGTTTGAATTTCTCCGTAGATTTCATGCCCGATGGCATGGCAGCACCAAACACATCGCCCAGGGGAGCCATGTAGTATTCGCTGATCCATTGCCAGAGACGCATCTGCTGGGGAAGGAGCGACGGATATTCGTCGAGCACCGCCTCGATGGGCTTGCAGTTGAATTCCGGCTTTTCCGAATGCACATCAACAACCATCGCGATATACTTCTTGCTCTTGCCCAACGGAACAAGCACACGCATGTTGGGCACCACCTTCTCTTCCATCCCTTCGGGGATAGAATAGGTAAAGGTTCCGTCAAGCGGAAGAGGCAATATCACATCTACGTATCTCATGTTATAACGTTCTCCTTTTCTTTTTACGATCTAAAGTTCTGCAAAGATAGCAAAAAAAAAGCAGATACCCAACTAGGGGTACCTGCTTTTATATATTTTAATGTATAAATTTGTGAAGTGTACTGTCTAACTTCTCATTAGAACCAGTAACCCAAGGCAATCTGCCAAGAGTTGTTGCGGCTCTTGTCCTTGCCTGCATTGGTAAGTGCCTCGGCAGCCTTGACAAGGCTGGCATCAGCCGACTTGCCACAAGCGATGTTATAGTTGGCTGAAATCTGAAGATGGCTCAACAGGGTAACACCAGCACCTACGTTTACGCTGAAGTTTGACTTCTTCAGAGAATAGCTGCTTGTCTCATTCCACTTGAAGTTCTTGTCACCTACATTGATACCCCACTGTGGACCAGCAAAAACAAAGGCATTTGCCAAACTGCTCAAGCCGAAGCCATAACGCACGTTCACAGGGATGTTGATAGACTGCTGCTTCACGTTGACTTTACCCAGTTCACCATCAGTATCGGCATACTTAACGTCAGCCTCTTTCTGGTCGTACAAGGCTGCAGCATCGAAGCTCAAGCCTACGATAGGCACAGTAAACTTAACCATAGGACCAACAAAGAAACCAGTCTTGTTGGAAGCATCGAATACATCCTCGCTAAACGACATGCTTGTCACATTCAAACCGCCCTTCAAACCGAACTTTACCTGGGCGTTAGCGCTAGTAGCAAACATCATTGCCGCTACCAAAAATACAAGAGATAAAATCTTCTTCATTTTTTCTACCTTTTAAAATTAAAATTCTATTTTCTATTATCACACATATCACACACGTTGTGATTCATTTTCTAATGTCTCTGACGGCGCACGGTTACTCGTGCCGAACCGCTGGATGCTGAAGAAGAACTGCTGTTGCTGCGCTTCTCCTTCACCTTAGCCTCTCTTCTGGAAGATGAACCGCCACGGCGATTGCTCTTCTTCTCCTTCTTCACCTTGCCCTTTACGTTCTTGTCCGCCTTGGCAATACTGTCGAGCGAATCCTTCTTCTCCTGGTTTCCCCAGAGATTCTTCTCAAAGGTAGCCAGTTCGCCCTCAATTCGCTTCTGCTCCTTTACCAGAGCCGAATCGGAGTGGCAATACTGCGCCAAGGTTTGTCCCAACATGTTGTTGGTCTTGTAGATTTTTCCTTTATACTGATTTCTCACAAAGTAATCATCCACACTCATCACCGCCGCATTGTTCAGATTGCTGGTCATTATCTGCTGCTTGGCAAGATAAGGAGCCAGGTCGTCGTAGCGCACCCAGAAAAGCGGATACTTGGTTCCGCCATCGCCGAAGTCATCATCACGGGTCATGATAGGACAAAGCGCCAACACCTTGGTATGGAAGGTGGAAGTTCGCTGGTCGAAATAGGTTGACTCCTTAATATAATATGCCTTCACTTCTCTGGAAGGAATGTCGCTGTTGTCGAGCGAGATTCTTCCGTTTGCCTTCTTTTCATAATAGATATGATAGTTGTCCAGGAAAGACTTCGGGTCTACCCTGTCTGCTGCCGTAAAACTCTCGTTACCATCCAGACGATATTGGAACACCGCCACCTTACCGGTCATCATCAATCTGAATATGTTGGTAAAGAGGTTCATCTGGTTGCCCATAGGCTCCACAGGATAATACAGTCCGGCATTGGCATTATCGGTAAGACTCAGCTCACGATAGATGTCTCTTCTCCATACCACGTCCTCCTCCATAGGAGCAGCAGTAGGGAAAGAGATTTGTGCACGGGTGGTAATGTTGCCGGCATTCGATTTCTTCGCAGCCGCCTCCTTTGCCGCCTGCTTACGGCGTGCCTGAGGTTGAGCCACGATGCCCTGCACCATTCCCAAGAGCATGAATATGAACAATATCTTTTTCATTATTTTGAACTTTGAAATTTTACTAATTTATTTCACGATTACTTCCATCGCAGTAGGCAGATTTCTGGTGATGCCATCCGGTCCCACAGCCTTGATATGCGAGATATAGAAACGGCGACTGCGAGAAAGCTTTCTGAACTCGTTTCTCTGACGGTCGGAGAAGTTGGAGCCTGCTGATGCCAATGGGATGGCGTTACCCATGTTGTCGAAGAAGACGGTCTCGAAACTCAACACCTTGAAAGGTATATCCAGCAATCCGTCGTCGATGGCTGCATGGATGCCTGTGGCACCCATCAGGGATGCCTTCGCCAGACCGCCGCCACGGAAACGGGTGGTTCCCAATGCCAGGTAAGCCGTTGGATCTGGCAACTTTCTTACATGGAATACGAATGGAGGCATCGTGCGGGTCTGCCCCTTGTCGCGTGCCGTTACACGGATGGTTACATCCTTGCCCACAGCCGCTGGGGTTGCCACGAAATGGCCGTTGCCCTTCGATATGAACGAACCGCCAGTCATCGATGCAGAGATGGCATTGGCTGGCACGCCCGGCACACTGATACTGATAGGATTCTGAAAACCTGCATAGAGCACGTTCATCAGGTCTGCCGCCACAGTTGCGGTGTTAGGTGCCGGAATCACGCTGTATTTCTGGATGAAGTTGCGCTTCATCACGTCGCCCTTGGCATTGTTCATCAGAATGTAGCCGGAGAACTGATGTTCTCCCACTCCACCTGCCGTGAAACTATACTGTCCACGGGCGCTGTTCACTCTCATGCCATTCACGTAGATTTCCGGCTGCTGGGTAGTATCCACGGCAGCCATCACGATGTTGGCATTGAATCTTTCGCCCGGATAAAGCGTAGTCTTCTCAGGAATCACGAAGGCATCGAGTTTGTTCACACGGATATCCTTCATGTCGATATTCGCCACCAGGTTGTGCAGCACTTCTCCCTCAGCATAGCGCACATCGCTCTGAATCTTCGAGAGCAGGGTTACGGCAGCAGCCACCGGCATATTCTCAAACATGTATTCCTGCCAATTCTTACCCAGATATTTCTCGCTCTTAGGCACCTGGGTAGAGAAGTTGCTGGCGATGATTTTCTTCTGATGCTCATCGGTCACCAGCTCCAGGATGCGGTCGCGGTAGCGATTCAGCTCCCTATAGAGTTTCTTTCCCTTGCCCGTACCCGGTGCAAGCATCACGATGCCGGCAGCCTCCAGGTTTTCCTTGTTCTTGATATTGCTCACGTCGCCATCCTTGCCGTCAGCCTCTTTTACGATAGCAACCTTCAGTTCCTGGGCAAAGTTATAGAGCGCATCACTCATGTCCTTTACCTGCTTAGCCTTCTCGAACCATTCCCTCACCTTGGTAGGGTTTTGCTTCATCTGATCGGCAAAGTCACTATAGATTGCATTGTTCTCTGCGGAAGAGTTGGCTGTGGTTCGATTCAGACTGTCTTCCACAATAGAGAATCCGTCGAGCACCTCCGTAGAGACGTTCAACGCAAGCATAGCCATCAGGACGACGTACATCAGGTTAATCATCTTCTGGCGTGGTGAAACGGGTCTTTTCTTTATAGCCATTTATATTAATTTGCTAAATTCAATACTTTTCTTTACTCTTCACTCTTTACCTGAGGAGCTGCAGCACGCATGTTTACGGTCATCGCCTCTATCATACGTGCGTAAATCTTGTTCAACTGCTCAATCTGCTGGGCCATCTTGCGGCTCTGCTCGTTAATCTGGTCGATAGTTCCAATCTGCTGACTGGCACCCTTCAACTGCATCTCATAAACCTTGCTGATACCTGTGAGCGTACGGTTCAGGTTCTCCATCTCCTCGCTGTCACGGGTCAAACGGGTACTCTGCTCATTCACCTTCTCAAGGGTTTCAACAAGCTTCTTCAATTCCTCAACATAATTGTTCTGTGCATCAGCCATCTCTGGGGTAACACCCTGCTGACCAGCTACCCAAGCGGCATTACCGCCTGCAATAGTGGCACCGGCTACAGCTGCACCATTCTCCGAGAATCCTGCTCCTGGAGCTACGGCCGCCGCAACGCTCTCGTCAATCTGCTCAGCGCCTTCGCTCTCGCTTCCAGCAACAGAAGAAGATGCTGCAGATACACCAGCACCTCCGCTAAAGCTTCCGCCGCCGATGATGATGGTCTGACCACCAGAAACAGGAGTTCCTGAAACAGAAGCAGCAGAAGATGAACCAGCTACAGTTGCAGAACCGGAGGAAGCAGATGCCGCTGCTTCTTCAGTCTCCCCATAAGTAACCTTTCCAGTCTCCAAGTACTCCTCAGTAACATGAGTAGGAATATCTCTGCCATCGGCTGTCTTGTCAAAAGGACGGTCGAAGGCTGAAAGGAAGAACACGAACGCCTCAGTACCCATACCGGCAAACAACATGAAATTGGCTCCCGGCAAGTGGGTCAATTTAAAAAGGGCACCCAGGATAACGATAGATGCACCCCAGCTATAAGCATAGTTCAGAAAGGTCTGTCCAGGCACACTGTCCATCCATTTCTGCAGATGATATACGATGTTAAACTTACTATATTCGCCCATTTTTATTATCTCCTATTCTTGTTCTTTGATGGTTTCTGTTTTACACTCGATGTGGTGGCAAGACTGCGCACACAGCGGAATCCGATATACGAACGTGGCTGGTTCTGATATTCCCAGGAACGCCATGCCGAACGGATAAACGACTCCGGATCTTTCCAGGACCCACCTCTTACGCTCTTCTTCTTCAGGCGGTAAGGGTCTTCCTTCGCTGCATTGTATTTCAACTCAGGGTTCAGGTCGTTCATGGCATCCACACCAGCCTCGGTATAGATGGTACTGGTCCATTCTGCCACGTTACCTGCCATATCATAAAGTCCGTTTGAGTTTGGCGAGTAGATGCCCACCTTGCTGGTTATCAGATTGCCGTCCTTGGTATAGTTACCGCGATCTGGCTTGAAGTTGGCATAGAAGCATCCGTCTCCGTTCTTCACGTCCTGGTTCTCCCAAGGGAACTCGTTCTGGTTCTTGCCTCTTGCCGCATACTCCCATTCTGCCTCAGTAGGCAAGCGATAACGCTGCACGAATCGGGCTTCAGGTCCCAGACCTTTCAGCAGATAGTCAGTACGCCAGGCGCAGAAAGCATTTGCCTGCTCCCAAGTAACGCCCACCACCGGATAATCATTGTATGCCGGATTACTGAAATAACTTCTCAAGTAAGCCTCGTTGTCTGAATTGCGGAAATCATTCACCCAGCAGGTGGTGTCTGGATACACATTCACGATGTAGGTATTAAGGAAGTCCCATGGTCCGCTCAACGGGCGGTTGATGGTTTCGCTGATGATTCGTCCCTCATCATCCACATAGGCAGTATCCTTAGAAATCATCACCACCTCGTTGGCATTCACCTGCTCATCGGTATTCAGGTTGCGCTCCTGCGGGTTCAGACGGTTTCTGCGGAGTGCCGCAGCGGTATAATCGTAAATCTCGTATTTGTAGTTCAGCTGTCGCCAGTCAATCAGCTTTTCACCAGTCACAGGATTGGAAGTATAGAGACTTTCCATCGCTCTCTTCTCATCCTCGTTTGGCTTTCTAGGCAACTGCTTCTTCCAGTTAATCTGTGGAGTTACAGGGTCGCCGTTCTTATCCTCGGTAATCATGTAAGTCTCGTCGCCGCCATAGGCAGGGTCAGCCAAACGGGTACGGAGGATGGAATCGCGAACATAGGCGATAAACTGCTTGTATTCTGAGTTGGTGATTTCCGTATCATCCATCCAGAAGCCATCCACGGAAACATCCTTGCGAGGCGTCTTCTGTCCCCACAAAGAATCCTGGGTTTCCAGACCCATCTTCAGGAATCCTCGGTTCACCTTCACCATGCCGTATGGGGCAGGTTCGGCGAAACTTCTTCCGCCAACTCCAACCACCTCACCGCCTCTGCCTGCCATCGAGCTAGACTTGGCACCGAAACAACCGCTGAGGGTCAGGAGAGCCACCAGCGAGCTGAGGAGCATTATACTTTTCTTCATATTACGGTTCATATTCTTGATCTTCTTCTTAGAGTATTCTTACACTTTGATGTTTGTTTCTACCTTTCTTTACCAGGTTCAGATCCATCTGGTATCCGATGTAAAGCTCATGGCTTCCGTTGCCAAAGCTCAGCTTCGAGGTGTACCATTCATAACTGTAACCCAGAATGACGCCATGGAAGGAACCGCCCACCAGGAAAGTTACGGAATTGTCAGGACTGTAGGTCAAGCCGCCATAGAGCAGACGCTTGTCGTATTGGTAAACCAATCGCCCGGTAACATCGCCTCGCCATGCCGTTCCGTCATACTTCACGAGGGCAGACGACTTTATAGTTAAAAACGGATTTCGGAGCTTAATATTGTATCCGCCAGTCAAATAATACGTTGCGTCAATCTTAAGCTCATTGGTTTCTCCCAGCTCGATGGTTGGAGAGGTAAGATGCTGTGCGGAAAGTCCCACATACCAGTTGCCATGCAGATAGTAGAGTCCGGCTCCCGCATCAAATCCGCTCCCCTTCACTTCAGATGTGGCGAGTGCAGGGTCGCCCGATTCTCCAGCATCCACTTTGCTGCCGTCGAAACTCTCGCTGAGGAATCCGGCTTGCAGGCCCACGCTCATCGTTCCTCCGAAGAGTTTGGTCTTGTAGGCATACTGCAGGTTGAGTCGCTGATGGGTGAAGAGTCCAATCTGGTCGTTCATCATCGTAGCACCCACGCCGTGATAATTCTTCAGCGCATAGAAAGGCAGGTCGGCTGCCAGATACATGGTTCTAGGATTATGTTCGAATCCGGCCATATCCAATGCGTAAGCAGCCGTTACGTTGAGCTTTGCCTGCTTACCCACTGCCGCAGGATTGTAGGATGGTTCCATGTCGAAATAATGACTGAAGGAAGGATCATACTGTGCTCTGGAAACGAGCACTCCTGTCAGCAAAAAAACTAATATGATGATTCGTCTTAACACAATGTAATAACGTAAAAGCGGGCGAAATATTATAAATCGCCGGGATTATTATATATTAATAAGGTATAGTCGGAAGAGAGACATCAGAAAGATGAAAAAGGCTGCCCCCTGGTAAGAGAACAGCCCTATCATCGACTTTTAATATTCGTCGTCATTCCATAAGAAGTCATCCTTTGAAGGATAATCAGGCCAGATGTCCTCGATACTCTCGTAAACATCACCTTCGTCTTCTATCTCCTGCAGATTCTCCAGAACTTCCAGAGGCGCACCTGAGCGAGTTGCATAGTCGAGCAGCTCTTCTTTAGTTGCAGGCCATGGTGCATCTTCTAGCTTTGAAGCTAATTCAAGTGTCCAATACATAGCTATATTATTTAACGTTTCTACCAATTTGGCTGCAAAAGTAATAAAATTTATTTTATCTGCAAGTTTTTTGGCGTTTTTTTTCGCTAGAAAGTGCAGATAATAGCATTTATTTGCATTTTTTCTAGAAATTCATGCGATAATGCTGCTTAAATTTTTTTTTATCGAAGAAAATGATGCCCAAAGAGTAGAGGTCGTAGGTGATGCCACAATAATCTGATTCCTGCAGCTGGTGCCACTCCTCGCCTTGCTTTTCACGATAGAGATTGCCCAGAAGTACGAGCATCGTCAGGTCGTCGCAAAGTGGAAGAACCTGTGTCCTCACTTCCTCCATCCTCATCTTCTTCAGGTCGATGACCACCATCCTTTTCCTGCCTTTTGCAGCTGCCAAAAACTGTTCATCCATCACTTTCTGCATCGCTTTCAAGCAACCGGCATGCAGATACGCATCAAAGCGATGCTCATTAACCATACAGATTTCCGGCTGCCAGAAGTTGGCAAGTCTCAAAAGGAGTCTTCCAGTTTGATGTCCTCGTTTGTCAAACCAGGAAAGCCTTTCCTGCAGTTCCTGGTAAGCATAATAAGGATAATGCTCATTGATGACATAGCGGATAAAGGCATAAGCCGAAGGCGACTGCACCCCGAAGCCACGGCTACAGCCGCAGCGTCTCAACCATCTCCACCATGTACTCAAATAATAATGCATAATCCTTTTTTTTAATGCAAAGATACAAAAAATCTGTGAAATCACAGACCGAACAGGTCAAAAAATCTGTGCACATCTGTGAAATCTGTGGGAAAACAAAAAAGCCTCAGAAATCTTTCGAAATCTGAGGCTCTTGATAAAAGAAGGCGG
>ERZ773209.980-NODE-980-length-18346-cov-5.578973_pt1 | contig 18346 bp, 13 predicted proteins | sample MGYA00511109_ERZ773209 | MGnify/ENA primary metagenome ERZ773209 (study PRJEB29015, sample SAMEA2737786) | human gut metagenome | biome: human gut; feature: human-associated habitat; material: faeces | place: China | collected 2012 ...
ACATCAGAGGTCACTTTTGGGTAGGCTGCGGGCCGGACATGTCCGGCCCCTACAGTGCAATTACTTCTGACTTAGTCCTTCAGCGTCAGGGCAATGCTCAGGTCGCTCAGCTGCTGGGCGTCCACCACATCGGGGGCGCCGCTCATCGGCTCGCCGGCATTCTGCACCTTCGGGAAGGCGATCACATCACGGATGGAATCCTTCTTGAGCATCAGCATGACCATACGGTCCAGACCGTAGGCCATACCGCCGTGCGGGGGTGCGCCGAACTTGTAGGCGTCCATCAGGAAGCCAAAGCTCTCGCGGGCCTTCTCCTCGGTAAAGCCGAGGGCGCGGAACATACGATCCTGCAACGCGGGGTCGTTGATACGCATCGAGCCGCCGCCCATCTCGACACCGTTCAGAACAATGTCGTAGGCCACGGCGTGGCAGGCACCGGGGTCGCTCTCGACCTTGTCGAGATCCTCGGCCTTGGGCAGGGTGAACGGGTGGTGCATCGCCATCCAGCGGCCCTCCTGCTCGCTGTACTCAAACAGCGGGAAGTCCACCACCCACAGGAAGTTGAACTTGTCGGGGTCGATCAGGTCATGCTTACGGGCAATGTCCAGACGGACCTGCCCCAGCGCGGTGCAGGCCTTGACCCAGTCGGCATCGCTGACGATCAGCAGCACATCGCCGGTCTCGGCGTTCAGTGCGGCATACAGCGCAGCTTTCTCGGCGTCTGTCAGGAACTTTTCAAAGCTGGAGGAGGTGCCCTCTGCGGTCAGGCGGCTGTAGGCCAGACCCTTGGCGCCGTAGGTCTTGGCGACCTCGCCCAGCTTGTCGATGTTCTTGCGGCTCAGCTTGTCGGCCATGCCCTTGGCGTTGATGGCGCGGATGCTGCCGCCGGCCTCCAGCACAGCGGCGAAGGGCTTGAACTCAGTGCCCTTGAACACCTCGGTCACATCCTGAATCTCCAGCCCGAAGCGGGTGTCGGGCTTGTCGGAGCCGAAGTGGCCCATGGCCTCGTTCCACGGCATACGGTAGAAGGGTGTCTGCACATCAACATCGAGCATCTCCTTCCAGAGGCGCTTGATGAGGCCCTCGTTGATGGTCATGATATCGTCCTCGGAGACAAAGCTCATCTCCTCGTCCACCTGGGTAAACTCAGGCTGGCGGTCGGCGCGCAGGTCCTCATCGCGGTAGCAGCGGGCAATCTGGAAGTAGCGGTCAAAGCCGGACAGCATCAGGATCTGCTTATACAGCTGCGGGCTCTGGGGCAGTGCATAGAAGTGGCCCGGCTGCACGCGGCTGGGCACCAGATAGTCGCGGGCACCCTCGGGCGTGGACTTGATGAGGGTCGGGGTCTCGATCTCGGTGAAGTGGTTCTCGCAGAAATAGTTGCGGATGATCTGCATGATCTTGCTGCGCAGCACGATCGGCTCATGCATGGACGGACGGCGCAGGTCAAGGTAGCGGTAGCGCAGGCGCAGGTCGTCATTGACGTTGATCTCATCGCGCAGCTCAAACGGGGTGGTCTGGGCCTCGCTCAGGATGCGCAGTTCAGCAACATACAACTCCACATCGCCGGTGGCGATCTTGTCGGTCTTGGCGGCGCGCTCACGCAGCTTGCCGCGGCAGATGACAACATATTCGCTCTTGAGGCTCTCGGCCTTGGCAAAGACCTCCTTCGGCGTGTCCTCATCGAACACCAGCTGCAGGATGCCGGTGGTATCGCGCAGGTCGGCAAAGATGATGCCGCCCTTGTCGCGGGCACGGGCGATCGAGCCGCAGACCGTCATTTCCTGACCAGCCATTGCAAGGCTGACTTCACCGCAGTAGTTGGTGCGGCGCAGGCTGCCCAAAGTTTCCATATTTCCAGTCCCCTTTACGGTTATAGTTTTCTAAATAAGTATTATACCGCGCCGCGGCGTGTTTGGCAAGTGGCTTGCGGCAAAGACGGGCAAATTCCGGCAAAATCTTTTGCCAACCATATTGACAATTTGCAGCGCGACTGTTATAATATTAAAGCTGTGATTCACACAGCATAATAGATGTGCCTGTAGCTCAGTTGGTAGAGCATCTGACTTTTAATCAGAGGGTCCAGGATTCGAGTTCCTGCAGGCGCACCAAGACCGGTTGAAGCCACTAGGTTTCAACCGGTTTTTGTTTTCTGACCGCAAAAAAGGCATGTACGACCGATCCAATCGTACATGCCTTTTTATTTTGTATTCATCTCCACAGCAGGAACAAAGCGGCCAGCAGCACACCCAGCCCTGCCAGATAGACTCCGGCGATGAGCAGGGTGGCCTTCAGCACGCCCAGAACCGCCCAGAGCTTTTCCTTGGCGGTCCATTCCGGCTCCTGCTCCCACGGGCGGTCATTGGCCGGCTCCGGGGGCTGGGCCGCCTTTCGGCGGTGGGGGCGCAGCATCGGCGCAGGGCCGATGCCGTTCATATCGGCGATGGTATGCCCATCGTCCTCAAAGGGTTCATGCTTTTTCATTTGTCGTACAGGTGGCAGACCACATAATGGCCCGGCTCAGCCTCACGCTGCTTGGGTGCCTCGGTCTTGCAGCGCTCGGTGGCATAGGGGCAGCGGGTATGGAACTTGCAGCCGGACGGCGGGTTGGCCGGGGACGGAATGGAGCCCTGCAGCACAATACGCTCGCGGCGTATAGTCGGGTCCGGAATGGGGATGGCCGAGAACAGCGCCTTGGTGTAGGGGTGCAGCGGGTGGGCAAAGATGTCATCCGTTTCGCCGTACTCGACCAGATTGCCCAGATACATGACACCGACCGTGTCGGAGATATGCTCGACAACGCTCAGGTCATGGGAGATGAACAGGTAGGTCAGGTTGCGCTTTTCCTGCAGGCTTTTCAGCAGGTTGATGATCTGGGCCTGAATCGAAACATCCAGTGCGGAGACCGGCTCGTCACAGACCACGAACTCCGGGTTCAGGGCAAGGGCACGGGCGATGCAGATACGCTGGCGCTGGCCGCCGGAGAACTCATGCGGGTAGCGGGTCTTGTGGTAGGGCTGCAGGCCGCAGTCGTCCATGACCTGATCAATATAATCGTTGAACTCTGCCTTCGGGACGAGGTTGTGCTCACGCACAGCCTCGCCGATGATCTCGCCGACCGGCAGACGCGGCGACAGGCTGGAGAACGGGTCCTGAAAGATGATCTGCATCTTGGTGCGCAGGGTGCGCATCTCGGCGGGGGTCATGTCATAGACCTCCTTGCCGTTGAAAAGCACCTGTCCGCCCGTCTTATCGCCGCCCAGACGCAGGATGGTGCGTCCGGTCGTGGACTTGCCGCAGCCGGACTCGCCGACCAGACCCATCGTGCAGCCGCGGCGCAGGTTGAAGGTGACGCCGTCAACGGCCTTGACATGCCCCACAGTCTGGGACAGCAGGCCGCCCTTGATGGGGAAATACTTCTTGAGGTGATTGACCATCAGAATATACTGAGGGTCGTAGGTGACGGGGGTGTAATCGTTCTCGGGCAGCATTTTTTCTTTTGCCATGCGTCACTCACCCGCCTTTCTGTTTTCTTCATAATAGCGATAGCAGCTGACCTTGTGTGTCGGGGACAGGCTGATCTCGCAGGGGTACTCGCCGCCGCAGCAGGGCAGCTGCAGCTCGCAGCGGTCCTTGAAGTAGCAGTAGTCCGGCATGTTGACCGGGTTGGGCACCTTGCCGGGGATGGAGTAGAGGCGGTCGACCTTTTTGCCGACAACCGGCTTGGAGGCCATCAGGCCAATGGTGTAGGGGTGGCTGGGGTTGGTGAAGATCTCCTCCACGGTGCCCTTCTCCACCACGCGGCCTGCGTACATGACAACAACATAGTCGGCCATCTCCGCAATAACGCCGAGGTCATGGGTGATGAGCATGATGGACGAGTTGATGCGGTCCTTCAGGTTGCGCAGCAGATCCAGAATCTGAGCCTGAATCGTCACATCAAGCGCCGTGGTCGGCTCATCCGCAATGATGATCTTGGGGTTGCAGGCCAGCGCCATAGCGATCATGACGCGCTGGCGCATACCGCCGGACAGCTCATGCGGGAACATCGTATAGACACCCTCGCTGTTGGCAATGCCGACCATCTCGAGCATCTCGATCGTGCGCTTTTTGATGTCCTCTTTCGTCTTGCCCTCACCCTCATGCAGGGCAATGACCTCATCGATCTGGGCGCCGATGCGGAACACGGGGTTCAGGCTGGTCATCGGCTCCTGAAAGATCATCGAAACATAGTTGCCGCGCAGACCCTGCATCTTTTCGGTGGGGGTCTTGGCAATATCGTAGGCCTTGCCATCGCCCAGATTCAGGCGGATGGAGCCCTCGACGATCTGGCCCTGCGGGCGCTGCAGCAGCTGCATCAGGGACAGGCTGGTGACGGACTTGCCGCAGCCGGACTCGCCGACAACGCCCACGGTCTTGCCGATGGGTACCTCAAACGAGACGCCGTCCACGCTCTTGACAACACCGGTGTCGGTGAAGAAGTAGGTGTGCAGGTTGTCAAACTCGACCGCGTTCTTCTTATCGTGCATTTCGGTGACATATTCACTCTCCGGCACATTGCGGCGCTTGCGCTGCTTTTCGTACTGGTCGGTGATGCGGCGGTTTTCCTTGGAGATACGCCGCGATTCTTTAGCGGAAAGATACCCTTCCTGTTTCTTAGCCATCGTGTGTTTCTCCTTTCGATCAGCGTTTCATCTTGGGGTCAAAGGCATCGCGCAGACCGTCACCCACAAAGTTGAAGCCCAGAACGGTGATCAGCAGGCAGATACCGGCGGGGATCCAGATGAACAGGTAGTTGGTCATAACGTAGGCGTTGTTGACATCGTTGATGATGTTGCCCCAGGAGGCGAAAGGATACTTGACGCCCAGACCCAGGAAGGACAGGGTGGCCTCGGTCAGGATGGTGGAGCCCAGGCCCATCGTGCAGGTAACGATGAGCTGCGGGATAACGTTGGGGATCAGGTGGCGGAAAATGCGGTGCCAGACCTTGATGCCGCAGGCCTCGGTGGCCAGCATGAACTCCTGCTCACGCAGGGAGAGGATCTGGCCGCGTACTAGGCGGGCAATGCTGGGCCAGCCAAGGAAGCCGAGAATCAGCATCAGGTACAGCATACGTTTCCAGGAATCCACGCGCATGGCGTCCATGGCCGCGCCGATGATGATGATGACCGGCATCGAAGGGATGCAGTAGAAAACATCGACGACACGCATAATGATGTTATCGACCCAGCCGCCGAAGTAGCCGGAGATACCGCCCATCAGGATACCCAGGGATGCCTCGATGACGACGACGATGAAGCCGATGATCAGCGAGACGCGGCCGCCGTACATCAGGCGGGTCAGCATATCCATACCGTTGGTGTCGGTGCCCAGCCAATGCGCCTTGCTGGGGCTGGCGTAGCGGTCGTAGACGTAAGTCTCGGTCATCTGCTTGACGGACCAAACTTTGGTGGAGGCATCGTAGACGATATCGTACTCGGCCTCGTTCCCCTCGGCGTCGGTGTAGTTGAACTTATCGGCGTTCTCGTTGATGGCCTCTTCCAAGCGATCCTTGAAATCGCGGGTAACGACGACGCTGGAATCGGCGGCGGAGACGACAAAGCGGCTGACATAACCCAGCTGCTCACCATTGGCGGCGATCTCGCCGTCCTTGTTCAGCGTGTAGTCCACGCCGTCGGCGGTGAAGTCTCTCTCCCCTGCCGTCATGGCAGTCAGGGCGGCCAGCTTGACGTCAAAGCTGAACTTCGGCGCACCGTCGGCCTCGTTGACAAGGTCGCGGCTGGCATAGCCCATGACGTCGCTGCCCTGGTAGACGACATAGAAGTCGTCGCTCTGGATATCGACGGTGTAGTCAGTATCCTTATAGTTGAACTCGGTGCTGCCCTTCTTCACGGCTTCGAGGGCCTTGCTCTGGGCGATGGAACCGAAGTTCTGGCCGTCGGCCACGACAAAACGCATCGTGTCGTTGCGGGTGACGCCGACGAACTCCTTGGACATCTGGGTGTAGGTGAAGAACTGCTCGTCCTGGCCGTAGGGGCTGACAAGGCCACCGACGAAGGAGAACAGGAACATTGCAATCAGGATGGACAGACCGACGACGGCCAGACGGTTGCGGAAGAACCGCTTGGCGACCAGTGCGCCGGGAGACAAAACCTTGACGCGGCGGTCATCGTTCAGGGAGTACTGCTCCTGCTTCGGGTTCTGGTTCTGCGTGTTTTCGCTCATGGGTGTGCAGTCTCCTTTCTTTAAGAAATGCGCACGCGCGGGTCAACCACGCCGTACAGGATATCGGTCAGCAGGTTGCTGGCCAGCGTCAGCACCGCCATGAAGGACAGGTAGAACATCGTGAAGGGGATGTCGCCTGCGACCATGGACTGGTAGGAAATATAGCCAATGCCGGGGATGGAGAACAGCGTCTCGGTGATGAGGGCGCCGCTGAACAGGCCGGGCAGGCTGCCGCCGATGATGGTGACAAGAGGAATCAGCGTGTTGCGGAAGGCGTGCTTGTAGATGACCGTATGCTCCGACAGGCCCTTGGCGCGGGCGGTGCGGATGTAGTCCGCGTTCAGCACTTCCAGCATATTCGTGCGGGTGTAGCGCATATAGCCGCCGATGGAGACGATGACCAGCGTTGCGATGGGCAGCACCAGATGGTTGGCCTTATCGCAGAACTGCCCCCAGGCGTCCAGCTGGGCATAGTCACGGCCGACGAGGCCGTACAGATCGAACCAGCCGAGCTTGACCGAGAACAGCAGCTTGAGCAGCGTAGCAAAGAAGAAGGTGGGCAGCGAAATACCGACCAGCGCCGCAGCCGTGATGACGTAGTCCGTGCGGCTGTACTGCTTGGTGGCAGCCAGCACGCCGAGGGGCACGGCGATCACGATGGACAGCACAAAGGAGATGCCGCCCATGATGACAGACAGGCCGATGACCTCGGTAAACTTCTGGGTGGCGGGCACGTTCCACTTCCAGCTGTCGCCGAAGTTGCCGACGATGGCCTTGCTCAGCCAGGTGAAGAAGCCGGGAATAATGTCCAGGTCAAGGCCGTAGGCCGCATTGAGCTGGGCAAGCCATTCCTCATAGGGTTTGGCACCGGGGGCCTGGGCCAGCTGCATTGCCATCGTCTCGGCAAAGGAGCTGGGCAGGCTGCGGATCAGCGCGTAGATAATGAACATGACACAGAACAGGATCAATACCGACTGCGCGATACGCTTGATGATGTAATTTCGCAAGAGTTTTCGTTCCTTCCTTGCACGGTTAGACCGCGTTTATTTTGCAGGGAAATGCCGTAATGTGGGCATCCCCATCCCACGCAGCGCGCAAACACTGCGTGGGAGTGGGACGACCATATTAGCAGTTGTAGGGGGCGGCGTCCTCGACGCCCCGCGGGCGGGCATTGGTCCGCCCATGCCTTGACAGCAAGCAACCGCCCTTGGCGGGCGGTCACCTGCTTTCACAACGGTAAGTTGAACTTAGTTCAGCTCGAGGTTGTTCAGCTCAGACTTGTAGGTCCAGTACGGGGTCTGATCCTTCGCGATGGTATCGATGTTGACACGCTCGGTGGAGAAGATGGTAGCCTCACTGCGCTGGTAGACGGGCAGCTCGACACCCCAATCCAGGATGATCTCCATGGCCTCTTTGTACATGGCCTTGCGGGCCTCCTGGTCGGTGGTCTGGCGGGCAGCCATGATCAGCTCATCCAGGTCGGCATCGTTGATGGTGTAGTAGTTGGTAGCACCCTGGCTGTGGTACAGCTGGAACATATCGGGGTCATTGGTGGACTGCCAGGCAGCGACCCAACCCTCGGCAGCGCCGGACTGGTAGGAAGCGAACAGGTCAGAAGCGTTGGCCATATCGTTGACAGTCAGGGTGAAGCCGATGGTCTTGAGGGCGGCAGCAGCGTTGGTCAGGGTCTGGAAGGAGGGGTGGTCACCATTGCCGGAAGCACCGATGTTGACCTGATACTCCATCTTGGCACCGGCGGGGGCAGCCGTGATCTGGCCGTTCTCGACGGTGTAACCGGCAGCCTCAAAGTAGCCCAGGGCAGCCTGCAGAGCGGCGGCGTACTTATCCTCGCTCTTCATGTCGGAGGTGTAGATCTCGTTGCCGTCCACGTCGGTGGAGTAGGCGATCTGGTAGCCGTCGTCGGTAACGGACGGGGCAGCCCAGGAGGTGTTGGAAACGGGGTAGTTGATAACGGTGGCGGTATCGCCGTAGTAGGAGTCGATGCCCTCATCACGGTAAGCGGCGATGACGGTCATGATGGCCTTGCGCAGGTCCTTGGAAGCCTCGGAGGCAGGGTCGCCGCCGACGTTGACGTTCTTGGCGCTCAGGGCGATGTAGCCGTAGCCGCGGTAGTCCTTCAGGCGGGTGGTGATGACGGGGCCGTCCTCACCCTCGACGCCGTTGATGTCGGCGATCTGGTCAGCAACCTCCAGAGAGTAGGAAGGATCGGAGATGTCGATGGTGCCGGCCTGAACGCCGGTGATCTTATCGGCCTCCTGGGTCTCCTTCATGTTGACGTGGGCAACCTTCGGTGCGCCGTTGAAGTAGTCGGGGTTGGCATCCAGGTAGACAACGCCGTCGCTGTACTTGGAGAAGGTGAACATACCGCCGCCCAGAGGAGCGCTGGTCTTGGAGCGGACGCCGCTCAGATCACCCTTGACAAAGCCAAAGGAGTTGTTGTCGTAGTCGTACAGGCTCTCATCGCCGTAGTAGTGCAGGGGGGCAATGGGCATCTGCAGCTGGTAGATCATGGTGGTGGACAGCTCGCTGGTGGTCAGCGTCATGCTGTAATCACCGGTCTTGACGATACCGGCAACATTGGCAACTGCATTGCCGACATTGACACCGGTGGTGGAGTATGCGTAGACATCTTCGGGGATCAGGTCAGACAGGGCGGAACCGGCAGTCTCGGCTTCCATAGCGGAGAAGCTCCAGTCGTACTGCTCGCCGATCGCCAGGAAGAAATCCTTGGCGGTGGCATCGGCAGCCAGGCCATCGAAGCCCCAGCCGGCAGCAGCGGAGGCAACATCGGTAGCGCCGTTTTCCAGCATAGTGTCAACGATCTCCTGGGCAAACTTCACGCCGCCGTCATTGACAGCATCCCAGAAAGCCTTCTGCTGTTCTTCGGTGAAGTTGGTGTAGTCGGTGTTGTCCTCGCCGGCCTCAGCGATCAGCTTGGACAGGGTGGACATAGAATTGCGGTACTCCTCCAGACCAACGATGGGGGTGGAGTACATGGTTACAGAACCATCATACGTAGGATCGAGGAAAACATACATCGAGAAGATGACGTCGTCGATGGTGACAGGCTCACCGTCGGAGAACTTCAGGTCCTCGCGCAGCTTGATGTCATAGGTAACGGTGCCGTCGGCGTTCTCGGTGACAACGCAGTCGGCAGGACCATGGTAGGTGTAGTCAGTGCCGTTGTACTCGCGGGTCTCGCCCTCGATGCCGTTCAGGACCATCTCACCCTTACGGTCAGCGCCCAGCAGGGAGATCTGGGTCAGGTCGATGACATCCTGGTCAGCGGCAGAAGCAGCAAAGAAGGGGCTGAACTTGCTCTCAAAGCCGGTCTCGGCCAGAACGAGCGTACCGTCGGAAGCGGCAGTGGTGGATGCCTCGGCAGTGGCCGTGCTGTTGCTCTCACTGGACGCAGTCGCAGCGGAAGAAGCAGCACCGCCGCAGCCTGCCAGCATGCCGACGCTGAGAGCGGCAGCAGATGCCAGTGCAATGGCTTGCTTTGTGTTTTTCATGTGGTAAAACCTCCTATAAATTTGCCCTCACCCACAAATCAATGTTGCGCTCCCCAAGAGCGCAACACGAGAAAGGGGGACCCCCCTCTCCGCACCCTGTATCTCTTTACAGTGTACACTTGTCGATAATGACTTAGCTTATAAGATACCTTAAAATTGACAAAAAGTCAACCATAAATCACACTTTTGTTGCTTTTTGTACCTTTTGCCGAATTTGAGAGGAAAATTTTGTAACCCCCAAAGTCTTTTTCCCCCTGTGGGAAGACTTTTCCTGCTCATCTAAAAAAGCGTGCCCTGCGTTTTTCTGCGGAGCACGCTCTATTATGATAATGTATAATTATTCTTCTTTTTCCCACGGCATCCGCTTGAGGAACCACGCAGCAGCGGCAAAAGCGGTGCAGGAGAGCAGTTCAAAAAGTATAAAAACACCTTGCATTCCCCAAAGCAGCTGTGCGTCCGCTGCAAACACAGCCACCCCCTGCCCCGCAGAGGCAGCAGCGCAGAGTACCGCTGTCGCCCTGCACAAAGAGGGCAATTTTTGTGCGGTCTGTTCATGGATATAAGCCCGCACGCGCGCGCCGCCCCGGGTCAGCCGCACCAGCAGCACCACCGCATACAGCGCCAGCACCAGTGCCGCCATGTAGGGCAGCAGCAGGTACACAGGTGCGCGGGCCGTGGCCCCGGGCAGTGCGCCCGCGCCGACGGTCAGCGCAGCCCCGCTGCCGCAAAACAGCCACAGCAAAGCCAGCACCCTGCTGTGAGGGTGCTCGCCCGCATAGCGGTAATGCGCGCCGCGATACTGGTAATTGCCGTTCAGATCCTTTTCAAAGTCGTCGAGATAGGCGCGCTTCTTTTTCTTCTCGCGCTCGCGGTCCGCCATCAGACGATCCCCGTCAGGTCGTAGCTGTCCAGCCACGCCTTGGCCGCCTCGCTGACGCCGCGCAGACAGCTTTCCTCAAACGGCGTGGACAGGCCGGCGTTTTTCAGCAGTTCGGTGAAGGTGCGGCTGCCGCCCTGCTTCGTGTAGGCCATGTAGTGGCTCCACGCATCGGCGCGGTCCTTTTGCAGCATCGCCCAGAACTGCAGGCTGACGGTCTGGGCCAGACAGTAGTCGATGTAGTAGAACGGGCTCTGATAAATGTGCATCTGGCGCTGCCAGTACTCACCCGCGCCGTAGAACGGGATCTCGCCGTCCAGACGCATCCAGGGCTGATAGATGGCAGCCAGCTTTTTCCATTCCTCGTGGCGCTGGGCCGGGGTCAGCTCGGGATGCTCGTAGACGATGTGCTGGAAATGATCCACCATTGTGCCGTAGGGGATGAAGGTCAGCGCACCCGCCAGATGGCTGTAGCGGAACTTGCGGGCATCCGCGCCGAAGAAGCCATCGGCCCACGGCCAGGCGAAGAACTCCATCGACATCGAGTGGACCTCGCAGGCCTCCATGCTGGGCCAGACGTAGGAGTACGGGATGCGGTCACGGTTCATGTAGGCGGCAAAGGCGTGGCCGGCTTCGTGGGTCACGACCTCGACGTCGTGCTGGGTGCCGTTGAAGTTGGCAAAAATAAACGGCATTTCGTAATCGCCCAGGCCCGTGCAGTAGCCACCGCCCGCCTTGCCGGGGGTGGACAGCACGTCCATGAGCTGGTCGTCCAGCATTTTGTTGAAGAACACGCCGGTCTCGGGGGAAAGCTCCTCATAGAACTTTTTGCCCTGCTTGAGGATGGCGTCGGCGTCGCCCGCCGGGCGGGGGTTGCCGCTGCGGAACATCAGGGCGTTGTCGGCTGCGTTCATCGGGTACTGCTTGCCCAGCCGCCCGGCCTGCTCGCGGTAGATGCTGTCGGCCAGCGGCACGATGTACTTGACGACGGCGGCGCGGAACTTTTCCACATCGGCCTTCGTGTAGCAGTTGCGGCCCATGCGGTAGTAGCCCAGCGTGGTGTAGCCCTCATAGCCGAGCTTTTTGCCCATGGTGTCACGCAGGTGGACGAGCTGGTCGTAGAGGCCGTCAAACTCGGCCTCGTGCTCTTTGTACCATGCGCCCTCGGCCTTCCAGGCGGCCAGACGGCGGGCATCGTCGGGGTCGTTCTTGAACGGGGACAGCTGGCTCAGCGTGTAGACGCCGCCCTCAAACGGGATCTGCGCCGACGCGATCAGCTTGCCGTACTCGGTGGTCAGCTTGTTTTCCTGTGCCATCTCGTCGAGGATGTCGGGCGAGAACGCCTTGTCCGCGATCTCGGCGTTGACGAACATCAGGTCGCCGTACTCGGCGGTGAAGTCGGCGCGGAACGGCGAATCGAGCATGGCGCGGCTCCATGCGTTCTGGCACTCCTGCAGCTGTGGCGCCGCCTCGTTCCAGAAATTCATCTCCTTGTCGTAGAAGGTGTCGCGGGTATCGATCGTGTTGCGCACACTCGCAAGCTGGGCCTGCGTGTCGACATGCTTGTTGAGCTTTTCCTCCTCAAGGAATACCGCGCGCGCCTCGGCGTAGCTTTCGGCGGCCTTGAACCGCGCGCAGAGGTCAGCGAACTGCTGCTTTACCGCGTCCAGATCGGGGCGCTGATAGGGCATCTCGGAAAACTTCATGGCTGTATCTCCTTTACGGACATTTTGTGAGTATTATAGCACATTCTGCTGCAAAATGCAAAAGTCTGTCCGCGCAGACAGTCCACATTTCTTGGATTTCTGTATAAAATTTCTCGGTTTCCGTATTGCAAATTTGACGCATATTGAGTATAATAAAGCTAGTAATATCTTACAAGGGGGAGTTTTGACATGCCGATCTCTGAGCCTACCGCTGTATTTTCCATCCGTGATGACCGTGATATGGAGATCAAGCAGGCGGTGCTGCAGGTGTACCGCGCGCTGGAGGAGAAGGGCTACAACCCCATCAATCAGCTTGTCGGCTACATTCTGTCGGAGGATCCGACCTACATCACGACCTACAAGAACGCCCGCGCCATCATCCGCCGCATCGACCGTGATGACCTGCTGCAGGCGCTTGTGCGTGACTTTGTGAAGCACTAAAAATCAGGATTTTAAAAAAACTCCCGCGTATCGTTGGATACGCGGGAGATTTTTTATTTAGGCTTGCAGGTTCAGGCAGCATGGCAGAGCCCCTCAGGCCTCGTAAACTCGGCCAGCTCCCCACTTCGTGGGGCGCCTTTCTCGCGGGCAAAGCCCGCGCAAAAGCCTCCCCTTACAGGGGAGGTGGTCGAGCGCCAGCGATGACCGGAGGGGCTCTGCTGCCTCACCTTACCCCGCGAAAAACGCGTTTTGCACGGCGTTGAGGACGGCGGCGCGGCCGGCGGTAAAGTTGACGCCGCCCTGCAGATAGCAGGTGTAGGGCGCGCGCAGCGGACCATCGCAGGAGATCTCGATCGTGCTGCCCTCGGTAAAGCTGCCGCTGGCCATGACGACCTTGTCGGTGTAGCCCGGCTCATCGGCAGGCTCGGGGCTGGCAAAGCTGTCCACCGGGCTGTTGTGCTGGATGCCCGCGCAGAAGCCTGTCAGCGCGGCGGCACTGCCCGAGTCAAAGCAGGTGACAATGTCATTGTGGTCGGCCGTGTAGCGCGGCACGGGGTTGACGCCCGCCAGCTCCAGCAGACACTGGGCGTAGATGGCGGTTTTCAGTGCCTCGCAGACAACGCCCGGGGCGTAGTAGAAGCCGAGGAAGGTATCCCGCAGGCTGTCCTGCGTGCAGCCCAGATCGCCGCCGATGCCGGGCGCGGTGAAGCGGTGGCTGCACTTTTCCACCAAATCGCGGTGGCCTGCAATGTAGCCGCCGGTCGGGGTGATGCCGCCGCCCGGATTTTTGATGAAGCTGCCCGCCATAATGTCTGCGCCGAAGGCGACCGGCTCCGCAGTCTGGGTAAACTCACCATAGCAGTTGTCCACAAAGATGACTGCGTTGGGGTTGGCCTTGCGGGCGATGTCGGCTACCTTTTGAATCGTCGCCAAGTCAAAGGCATTGCGCTGGGTGTAGCCGCGGCTGCGCTGGATATGCACCACCGTGGCGGTCTTGGCCTTCTCGGCAATCAGGTCGTAGTCGGGGGTGAAGTCCGGCAGCAGCGGGCATTCGTCATACCTGACGCCGTACTCCCGCAGGGTGCCGCAGCCCTTGCCCGCCTCGCCGATGCCGATCACGCCCTCCAGCGTGTCGTAGGGGCGGCCGGTCGCAGCCAGCAGGGTGTCCCCCGTGCGCAGCAGGCCGAAAAGCGCGACCGTCAGGGTGTGGGTGCCGCTCATGAACTGCGGGCGCACGAGCGCTGCCTCCGCCCCCATGCAGCGGGCAAAGACCTCCTCCAGCTTATTGCGGCTGTCGTCCCAGACGCCGTAGCCGCTCGACCCCCAGAAGTGCCGTGCCTCAACGCCGCTGTCGGTAAAGGCGCGCAGCATCTTGAGCTGGTTGTAGTCGCGGATCTCCTCCACATGGGCAAACTGCTCACGGCAGAGGGAAAGGGCCTTGCGGTCCAGCGCCAGCACCTCGGGGCGCAGGTCGTAGAATTGTTCGATCATTGCACATTCCAATCTGTAGTATAATAGTTTATTTTGCCGTTTTGTACAAATCCAAGCTGCTCATAAAAGCCGCACAGCGTCTGTTCACAGGCAAAGCGCACCGTGCGCTCGGCGGCCAGCGTGTTTGCCATCTCAACGATCAGCCGCCTGGCCAGTCCCCTACCCCGCCAAACCGGGTCAGTCACGCCCGCCGCCATATAGCTTTCGGTGTTGCTCTGCTCATAGCAGCCGACTGTGCAGACGGGGCGGCCGTCCTGCAGCAGGGCATGGCACACCCCCACACCGTGGGCCAGCGCCGTGCAGGCCGTGGAGTAGAACTCATCGGCCTCGGCGTCATTCTCGGCAAAGACCAGACGGCTGACCGGCAGCATAGAGGGCGCTGTGTCCCGCACCAGCTCCGCCGGGTACGCAGGCGGCAGCGGCAATGCACTGCCCTGCGGCAGCTCCCACAGGGTCAGCGGCGCGGCGGGCTGCCAGCCTGCCAACGCAAGGGGCTGCTCGGTGCGCAGCCGGTCGGCGCAGAGAAACCGCAGAAAGCCGGCCAACTCCTCGCGGGCGTCCTCCCCGGCACTGCCGCCGGGCAGCGCACCGCAGACTACGGCACTGCCGCCGCGTAGCTCCAGCACCGCTGTGCCGGGCAGCAGATAGAAGGCCCACCCGCTGGCCGGGTGCTGCCCGAACAGCCGCAGATGCGTGCCAAGGACAGCCTCAAAGTAAGGCTTGCCGGACAGGCGGCGGAGGTATTCGGTTTTATGTTCCGCAGTGGAGACGGATTGAATCATAGAGGAACCTCTCTCATCTCCCTCTGCGAGGGGGCCAAGTCAGGTTGTCGTCATCATTTCAGGTTGTTGACGATATTCTTATAATCCCGTCCTCTGACCTCAAAATTCGGGTACAAATCAAAGGATGCAGATGCGGGCGAAAGGCTGACCACATCCCCGGGTTGGGCGGCACCGCGCGCCAGCTCGACTGCATGCTGCATGCTGTCCGCGTGCAGGATGGTCAGCGCGCTCTCGTCAAAGCCCGGGCATGCGCGGACAGCCGCCTCGATGCGGGGGCCGGTGGCACCCATCAGCACCAGTGTCTTGACATGGGCCAGAATCTCGGGCGCGAGCGGCTCATAGGGGATCTTCTTGTCATAGCCGCCTGCGATCAGAATGATTTTCTGGTTGAAGCTGCGCAGACCGGCGATTGTGCGCGTCGGGCTGGACGCGATGGAATCGTTGTAGTAGGTCACGCCGTCCAGCGTGCGGACCGGCTCAATGCGATGCTCTACACCGGTGAAGGTGGAGCCGACCTGACGCATGGCCTCGACCGGCACGCGGCCCCAGACGGCAGCGATGGCGGCCAGCAGGTTCTCGACATTGTGCAGGCCGCGCAGCTTGACCTCGGCCCGGGGCAGGATCGGCGTCACGACACCGTTCTCCGCATAGCAAAGGGTGTCATCGCTCTCCCGCAGGAAGGCGCCCTTGTCTGTCTCATGCAGGCGGGTAAACCAGACCTGCTCGCCCTTGCAGTCCTTCTGCATACCGCGCGAGATCTCGTTTTCAAAGCCCAGCACGGCGCGGCATGGCGGCACCTGCCACAGCAGGATGTTCCGCTTGGCGTCAATGTACTCCTGCATGTCCTTATGGTGGTCCAGATGGTTGGGGGTCACATTGGTGACAACCGCCACCTTGGGGCTGACGCGCATGCTGATCAACTGGAAGCTCGACAGCTCGACAACGGCGACCGCCTCGGGGGTCACATCCGCCAACTGGGGCAGCAGCGCAGCGCCGATGTTGCCGCCGAGAAACACCTTGCGGCCGGCAGCCTCAAACATCTTGGAGATCAGCGTTGTGGTCGTGGTCTTGCCGTCAGAGCCGGTCACGGCCACAATCTCGCAGGGGCAAAGCTCAAAGAAAAGCTCGACCTCGCTGGTGACCTTTGTGCCGGCCTGCAGGGCAGCCTGCAGCTCGGGCTTGTAATATTCGTAGCCCGGTGTGCGCATAATGATATCCTGCCCGGCAAAGCCGTCAGTATAATGCTCGCCCAGACTCAGGCGGACATGCAGGCGGCGCAGCGTGTCCGCATACGCGCCAAAATCCTCAAGGGACTTTTTCTGATCGCAGAGCGTGACCTGCGCGCCCAGCTCCACAAACTGTTCGATGCAGCGCTTGTGGCTGACACCCGCACCGATAAAGGCAACTTTTTTGCCCTGAATAAGATTCTGCAGCTGTTCGATCGGCAGCATAAATATCTCTCCCCTGCATTTTATTCTGCAGCAATACTGCGGCGCTCCGCCCGCCGGGCGGGGATCGCATGGTAATGCTCTATGTTATTATATACAAAACGCCGTAGTTCTGCAACAAAATTCGGCCCGCCAAGGCGGACCGAATCGGAGTTTATTTTGCGCTTACTGCTGGCCGCCCATGGGGATACCATGCTTGTCAAGCAGCGTGCGGATCTTGGTCATCGGGTCGATGATGGAGGAAACGCTCTTGTCATGGTTGATGGCAGCGATGAAGTAGGCGGTGTACTTGGAGACATCCACGTCGTAGTACCACTCGCGCTCCAGCAGTTCCGGCTTGCGGTAGGTCAGGTTCGTGCCCAGAACGGCCTTGATGATGCCGTCGTTGTAGGCCTTGTCGAACTTCTCCAGACCGGCGGTGAACAGCGGGAAGGTGCAGCAGGTAAAGATGTTGCGGGCGCCGCGCATCTTCAGCTCATAGCCGATGTCGAGCATCGACTCGCCGGAGGCGATGATGTCGTCAGCGATAAAGACATCCTTGCCCTCAACGCTCTCTCCCAGATACTCATGCGCCACGATAGGGTTGCGGCCGTTGACCACACGGCTGTAGTCGCGGCGCTTGTAGAACATGCCGAGGTTGCAGCCCAGCACGCTGGAGAAGTACATGTTGCGGTTCATGGCGCCCTCATCGGGAGAGACGATCATGAAGTTATCCTTGTGGAAGGAAACATCCGGCACATGATGCAGCAGGCACTTGAGCACCTGATAGGTGGGCATGACATTGTCGAAGCTCATGGTGGGCACGGCGTTCATGACGCGGGGGTCATGGGCGTCAAAGGTGATGATGTTCTTGACGCCGACCGCACGCAGCTGCTGCAGGGAGAAAGCGCAGTCCAGACTCTCGCGGCTGACGCGGCGATGCTGGCGGCCGCCGTACAGGCTGGGCATGATAACGCTGATGCGGTGGGCACGGCCGGAGACAGCCTGAATAATGCGCATCAGGTTCTGGAAGTGGTCATCCGGGGAGAGGTGGTTCTCATACCCGAAGAGCTTGTAGGTGACGCTGTAGTTGCCCGGATCGACGAAGATGTACAGGTCGTCACCGCGGGTGGACGCCTTGACAAGGCCTTTTGCATCACCGGACTGGAAACGCGGGCAGTCGCAGGGGATGATGAAGGTATCGACCTCATCATTGCCGACCTCACGCGCCCAGCGCACAAGGTGACTGTCTACGAGTTTGCAAAGCTCCTCTGCACCGGGGCAGGCAATCAGACCGAGATCGGCGATCGCATCCTCCTTGGCAAAGAAATCACGCGGGCCAAGATTCTGTTCAGCCATTACAGGTACTCCTTACTTCCATCTTGTATTACTTATTTCATCAGGGCAGTGTGGCAGACCACAAGAACCCATTTACTCATATTGTAGCACAGCAGACGGATAAAATCAGCCCTGCAAGGCAAGAATTTCAACATTTTCGACATTTTCCGCGCTTTACACATGCTTCGCGTTGTTACTTGCAAAAAATTCTGGCGGATTTTACAAAAAGTTTGCAAATGGAAATTTGAAGTTTTTCTTTAGGGGGAAAACTATGGGGCAATGCCTGTAGGGGCAAACATTGTTCGCCCGCGGAACTGTGCCGTAGCCACCGCACTGCACGGCGGCCTGAGGGCAGGCCGCCCTACGCCCGATCTTCCCGTCACATGCAGGGCTGGGTGCCCTCACCCCGCCGAGAACTTTGCGGTTGCCGCACAGCTCCCGGGTCGTCGAGGGCGCCGCCCCCTACCGTAGGGGCGGATTCCATATCCGCCCGCAGCACCTTGCGGCTGATATACCGTTCTGCGGG
>ERZ773209.992-NODE-992-length-18205-cov-22.414435_pt1 | contig 18205 bp, 20 predicted proteins | sample MGYA00511109_ERZ773209 | MGnify/ENA primary metagenome ERZ773209 (study PRJEB29015, sample SAMEA2737786) | human gut metagenome | biome: human gut; feature: human-associated habitat; material: faeces | place: China | collected 2012 ...
TATGCTGTGGTGTCGTATTTACAGAAATATAATGCTTTGAGTTGATTGTAGCACAGAGAGGACAGTTTGTCATCAAATTTCTCTCTAAAAGACGAGGGTCTAAAATGAATATATGCTTACTTTTTATTCTCTAATCAAACCCTTATTACACAAAAACCGCGCAAGCCAATCTCCTCCGATGCACTTGCGCGATTTCGTCTGATATACACATACCAAAATTATTATTTACATTTGCTACAGCATTTGACTGTTTTATACATTCTCAATCTCTGTCTTATACTTTTCAAGAATCATATTCTGGATATTCTCGCGTGTGGCAGAGTTAATCGGATGGGCTATATCCCTGTACTCGCCATCGTTTGCCTTGCGGCTTGGCATGGCGATGAAAAGTCCCTTTTCTCCTTCGATTACCTTGATGTCATGTACCACGAATTCATCATCGATTGTGATTGACACAACCGCCTTCATCTTGCCCTCTTTTTCTACCTTACGAATTCTGATGTCTGTAATCTGCATATTTTTGTCCCCCTGGTCTGTTTTTAAATTACATATCTTACATTTTTTTCTTTTACTATCATGACTCCATCCTCACCACAATAGCAGGTGTTTGGATTGATGGTTCCACGGCTCTCTACGATGCAATTTTCGAGGTGCACATTGTCGCCTATGTAGACGTCATTGAGTATCACGCAGTTCTTCACTGTGGTGTTTTTGCCCACAAATACCTGCTTGAAAAGCACCGAATCCTCCACGCTTCCGTTTATGATACAGCCACTTGATACGAGGCTGTTTGAAATGTCTGAGCCCGGATTAAACTTGGCCGGTGGAAGGTCGTCCACCTTTGAGCAGATGGTCGGCTCCTCCCTGAAGAAATAGCTTCTGATGTCAGGTCTTAAGAAATCCATATTGGTCTTGAAGTATGCATCAATATCAGCGATATTGTTCCAGTATGAATTTATCTTGTAGCCATATATTTTCTTTACATTTTTGTAGCGCACGAGGATATCATTTACGAAATCGAATCTGTTTTCCTCAGCTGCCGCCTCCAAAAGCTCTATGAGCTGTCGTCTCCTGATGACATAGATACCTGTGGAAATGGTGTTGGATAAGGCCTCGATTGGCTTTTCATCAAACTCTGTGATTCTTGACTCATCATCCATGCGTACCACACCAAAACGGCTGACATCGTCGTTGTACATCATGTCCTTGCATACCACTGTAATGTCTGATTTTTTCTCGATGTGAAAATCAAGCACTCTGTTGAAATCCAGCTTGTATACACAGTCACCGCTGCTGATGATGACATATGGCTCATGGCGTCTCTTGAGAAAATCAATGTTCTGATACATCGCATCTGCCGTGCCCCTATACCAGTCACTGTTGTCCGCTGTGACTGTAGGTGTAAAGAGGAATAAGCCCCCCTGCTTTCTGCCAAAATTCCACCATTTTGATGAGCTTAAATGCTCATTCAGTGAGCGTGCATTGTACTGGGTCAGTACTGCGACAGTCTGTATATGTGAGTTTGACATGCTGCTGAGCGCAAAATCTATGCTTCTGAAGCTGCCTGCTACCGGCAGGGCCGGTACTGCTCGTTTTGCTGTCAGTTCCTTCATCCTATTATTGTTGCCGCCGGCCAAAATTATTCCTATTGCCTTCATTTTCCGTCACCTGCCTTGATAATAACTTCTCCGCCCTCAAGCACACCGTCTTTGTAATCCTCTTCGTATGTAACACCGGAGATTGCTGTATTTTTGCCTATCTTTACCCCGTCCGGTATCACAGAATCTTCTCCTATAGTGACCAGCCCAAATGAGTATATGCTCTCATTTAATACGTTCGGCTTCTCCTGTCCGAAGCCAAGTGTCACATTGTCGCCCACCTTGCAATTTTCGGCAATGATGGACTTGTCTATCGTGACATTGGAGCCTATCTCCGTGTCACACATGATAATGGAATCACGTATTACTGCGCCTCTTCCAATCTTGACGTTGGCACCTATAACAGAATGCTCCACATGACCATAGCATTCACAGCCCTCACCCATGATGCTTCGCTCCACATGACCTCCTTTGGCTATATAAAGTGGCTCGATTGCATCATTCTTTGTGTAAATCTTCCAATACTCCTCGTACAGATTGAACTCCGGAATGAGGTCCACAAGCTCCATATTGGCCTCCCAGTATGAGCCCAGTGTACCTACGTCCTTCCAGTATCCGTTGAACTCGTATGCAAACATACGTCTGTCGTTTTCAAAGCAGTATGGTATGACATGCTTGCCAAAATCACAGTTTTCCTGATCCTTTAGTGCAAGTAATGCTTCCTTTAGCACCGGCCATGAGAATATGTAAATGCCCATTGATGCGAGATTACTGCGCGGATGAACCGGCTTTTCCTCAAATGCATTGATGCGCTTATCATCATCGGCTATGACGATACCAAATCGGCTGGCCTCCTCGATAGGCACCGGCATGGTTGCTATGGTCACATCGGCATTGTTTTCCTTGTGGAAATCAAGCATCACCTCATAGTCCATCTTGTAAATATGGTCTCCTGACAGTATCAACACATAGTCCGGGTTGTAACTGTCTATATACCTCATATTCTGGTAGATTGCATTGGCTGTACCTGTGTACCACTCGCTGTTGCCGCTCTTCTCATAAGGCGGCAGTATTGCCACTCCTCCATTATTCCTGTCGAGGTCCCACGGAATACCTATTCCGATGTGGCTGTTAAGTCTGAGTGGCTGATACTGTGTAAGTACACCCACTGTATCAATGCCTGAATTGATGCAGTTGCTAAGCGGAAAATCTATGATTCTGTACTTTCCACCAAACGAAACTGCCGGTTTTGCTACGTTCGCTGTCAGAACACCAAGTCTGCTGCCTTGACCGCCTGCTAAAAGCATGGCTATCATTTCTTTCTTAATCACGTTATCACTCCTCGTCTGTCCTAATTTTTGTTGTGCCCATCCGGTCCCCACCATTTGTTTCTGTAATAACCGCATCTGTAATGCTTCCATAATAAATCACAATTGTTTCCATATAAATTATAGTTGCTGCTGCATAAATTGCAGTTACCGCTATATACTTTAAACCCATCAAATTCATATGGTCCGGATGAATTATTTTTATAAAAAAATTATACCACAGCCGCATTATCACTTCAACATTTTTCACAAAATCAAATAATATTTTTCTTTATTTTCGACATTTTGCACAAGTGTCATTTAGCGTATATCTGTTTAACCTGCTATGGTTCTTATCATTTGAAAGTCATGCCTGCTTTCACCTTATTTTTCCTTTGCAAATACTATATTTAGTTGTATAATTAATATAAAGTAACTATTCAGAACAAGAAAATCTGTTGCTTACATGCAATCATGACGCATCGGCTTTTTGTTCTCAGTGTTTCTTAATAGTTACAATATAAATTATAATAAATCAGGCAGGTAAAATTAATGTATAAAATAGATTTCAGTAAACCAATACACATCCATTTCATAGGCATCGGCGGTATCAGCATGAGCGGTCTCGCAGAGATTCTGCATGAGGAGGGCTTTACAATTTCCGGCTCCGATTCAAAGGAATCAGACCTCACAAAGACTCTTGCGGCCAAGGGCATAAAAGTCATATATGGCCAGAGCGCAGACAATATCACCTCCGGTATCGACCTGGTGGTTTACACTGCTGCTATCCACGAAAGCAATCCTGAGTTTGCCGCAGCAAAAGCAGCCGGTATTCCGATGCTTACAAGAGCCGAGCTTCTCGGACAGATTATGGACAATTACGATTATTCCATCGCTGTAGCCGGCACACACGGCAAGACTACCACCACATCCATGATCAGCGAGATTCTTCTAGCCGCTCAGACAGATCCTACCATTTCCGTAGGTGGTATTTTGTCATCTATCCACGGCAATCTGCGTGTGGGCGATTCAGAGTACTTCATCTCTGAGGCGTGTGAGTACACAAACAGCTTTTTGAATTTCAGACCACGCTACAGCATTATTTTAAATATTGAGGCTGAGCATCTGGATTTCTTCAAGGATATCAACGACATCAGGCATTCCTTCCGCGAGTATGCATCAAACACTCTCGCAGGCGGTGCTACCATCATCAATGGTGAGATTGACCGCTATGAGGAGATTGTCGCAGGTCTTCCTCAGAAGATTATCACCTATGGCTTTGATTCAAAATATGATTTCTATCCGGAAAATATAACCTATGACGATAAAGCTTGTGCATCTTTTACAGCTATGAGACAGGGTAGTCCACTTTTCGACGTAAAACTCTCTGTTCCGGGCGCTCACAATGTAAGCAATGCGCTCGCAGCTATAGCTTTATCCACCACACTCGGTCTCGATACGGAGTCTATCCTCACAGGCCTTGACAAATTTGGCGGTGCTGACAGACGTTTCCAGTACAAGGGCAAGGTAAACGGCGTCACAATCATTGATGACTACGCTCACCATCCAACCGAGATCCGCGCAACACTGACAGCCGCACAAAAATATCCACATGACAGGCTTGTCCTTTGCTTCCAGCCTCATACCTATTCCAGAACCAAGGCATTCTTAAATGATTTTGCCGATGTTCTTTCAATGGCAGATGTTGTGGTGCTTGCTGATATCTATGCTGCGCGTGAGCAGAACACATATGGAATCTCATCTAAGGATATCCTGGATTTATTGCTCGAAAAAGGTGTGAATGCGCACTATTTCCCATCATTTGAGGAAATCGAGAAATTTTTATCAGAAAATTGTGTAAACGGTGACCTGTTGATAACAATGGGTGCCGGAAATGTAGTAGAAATCGGCGAAGACCTGCTTAAGAAATAAGTTATCCACGTTATCCACATACAAAATGTTAACAACTCTCATTTTGTGTGTGGATTTTTTAAATAATTTTCAACAGCTTATATACCCTGTGATACATTGATTTTTCAATTATTTTACACAGTTATCCACGTTATCCACATTTTTTTGTGGACTCGGAAAGCCCGAGTTTACAAGGCTTGTAGCACTTTTACCATCTTCACACGGTTAAAATATTGTGCTATAATTGCTCACAGGTTAAGCGAAAGAGAGTTTTTTATATGACAGCGATAAACATTAGCAGTGACATAGCAACATCATTCACTACTGTGTCAGATATTTTTATAGATCAATACATGCCAAAGGCAAACGGTGAGTTTGTCAAGGTATACCTTTATCTACTCCGTGCGACAGGCTCCGGGGCAGGCATAGCAACTATTTCAGAGATTGCCGATCATTTCAGCAATACTGAAGCCGACATCATACGTGCCCTCAATTACTGGGCCTCTGAGGGCATTTTGCAGGTGCAAACCGGCGCTGATGGTCAGATTATTGGAATCAACCTCTGCAGTCTTTCTGTATCCGGTATGCAGGCTGCTCAGAGTAATATACAAAGCGCTGTGGCTGATAATGCCGCGCAGAATAATTTGCAAAACAGCGTAGTTAATAATGCTGCACAGAATATTTTGCAAAACAGCGTGGTTAATAATGCTGCACAGAATATTTCTACCGTGAATACTCGGATGCATGATTCTGTTGTGGAAAAGCTTAAGAGCCAGACTCCTGACAAAGCTGCTTCTTCACAGAAGGAATACACACTTGATGAGATTAAGGAGTTTACAAAGAATCCTGACATTTCAGAGCTTTTCTTTATTATAGAGACATATCTGAAGCATACGCTCTCATCCACAGACACCAATATGGTGCTCTACTGGCTGGACGAGCTTCATTTTTCTACCGACCTGGTAGAATATCTCGTAGAGTACTGCATTACCAAAGGACATTCAAGCCTTCGTTACATGAACAAGGTCGCTCTCGGCTGGGCCGATGCCGGCATAAAGACCGTAGACCAGGCAAAGGACGATGCAGCCGCTCACTCACAGATTTACTATTCTGTAATGAAGGCTCTAGGCATCACAGGCCGCAATCTGGTTGACTCTGAGGTGTCACTAATAAACAAATGGGTCGGCGAATACGGTTTCGATATAGAGCTTGTAAAGGCCGCCTGCAGTAAAACCATTTCAGCTATCCAGAAGCCAAGCTTCGAGTACACAGACTCGATACTCGCGAACTGGAGGAAAAAGGATGTACATACATTAAAGGATGTTGAAGTGCTTGATGCCAACTTTGCCAAGGCCAATAAAGCCTCTGCTACCGGCTCATCACAGAGTACAAATGCTGCAAACGGTTCCTCAAAACCCAAAAGCAATAATTCAAGTTCCAAGAATAAATTTAACAACTTCAATCAGCGAAACAATGATTACGACAAGCTGGAGAAGCTGTTTCTGAATTCTACGGTATGATTTTTCAAGTTAGATTTACACATCCCAAGGAGGATATATGGCACTTACCAATGCTCAATATGATGAGATAATGCGAGGCTACGACAAACGCCAGCTTCAGAACAAATACATACATGACAAGCGTATTGAGGAAGCCTATCGCAAGGCGCCCCGCCTCAGGGAGATTGACTCTGAGATTGCATCAGCCTCTGTCAGGCAGGCGTACAGGCTTATGGATGGTGATGAGAATGCTCTCGCCGCTTTACGCCTTGCAATCGAGGACTATAAGGAGGAGCGTGCTGCTCTTCTATCCACACTCGGATATCCGCTTGATTATTTTGAGCCTATTTACACCTGTCCAGATTGCCATGATACAGGATACATAGACGGTCAGAAATGTCATTGTTTCAAACAGGCTATTATCAATACCGTTTATTCGCAGTCCAATATCAGGGAGATTTTATCAAGAGAGAATTTTTCCACGCTCTCATTCGATTATTACTCAGATGAGCAGAAAAATCCTGCGACAGGGCTGTCTGCTCTTGCCACAGCAAAGCTTGCAGTGACGAACTGTCATGAATTTATAGACAATTTTGAAAACAAACCTAAAAACATATTTTTCTACGGTAATACCGGTGTCGGAAAGACTTTTTTATCTAATTGCATTGCAAAAGAGCTTTTAGATGCAGGTTACTCCGTAATTTACTTTACAGCATTCCAATTATTTGATATATTAAGCAAAGGTGTGTTTGAAAAGGATGCAGATGCCATCGCAGCGCACCAGAATATATTCGACTGTGATTTACTTATCATAGACGATCTCGGAACCGAGCTTTCCAACTCATTTACCACATCACAGCTTTTCCTTTGTGTAAATGAGCGCATACTGCGACAGAAATCTACTATTATTTCCACTAATCTGAATCTGGAGCAGATAGCAGATATTTACTCCGAGAGAACACTTTCAAGAATTTCAAGCAATTATAGTTTTATCAAGCTCTTTGGAGATGACATACGAATTAAAAAGCGTCTTTCCAAATAACGCTTTTTATATTATATATTTAGTTTATTTATTATATGGTTATATGGAGGAATAACAATGCCAAACGATGAGAGAATTTTGGAGACTATGCCAACCGGTACACTTGGACTTGTTGCAACCGACAGTTGTATAGGTCTTGCCCAGAAGGTAGATGCATACTTACAGGGCTGGAGAGAGCACAGAGAGCACCAGCATGCTAACGAGAGTGCTTTCAAGGACTACTACAAAAACAGCTACATTATCAAGCCTTCTACACCTAGATTCGGTTCCGGCGAGGCTAAATGTGTTATCAACCAGTCAGTTCGTGGTTATGATCTGTACATCATGGTAGATGTAACCAACTACAGTCTTACCTACACAGTATGCGGTCAGACAAACCACATGTCACCTGATGACCACTACGCAGACTTAAAGCGTGTTATCGCTGCAGCCGGCGGAAAAGCAAGAAGAATCACAGTTATCATGCCTTTCCTTTATGAGAGCCGTCAGCACAGACGTACAGGCCGTGAGTCTCTTGACTGTCCATTGGCTCTTCAGGAGCTTATCAACATGGGTGTAGACAATATCATCACCTTCGATGCTCATGACCCTCGTGTGGTAAATGCTATTCCTCTGAACGGCTTTGAGAATGTAATGCCTTCTTACCAGTTCATTAAGGGCATCTTAAAGAACGTAAAGGATATCACTATTGATGCTGACCATCTTATGATTATCTCTCCTGATGAGGGCGCTACAAACCGTGCTATCTACCTTGCAAACGTACTCGGAGTAGACATGGGTATGTTCTACAAGCGTCGTGATTACAGCCGTATCGTTGACGGACGTAACCCTATCGTAGCTCATGAGTTCCTCGGAACAAATGTGGAGGGTAAGGATGTTCTTATCATCGATGATATGATTTCTTCAGGCGAAAGTATGATTGATACAGCAAGAGAGCTCAAGAAGCGTAAAGCTAACAGAATCTTTGTTGTTTCTACATTCGGTCTCTTTACAAACGGCTTTGCTTCATTTGACAAGGCTTACGAGGATGGTCTCATCTACAGAGTAGTTACAACAAACCTTATCTACCAGTCACCGGAGCTTCTCTCTAAGGAGTACTATATCAGCTGTGACATGAGCAAATACATCGCATACCTCATTGATACATTAAACCACGACTGTTCTATCAGTGATCTTCTCTCACCATATGACAGAATCAAGAAGTGTGTTCAGAAGTACAATGACGAGCAGGCTGCAGCAAAGAATAAATAATTAAGCTCATTTATAAAAAGCCGTGTGAAATTAATATATACCCCTCTTACTGGATATCCAGTGAAAGGGGTATTTTTATGCGTTACAGTTACGAATTCAAACCAAAGGCAGTCGAACTATACATGCAAATAAGACGCATCAGTTTTTCTCAAAGTTTAGAATAATTATCTTAGTAATATAAAAAACCAGAGAAGTGAGTGTCATCCACTCAAATCTCTGGTTTTATTTAGTCTAAGATTTATACCGATCAAATATTAAACTAACTCAAGGAGAACCTCTAAAGCTCCGTCACCTTTACGCTGTCCAATCTTAACGATTCTTGTGTAACCACCGTTACGATCAGCATACTTAGGAGCGATCTCATCGAATAACTTGTTTGTTACATCGATAGTCTTTGTTCCCTTCTTTGTGCCGTCAGACTCTTTAGCTGTGTAAAGAACCTTGAGCATCTGTCTTCTGGCATGAAGACGTGAAGCAGAATCCTTCTTGATCTTCTTCTCTACTTCGTCATAAACAGTAACTTTCTTTCCGTCTACAACCTCTTTTACTCTCTTGCCATCTTTGTCCTTGCGGGCAACCTTAGCTGTTACAGTAACCTCCTCGAAGTTGTCTTTCTCTTTTACTGCTAATGCGATAAGACCCTCAGCGATCTTACGAACCTCTTTAGCCTTAGCCTCTGTAGTAACGATCTTTCCGTTAACAAGAAGCTGTGTAACCTGACCTCTGAGTAAAGCCTTTCTCTGGCTTGATGTTCTGCTTAACTTACGATATTTTGCCATTTTAATTTCCTCCATTTGTGGGACATCCGGTCACGCTCTTCGGTCTTACTGCCAGACATCGTATCTTGTTGTGATAAAGCTTTGCCTTATTTCAAAAAGCAAATGCTCAAATCAGTTGCCACTCATGTATCAGACACGGTCACGCTCTTTGGTCTTACTGGCCCTGCCGCTATGAGTTTTGTCACACATAAACATAAATATGATATTTAAAATTTATATATGACCAATTTATTTAGAAGAATCAGTGCAAGGATTATTCGAATGAATTATTCCTCAGTCTGATTTAACTCTAAACCTAATTCTTTTAATTTTGCTAAAACTTCCTCTAAAGACTTGCGACCAAGGTTACGAACCTTCATCATGTCCTCAGGTGTTCTATTGATAAGCTCTGCAACAGTGTTGATTCCTGCACGCTTTAAGCAGTTGTATGAACGGACTGAAAGTTCAAGCTCATCGATGTTCATCTCAAGAACCTTCTCCTGAGCATCGTTTTCCTTCTCGACCATAACGTCAACCTGCTGTGCTGCCTCTGAAAGATCGATGAACAGATTTAAGTGCTCACTTAACACCTTAGCTGCAAGGCTGACTGCCTCGTCCGGCTCCAATGTACCATTTGTAAATACATCTAATGTAAGCTTATCGTAATCTGTAACCTGACCTACACGGGTATTCTCTACAGTAAGGTTAACACGCTCAACAGGAGTGTAGATTGAATCTACAGCAAGAACTCCGATTGGTGTATCCTCGTTCTTGTTCTTCTCTGCTCCGACATAACCTCTGCCGTTTGTGATTGTAAGCTCCATGTAAAGCTTAGAATCTGCACCACCATTCAAGTGTGCAATCTCTAACTCAGGATTCAAAATCTCGATATCTGAATCAACCTGAATATCGGCTGCTGTAACAACGCCTTCACCTTCGAATTCGATATATGCAACCTTTGGTTCATTTGTAGAACTATTATTGCGAATTGCAAGGTTCTTGATATTCATGATGATTTCTGTAACATCTTCCTTAACACCAGGAATAGAGCTGAATTCATGTAAAACACCATCAATCTTGACCTGACTTACTGCAGCGCCCGGTAAAGAAGAAAGCATGATACGTCTTAAAGAGTTTCCAAGTGTTGTACCGTAACCTCTCTCTAATGGCTCTACAACAAATCTGCCATATGTCTTGTCTTCTGAAATTTCTGCGATTTCAATTTTTGGTTTTTCAAAATCGAACACTTCAAATTCCCTCCTTCTCGGGTATCGTTGTTATATGTTATCAAAGAGTGGATAAGCCGGGAAATAAATCCCCGGCAAATCAACCTAATTTTACTTAGAATATAACTCGACGATGAGCATCTCATCTACAGGAACATCAATCTGCTCACGTGTAGGTAAGTCTTTTACAGTTCCCTGTAATTTCTCAGCATCTACGTCTAACCACTCCGGAACGATTCTTCCGCCAGCTACCTCGACGATATCTTTCATTCTCTGAGTATTCTTTTTGCTCTCTTTAATTTCGATAACATCGCCAGCCTTTACAAGGTATGAAGGGATGTTAACAACTTTTCCGTTTACTGTAACGAACTTGTGATCAACGATCTGTCTAGCTTCTTTTCTTGTTCTTGCGAAACCAAGACGGAAGATTACGTTGTCAATTCTTGACTCAAGGATTGTCATAAGGTTAAGACCTGTTAATCCTTTCATCTGATCTGCTTTCTTGTAGTAGTTACGGAAAGGCTTCTCTAAAACACCATAGATGAATTTAGCTTTCTGCTTTTCTCTTAACTGAAGTCCGTACTCAGACACCTTTCTGTTTGCTCTTGTAAGGTTTCTTCTAGACTTCTTATCATATCCTAAATAACTTGGCTCAAAACCAAGTGATCTGCATCTCTTAAGTACAGGTACTTTATTAACTGCCATTTTAATCTATACCTCCTGATTAGACTCTTCTACGTTTTGGTGGACGACATCCATTGTGAGGTACCGGAGTAACGTCTCTGATTGATGTAACCTCAAGACCACATGCTGAAAGGGCACGAATAGCTGCCTCTCTTCCTGAACCTGGTCCCTTAACGAATACGTCAACTGTCTTTAATCCATGGATTAAAGCTGCCTTTGTAGCTGTTTCTGCTGCCATCTGTGCAGCATATGGAGTAGATTTCTTTGAACCTCTAAATCCAAGACCACCGGCACTTGCCCATGATAAAGCATTTCCTTCAGCATCTGTTAAAGTAACGATTGTGTTATTGAAAGATGCCTGAATATGTGCCTGTCCGCGTTCAACGTTTTTCTTTACACGCTTTTTAGTTGTTTTCTTTGCAACATTCTTAGCCATATTTAAACTAACCTACTTTCTACTTTCTAAACTTTATTTAAGTTATAATGAAGCTCTGCTTCTTCGTCCGCAGAACTAAACGCACACTACGTTCAAGTGGCGTTTTCACTTATTTTCCAAGTGATTATTTCTTCTTGTTTGCTACTGTTCTCTTAGGACCCTTGCGAGTTCTTGCATTAGTCTTTGTCTTCTGACCACGAACCGGAAGTCCCTTTCTATGACGGATACCACGATAGCATCCAATTTCCTGAAGTCTCTTGATATTTAAAGCGATTTCTCTTCTTAAATCACCTTCAACTGTCATTGTCTCGTCGATAACAGCGCTGATTCTCTTAACCTCGTCATCTGTAAGATCTCTAACACGAGTGCTTGGATCAACATTAGCTGCTTCAAGGATACGGTCTGCACTTACTCTTCCGATTCCGTAGATGTAAGTTAAGCCGATTTCTACACGTTTTTCTCTTGGTAAATCTACACCTGCAATACGAGCCATGTGTGTTTACACCTCCATAATTTTTAGTTATTTACTATAGTAACGATACATCTGCAACTTGATGTATACTCTCCGAAACACATATGCATCTACAGCTACGGTTGCACGTCCTGAAATGTGTGTAGCCATATGCGCTCCCATATTTGCATTTTGTTCCATATCACTCGGTATTATAATATGAAACCAGAATGCCTCTGTTTATTATGAACAGCGATGATAAATATCTCGCTGCAGCCGCACATAATGATGTGAAAAAAGGTTTAATAAACCAAACGCACAAATAACAGGGTCAAATATTTGTACAAATTAACCCTGTCTCTGCTTATGCTTTGGATTCTCACAGATAATTCTGATGCTTCCTTTTCTCTTGATAACTTTGCACTTTTCGCAAATAGGTTTAACTGATGATCTTACCTTCACAGCAAATCCTCCTTTCTCTATAAAAGTCCTTTTCAGGTACTTTTCCAAAAGTGTCCAAATAACATTATACACGGACACTTAAGGGAAGTCAATATATTTTTTTAAAAAATTATCTGTAAAAATTACTTATCTCTCCAGATAATTCTGCCCTTTGTCAGATCGTATGGTGACATCTCAATTGTTACCTTATCTCCCGGTAAAATTCTGATGAAATTCATACGAAGCTTTCCACTGATTGTAGCTAAAATCTGGTGTCCGTTCTCAAGCTCTACCTTAAAAAACGCATTTGGTAACTTCTCAACTACAACACCTTCAACTTCGATAACGTCTGCTTTTGACATTTTGATTCCTCCTGTAAATAAATCCTTGGGTTTCGTTATGATTATTATTAGATTAGCTCCAGAAATCCGGCTGCTTTTTCATCCTCTGTCAGAGAAAGTATCTCCGGCTTTCCTTTTGTAATAAGTATGGTATTTTCATAGTGTGCCGACAACGATAAATCCTCAGTAACCACTGTCCATTCGTCATCCATCCACACCACATGCGGTGAACCTGCATTAATCATTGGCTCAACCGCCAGTGTCATGCCCGGCTTAAGTCTAAGCCCTTTTCTAAAGCCCTGTGGTCTGAAGTTTGGCACCTCAGGATCCTCATGTAAATGGCTTCCTATGCCATGACCTACAAGGTCATATACAACTCCGTATCCAAAAGACTCGGCAAGCTGCTGTATGGCTCCTGAAATATCATACAGTCTGTTTCCCGCAACTGCATTCTTTATTCCTGCAAAAAAACTGAGACGTGTTCTTTCTATAAGAAGTCTTGCTTCCTCTGAAATCTCTCCTACGCCTACTGTTCTGGCTGCGTCTGAGTGGTATCCTTTGTAGATAACACCAGCATCAAGGCTCACGATATCGCCCTCCTGTAAGATACGCTCATCAGTCGGGATACCATGTACAACCTCCTCATTTACTGAAACACATATGGAGGCCGGATATCCGCAATATCCTAAGAAAGACGGCTCGCATCCATAACTACGAATCATTTCTTCGCCCAGCCGGTCCACATCCTTAGTGGACATTCCCGGTTTGATTTCTTTACCGAGCTGCTGATGAACGGCGGCCAGAATCCTGCCGGCCTCCCTCATCAGCTCTATCTCATGCTCTGATTTTATAGTTACAGACATTATTATTCACCTAAAATACCTACAATGGCTGAAAATACTTCATCCATAGGCTTTGTTCCGTCTACAGACTTTAAAATACCCTGCTTGTCATAATACTCGATAAGCGGCTGTGTCTGCTCATGATATACAGCCAAGCGCTTCTGAACTGTCTCAGGCTTATCGTCATCTCTGAGTACTGTGTCAGCGCCACATGCATCACATTTGCCCTCAACCTTTGTTGGATTGAAAACGATATGATATGTTGCACCACAATTGAGGCAGGCTCTTCTTCCACCCATACGGTTAACAATGTTCTCATCAGGAACATCTACATCGATGGCATAATCCATCTTCTCCCCAATCTTTGTGAGAGCATCATCAAGCGCCTTTGCCTGTGGAATTGTTCTTGGAAAACCGTCTAATACAAATCCGTTTTTGCAATCATCCTGCTGTATTCTATCCATAACAAGGTCACAGGTAAGCTCATCCGGAACAAGTGCTCCCTGATCCATGTAAGTCTTTGCCTTCTTACCAAGCTCTGTTCCGTTCTTGATGTTTGCACGGAATATATCTCCTGTAGAGATATGTGGTATAGAATATTTTGCAGCTATCTGTTTTGCCTGTGTACCTTTACCGGCACCAGGTGCCCCTAACATGATGATCTTCATAAAAATTTTCTCCTTTTATACAAAACTTGTTGATAGCACGAATGGAGATACTGAATTCAGTATCTCCAATGTACAATTAATCATCTAAAAATCCTTTATAGTATCGAACTCTCATCTGTGATTCAATTTGCTTCAATGTCTCAATAATAACTCCGACAATGATGATGATTGAAGTTCCACCAAAGGATACGTCTGCGTTGAATACTCCATTGAAGAATATCGGAACAAATGCGATAAACGCAAGTCCAATAGCTCCAATAAATACAATGTAGTTTAATATCTGATTTAAGTAATCGCTGGTTGGCTTTCCAGGTCTGATACCGGGTATAAAGCCACCTGAACGCTTCATATTGTTTGCAATCTCAAGCGGATTGAATGTAATGTTTGTGTAGAAATAAGCAAATGCTATAATCAACACAATGTAAACAATAAGTCCGATTGAATATACCGGCTCCTTTGGATCACACCAGTTAGACTGAGATAATCCTTTTAATATCTTAGAGCCTATTCCATTTCCATTGCCTTTTCCAAGGAAGCTGGCAATGATAACAGGTGTCTGCATAAGAGACTGTGCAAAGATTACCGGGATAACTCCACTGGTATTTACCTTTAGTGGAATGCATGTCTGCTGACCGCCCATCTGCTTGTTGCCTCTTATTTTGCTTGAGTACTGTACAGGAATCTTGCGCTGTGCATCCTGAAGCAATACTACAAATACTACCATTGCAGCAATTATTGCTACTATGATAAGACCTGCAACAATCGCCTTTGGAATGTTCGCTGCTGAAGCAATGAACTGTGACCAAAGTGTACTTAAATCCTCTGGAATACGTGAAATAATATTGATTGTCAATACTATTGATATTCCGTTTCCAACACCCTTTTCTGTAATACGCTCTCCAATCCACATAAGTACAGCTGAACCTGCTGTAAGTGAAGTAACGACCATAATAACAGTCAATGGTGTCTTTTCTGTAAGGTAATTTTGTCTGTAAAAACCAATTACCATCATGACTGACTCAAGAAGGCCTAATGCTATTGTAAGATAACGTGTTATCTCAACAATTTTCTTTCTGCCATCCTCGCCATCGCGTTGCATCTCTTCAAGCTTAGGTATAGCAATTGTAAGCAACTGCATAATGATTGAAGATGTAATGTATGGTGTAATATTCAGCGCAAATACTGACATCTGTGAGAATGATCCACCTGTTATAGCATCAACAAAGCCTAAACCATCTGCTGATTTACTGTTTAACCAACTCTGAAATACGGAGCCCTTGACACCAGGAATCGGAAGCTCGCTTCCGATTCTGATGACAATAAGCATCATGAATGTAAAAAGGATTCTATTACGGACATCCTTTATTTTAAACGCATTACGGAGTGTTTTAAGCATTAGATCACCTCTGCTTTTCCACCAAGAGCTTCGATTTTCTCTTTTGCACTAGCACTGAAAGCGTTAGCCTGAACTGTAAGCTTCTTAGTAAGTTCTCCATTTCCAAGAATCTTTACGCCATCTCTAGGATTCTTAACGATTCCAGCCTCGATTAATGTCTCAACTGAAACTACTGCATCGTTATCGAATCTCTCAAGAGCTGAAAGATTTATAGGTACGATTGTAAGAGTGTTTCTATTCTTGAAACCTCTCTTAGGCAATCTTCTATATAATGGCATCTGTCCACCTTCGAAACCAGGTCTTGGAGCTCCTGAACGAGCCTTCTGTCCCTTGTGTCCCTTACCAGCAGTCTTACCGTTTCCTGAGCCGTGTCCACGACCTCTTCTGAAATTATCACTATGAACTGAACCCTCAGCCGCTTTTAAATTAGATAAATCCATCACGGTACCTCCTTATTTTATTCTTAAACTTCTTCTACTTTTACGTATGGTGCTACTTTGCGAACAGCTCCCTGTGTAGCTGCATTGTTTGGTAACTCTACAGTTTTGCCTAACTTAGTAAGACCAAGAGCCTCAATAGTCTTCTTGTTCTTAGGAACAGCACCGATTGTAGATTTGATTAATGTAACTTTAACTCTATCTGCCATTTTAGCGTTCCTCCTAACCTAAGATTTCTTCTACAGATTTACCACGAAGCTTTGCAACATCCTCAGGGCTTCTTAACTGCTTAAGAGCCTCGATAGTAGCAAGTACTACGTTCTGCTTGTTGTTTGATCCTAAAGACTTTGTACGGATATTCTGGATACCAGCGATCTCGCATACTGAACGTGCAGGACCACCAGCGATGATACCAGTACCTTCAGGAGACTTCTTTAATAATACGGAAGCACCTGTATATTTTCCTGTTACATCATGTGTAATAGAGTTGTTCTCGTCTAACTTAACATTTACCATGCTCTTGATGGCGTCCTCTTTACCCTTGCGGATAGCTTCAGGAATTTCTGCTGCTTTTCCAAGACCTGCACCTACATGGCCGTTCTTGTCACCAACAACAACGAGAGCTGTGAATCGCATGTTACGTCCACCCTTAACAACCTTTGTTACACGCTTGATGTCAACTACCTGGTCAACTAATTCTAATTGACTAGCGTCAATGATTTCACGTTTCATGTTTGTCTCCTCCTAAAAATCTAAGCCAGCTTCTCTTGCTGCTTCAGCTAATGCTTTAACTTTTCCTGCGTAAATAAAACCGCCTCTATCGAAGACAACAGTTGAAATACCTTTATCTAATGCTTTCTTTGCGATTACAGTACCAAGCTTTGCTGCTGCATCTACGTTATTAGTCTTCTCGAGCTCTGCCTTGATATCCTTGTCAAGTGTTGATGCAGAAACGAGTGTATTTCCAACTGTATCATCAATAATCTGAGCATACATATGGTTATTACTTCTGAATACAGCTAAACGAGGACGCTGTGCTGTACCAGCAAGATGATTACGCATTCTGTTATGTTTCTTTACACGAACTTCTGTTCTTGATTTCTTACTAACCATTACTTGTCCACTCCTTTAATTATTTTTTACCAGTCTTACCAACTTTACGTCTAATAACCTCATCAGCATATTTGATTCCCTTGCCCTTATATGGCTCAGGTCTTCTCTTATCTCTGATCTCAGCTGCGTACTGGCCAACTTTTTCTTTATCGATACCCTTAATGATGATCTTGTTATCCTGAACCTCTGACTCAAGTCCTTCCGGATCCTCCATCTCAACCGGATGAGAATATCCTAAGTTAAGAGTAAGTTTCTTTCCAGCCTTAGAAGCTCTGTAACCAACACCGTTAACCTCAAGAGTCTTTGTATAACCCTCAGTTACACCAACAACCATGTTGTGGATAAGTGTTCTTGTTAACCCATGTAAGGATTTCATTTTCTTCAAATCATTAGGTCTTGTAACTACTACTTCTTCACCCTCTAATTTGATATCCATCTCTGATGGAAGAGTTCTCTCAAGAGTACCCTTTGGACCTTTTACAGTCACATGATTATTTTCTGCAATTTCAACTGTTACTCCAGCAGGAACTGCGATTGGCATTCTTCCTATACGTGACATGCCCGTACCTCCTATATTTTGATATTAGGTTAATAGTTATTTAGTATTTCTGACCTTGTGGTCAGGTTATACTTTAAGATGTTACTTGCTGTATCCCTACTATACATCATGGATGCATCGAATATGGATACTTAATAAATTATACTTAATATAAATTAAGATCTTTAGGGGTTACCAAACGAATGCTAAAACTTCGCCACCAACCTGAAGCTTTCTAGCCTCTTTATCAGTTACGATACCCTGGT
>ERZ773209.1015-NODE-1015-length-17918-cov-88.516375_pt1 | contig 17918 bp, 18 predicted proteins | sample MGYA00511109_ERZ773209 | MGnify/ENA primary metagenome ERZ773209 (study PRJEB29015, sample SAMEA2737786) | human gut metagenome | biome: human gut; feature: human-associated habitat; material: faeces | place: China | collected 2012 ...
CTGCCTTGTCGAGGGTAGATGCGTAGATGTTGTACTTGTTGGTCAAGCCTGCCAGTAAGTTGCCCGTGCCGGCGCAGCAATCCCAAATATAATATTCCTCCTGCCAGTTTTCGCCCAGTTCCCTTGCGAGATATTCCTGTGAAAGCTCCACCCACTGCGGAGGAGTGAAGAACGAGCCTTTGCGCTCTCTCACATCCTGTGGCACGAGCAAGTCGTGGCGTTCTACCATCTTGTCCCAGTATTCGCGACGAGGTGGACGCTTGTAGCGGTTCCAAAATTGAGTGTGCGCTTTCTGGTTGTCGAGGAATACGGCTTGGGTATAGTTCTCCAGCCCAGTGTCGTTCACACGGCGGTCGAGCACGTAGTGGTCTGATTTCAGGAGCACGAAGAGTTTTTCCTTGAGCGTGGTGTTGTTGGCGGAAAGTAGGTCGGCGAGATAAAAGTCGGCATCGATGATGCCTGCTTCCTTAAGCTTGTCCCAGTCGCCGTTGATGGTAGGCTTTACCTCTGCGCACCACTTGCGGTAGATATGGGTGAAGTTGTTGATGGTTACCTGTATCTGTTTCACGCCATCTTGCCCCATGCGGAAGTTTTGCTTGATAAACTGGTGTAACTCCTTCTCGTCGGTGACGTAGTGAAAGAGTACCAGTTGCTTTTTCATCAGCGAGGAGAGCAGTCCTAAAAGCTGTTGGAACTCCTTCGACTGGTGGTCGGATGGAGTGACGTTCCAGTTGAAGTCGTTCTGTGTGAACACGTCCATCACCTCATGGTATTGTACGAAGGCAATCTTCTCGGCATCGAATGCGCCAAGGAAGGCAGGTGGCAATTTGTCCTCGTATGTATGTGCCTTTCCTATGGTGAGGATGAGCTGTATGAACGATTCGAGCAAGTCGTGCGAGGTGCCTTGCTTGGCTTCCGCCCAGAGCAGGTACTCGGTCTCGAAAAGCTGCTGTCCTTGCGTAGGTACAGCCACGGAGAAGTCTATCTTGCCGATGATTTGCGTGCAGTCGTAGGCTGCGAACCAATCTGCTGCCACCTTGTTCTTCAGTTCCTCCTCCAGTATGTTGCCGTAAAATGATGTTGCCATGATGTCTAACAAAATTAGTTTCTGTTGATTTTATTCAGAAGCTCGGTAGTTGTAATGTCGTTCAGCTTGGAAAAAGCAAACCACTTTTTCCCAAGATCCTTAATGGAAGCACCAATGTGATAAACCATGTCGTCTATGCAAATAAACCTGTCATGTGAATGTCTGTATTCAGAAATCTCAATGGAAGAGTATTGTGCATTGTGCCTATCCAAATCTAATTGTAGTTGGCTGGTAATGTGATGCGTATAAATCTTTGCGGTAACATAATTTGCTCGTTTGTCCAACAAGGTTAAGACGCTTTCGTCGATATAGTTATCTATTAGTGTAATGTTGGTCTGCGCACTTTTTACCAAATTGGTAACAAAGAGATAGGCATCGAAAATTTGACCATTGAAGAATATTCCTTCTGTTGGTGGAAGTGAAGTCTTGACGAAAAAGTCGATTTTCTCTTCGGCATGTAGCATACGTTGCTCCAATAATCCGATTCGTTTGTTAAAAGTGTACCCATGTAAAAGATAATCTTTTAGAACGCTATTGGCCCATTGACGAAAGCGTGTTCCACGAATTGACTTTACTCTATATCCCACAGAGATGATAACATCTAAATTGTAGAATTTTGTCTTGTATTTTTTCCCATCTTTAGCAGTTGTCAAGGATTCCTTGACAACTGCTTCTTTCTCAAGTTCTCCTTCTTTGAAAATGTTGTTTATATGCAAACTTACATTTTGTTTAGAAGTTTGAAATAATTCTGTCATCTGTATTTGGGTGAGCCAAACCGTTTCATCTTCCATTTTTACTTCCACCTTAATGGTTTCATTAGGTTGGTAGATGATGATTTGCCCTTCTTCTAATGGCAAATCTTGTATTGGGTGATTGTTGTTTTTTTCCATTTTTAATTATAGGTGGATATTGGAGAAAATGTAATGAAGGCTTACAGAGCATTGAGCACTTGTTCCTTGATCTGTTCCAGCTCGTCCTTCATCTTCACCACGATGTTCTGCATCTCAGCCTGGTTGCTCTTCGAGCCAGTGGTGTTGATTTCGCGTCCCATTTCCTGTGCGATGAAGCCCAGCTTCTTGCCCACGCCGTGTCCTTCCTCGTTCATTGTCTCGCGGAAGTACTTCAGGTGATTGCTGAGTCGCTGCTTCTCCTCGCTGATGTCGAGTTTTTCGATGTAGTAGATCAGTTCCTGCTCCAGTCTGTTCTTGTCGTATTCGACATTAGGAATCTGCTGCAGTCCGTTCACGATGTTGGTCTTGATCTTCTCTACGCGCGATTTCTCGTAAGGCTCTATGCTGGCGAGCAATGCCTGGATGTTGTCCACTTTCTCAGTGAACTTCTTCTGCAGGGCAGCTCCCTCCTGGCGGCGGAACTCGATGAGGTGGTTCACAGCCTCGTCGATGGCTTGCTGTGCAGCCTTCCATTCCTCGTCGGTCAGTTCTTCCACATCGGTCTTGGTCGTCACGTCGGGCAGGCGCAACAGCGTAGCATACCAGTCGGCAGGCTCAGGAATGCCTGTCTGTGCCGAAATCTTCTTGATTTGCTGGTAATAGTTCTCCACCAGCGCCATGTTGATGGGCGTGGCGTCAGCCACAACGTCCTTTTCTATCCAGATAGAGAAATCAATCTTGCCTCTTTCCAGATTCTTGGCGATGAACTGACGTATTTCCATTTCCTTCTCTCTATACAGAGGAGCAATACGTGTGGAGAGGTCGAGAGCCTTGCTGTTCAGCGACTTAACCTCTACGTTGATCTTCTTTTCTTTGTAGGCTACGGTAGCTTTTCCGAAGCCTGTCATTGACTGTATCATATATTCTTCACGTTAAATTTCTGCAAAAGTACAAAAAAATGCGAGAAAAAGCGTAAATTTGCACCTTATTTAAGAATATATTTATTTTTATGTCTTGTATTTTAAGTATTGAGACGAGTACCGACGTGTGCTCGGTGGCAGTTAGTGATAATGGTGCCGTGATTTTCAACAAGGAAGATCACAGCGGTCCCAACCATGCAGTTAAGTTGGGCGTGTTCGTCGATGAGGCTATCAGTTACATTGATTCCCGCAATATTCCGCTCGAGGCTGTGGCAGTAAGTTGCGGTCCTGGTTCTTATACGGGTCTTCGCATAGGAGTGAGTATGGCCAAGGGCCTTTGCTATGGCCGTGGCGCAAAGCTCATCGCCGTGCCTACACTCGAGTTGCTGGCTGTGCCCGTGCTCCTTGGCGAGCATCCTGCCGAGGAAGATGCGCTCATTGTGCCTATGCTCGACGCCCGCCGAATGGAAGTGTATGCGCAGGTCTTCGACCGTGCCCTCCGCGAGGTGCGCCCTATACAGGCCGACATTGTGGACGCAGAAACCTACAAGGAGTATCTCGACCGTGGTGCTGTCTATTTCTTCGGAAACGGAGCAGCCAAGTGTATGGAAGTCATCAATCATCCCAACGCCCATCTCGTGAAGGACATCGAGCCGCTGGCAAAGAATATGGCGCCATTGGCCGAGAAGCGCTTCGTGGAAGGCAAGTTTGAGGATGTGGCTTACTTCGTGCCTTTCTATCTGAAGGACTTCGTGGCCAAGATGCCTAAGAAACTTATTTGATATTTACACCTATTATTATATATATTAATGAACATAGACGGATTAGACTATAACACCCAGCGAGAGCAGATCGTGCTGCCTGAGTATGGACGAGAGATACAGCAGATGGTAGACTATGCAGTCGGCCTGCCCGACCGTGAGGAGCGTCAGCGATGCGCCAGGGCCATCATTGCCATCATGGACCGAATGTTCCCCGAGAGCAAGAATGTGGAGGGCCATGAGCGCAAGCTCTGGGATCAGCTCGCCATCATGAGCCGTTTCCAGCTCGACATCGACTATCCTTTCGATGTGACAAGTGCCTCGCAGATGGCCCAGAAGCCTGAGCCCATGCCTTATCCGATGAAGAAGATTCCCGTGCGCCACTATGGTGCCATGCTCTTCGAGGCTTTCGAGATACTGAAGACCATGGAGCCTGGCAGGGAGCGCGACGAACTGGTGAAACTCACTGCCAACCAGATGCATCGCAACCTGATGCAGTGGAGCCATGGTTCGAGCGACGGCGAGAAGGTGGCTTCCGACCTGGCCCGCTTTACCGACGGAAAGATTCAGCTCGACTTGGACACTTTCAAGTTCGAGAGAATTGTAGACCGTGAGCAGTCGCAAGGACGCAATGGCAAGAAAAAGAACAAGTAACTTATATTCCCCTTATCATTCATAACCCCCAAAGAATAGTCTATGGAGTCATTTATCATAGAAGGCGGTCATCCGCTCACAGGAACCATCATTCCGCAGGGTGCCAAGAACGAGGCACTCGAAGTGATTTGCACTACTATCCTTACCGACGAGCCTGTGCGCATCAAGAATGTGCCAGACATCCTCGACGTGAACAACCTCATCAAGTTGCTCAGGGAGATAGGCGTGAAGGTAACTCAGAACAGTCGCAACGACTATACATTCCAGAGCGACGAGCTGAAGCTCGACTATCTCGACAGCCTGGAGTTTGTGGCTAAGTGCTCCTCGCTGCGTGGAAGCGTGCTGATGATTGGTCCGCTGCTGGGACGCTGTGGCAAGGCAACCATCGCCAAGCCGGGTGGCGACAAGATAGGCCGCCGTCGTCTCGACACCCACTTCCTGGGATTCAAGTGTCTGGGTGCCAAGTTCGTGCACGACGACGAGCGCAATGTCTATCAGATAGAAGCCAGGAAACTGAAGGGCTGCTATATGTTGCTCGATGAGGCTTCGGTTACGGGTACTGCCAACATCATCATGGCTTCGGTGCTTGCTGAGGGAACCACCACCATCTATAATGCAGCCTGCGAGCCTTATATCCAGCAGCTCTGCCATCTGCTCAACGCCATGGGCGCTCAGATCAGCGGCATAGGCAGCAACCTTCTTACTATCGTGGGCGTGAAGTCGCTTCACGGAGCCGAGCATCGCATCCTGCCCGATATGATCGAGGTGGGCTCGTTCATCGGTATGGCTGCCATGTGTGGAGCCGGTGTACGCATCAAGGACGTGTCGGTCCGCAACCTGGGAATCATTCCCGAGGCTTTCCGCCGACTGGGTGTGAAGATAAAGATTGAGGGCGACGACCTCTTTATTCCTGAACAGAAGCACTACGTCATAGATTCCTTTATCGATGGAACCATCATGACGCTTGCCGATGCCCCATGGCCAGGACTTACCCCCGACCTCCTGTCGGTTCTCCTCGTTGTGGCGACACAGGCACGTGGCAGCGTGCTCTTCCATCAGAAGATGTTCGAGAGCCGACTGTTCTTCGTCGACAAGCTCATCGATATGGGTGCACAGATTATTCTCTGCGACCCGCACCGTGCTGTGGTGGTGGGCCACGACCATAAGATCCGACTCCGTGCCGGCAGAATGACAAGTCCTGATATCCGTGCCGGTATTGCCCTGCTCATTGCAGCGATGAGTGCCAACGGTACAAGCCGCATAGAGAATATCGCACAGATCGACCGTGGCTACGAGGACATAGAGTTCCGACTCAATCAGCTCGGAGCCAAGATTACGCGTGTCACGGATTGAGTAAGTGAAGAGTGAAGAATTCAATGGCTTTACTGATCATGATTTTCAAAGATTCTATGCGATATGATAAGACGAGACGACGTTTATAAGATAGGCAAGTTGGGAAAGCCCCACGGCGTGAAGGGAGAAATCACCTTTGCCATTACCGACGATGTGTTTGACCGTGTGGATGCCGATTATCTCATTCTCGACATCGACGGCATCCTGGTGCCTTTCTATATAGAGGAATATCGGTTTAAGAACGACGAGAATGTGCTGGTGAAGTTCGAGGACATCGATACGCAGGAACAGGTGCGTGCCTATACGGGCTGCGAGGTGTTCTTTCCCCGTCATCTCTCCGACAGCGATGAGGAGAATATGTCGTGGGCAGAAATTATCGGCTTCCAGCTTGTTGATGCCACTACCGGTCTGGTGATAGGCACGATCGACCGTGTGGACGACAGCACCATCAACTTGCTCTTCGAGATAACGACACCTGCGGGAAAGGAACTGCTGATTCCTGCCAGCAACGACTTCATTCACGAGGTGGATGCCGGGCAGCGTGTCATCAAGATGCAGTTGCCCGAGGGAATCCTCGAGTTGGATTAAATGGCGGCGAAAAGCTACAAAGCAGATATGTTATCCGATAGCCTTGGCGAATAAACTTTCTGACTGGGCAGAAGATTTTTCCCTGTTGGGAAAATAAAAAAGCCCAGTTGCGAAGGCTTGCAAATTAGAACAAGATAAGAGAAAATGAAGAAACAACAAATATGTATCCTTGGCTCCACGGGAAGCATCGGCACACAGGCGCTCGACGTGATAGAGCAGCACAGCGACTTGTATGAGGTGTACTGTCTTACAGCCAACAACCGTGTGAAGGAGCTGGCACAGCAGGCTCGTAAGTTCAAACCTGCTGCCGTGGTGATAGCCAACGAGGCACATTATGACGAGTTGAAAAAACTGTTGAGCGATGAGCCAGACATCAAAGTCTATGCCGGTGCTCAGGCGCTTTGCGACATCGTGGAGGCCGATCCTATTGACATGGTGCTTGCCTCTATGGTGGGCTTCTCAGGACTTGAGCCGACAATCCATGCCATCAAGGCTCGCAAGAAGATCTGTCTTGCCAATAAGGAAACCCTCGTCGTGGCTGGCGAACTGATATGCGGTTTGGCCCAGCAGTATCATGCGCCCATCCTGCCGGTCGACAGCGAGCACAGTGCCATCTTCCAGAGCCTGGTGGGCGAGGACGACAACGAGATAGACAAGATATTGCTCACCTGCTCGGGCGGACCTTTCCGCCATCACACCATGGAGCAGTTGGCTAAGGTAACTGCTGCCGATGCGCTCCGCCATCCTACATGGGACATGGGAGCCAAGATCACCATCGACTCGGCTTCGCTCATGAACAAGGGTTTCGAGGTGACTGAGGCCAAATGGCTCTTCGGCGTTCCTGCCGACAAGATAGAGGTGCTCATCCATCCGCAGAGTGTCGTGCACAGCGCAGTGCAGTTTGTCGATGGAGCCGTGAAGGCTCAGTTGGGTGTGCCCGATATGCGTCTGCCCATACAGTATGCCTTCTCCTTCCCCAAGCGCCTGCCTCTGCAGGGCGACCGTCTCGACTTGTTCAAGACCAAGGACTTGCAGTTCTTTGAGCCCGACTACGAGAAGTTCAAATGTCTGCGCTTGGCTTTCGAAGCTATCAGGAAAGGTGGCAACATGTCGTGCATCGTCAATGCAGCCAACGAGGTGGTCAATGCCGGCTTCCGCCGTGGCGAGTGTGGATTCTTGCAGATGGGCGACATCATAGAGCAGGTAATGGCGAAAGCCACCTTCGACAGTCAGCCCGATCTCGACGTCTATCTGCAGACCGATGCCGAGGCCCGACGCATCGCTGCCGAACTGATGAAGAGTGCGTCATAATATAATGAAGGTGTGAGAGACGCTATATATATAATAAGGTGTGCACACTGTCAATCACGAATTATCAATAAAGTTTATCAATCATAATCATGGTGAACGGCGGGAGGAGCCTCACAAAAGTCTCAGTTTTCTGCCTTCACAGTTCAAAGTAAAACAATGGAAATATTCTTGATCAAGGCGCTTCAGCTCGTGTTGGCGCTTTCCATATTGGTGTTGCTCCACGAGGGCGGTCACTTTTTCTTCTCCAAGCTCTTCGGAGTTAGGGTAGAGAAGTTCTATCTCTTCTTCGACCCTTGGTTCCATCTCTTCGAGTTCAAGCCCAAGAATTCTGACACTACCTACGGAATGGGTTGGTTGCCATTAGGCGGTTACTGCAAGATTTCGGGTATGATCGACGAGAGTTTCGATACCGAGCAGATGAAACAGCCCGAGCAACCCTGGGAGTTCCGCTCCAAGCCAGCCTGGCAGCGTCTGCTCATCATGATAGGTGGTGTGCTGGTCAACTTCGTGCTGGCGCTCTTCATCTATTCGATGATTCTCTTCCACTGGGGCGACGAGTACGTGGCTACCAAGGACATGAAGCAGGGAATGGCGTTCAACAGCGAGGCCAAGGCCTTGGGTTTTCAAGATCATGACATCCTTGTAGGTACTGAGGAAGGTGCTTTCAAGACCTACGATGGCGACATGTTCCGTGCGCTCTCTACTGCCCACAGAGTCGACATTATCCGTAATGGCAAGCCTATGAGCCTGCAGTTGCCCGGCGACATCAACATGCTGGGCATGTTCAAGGCTACTCCCCGTTTTGTGGAAATCTATCAGCCTCTTCGTATCGACAGTGTGGCAAAGGGCACACCTGCCGCAAAGATTGGTCTTACTCCTGCCGATAAGATTCTGAGCATCAACGGTCAGAAGGTGGAGACTTTCAATGCCTTCACCAACGAGATGGGCCGCATCGACGACCAGTTGGCTGCTGCCACTACTGCCAAGGACAGCGCAGCCATCCTCAATGCCCAGTTGACGGTGCTGAAAGCCAATGGCGACACGCTTACCACATCTGTTCAGCTCGATGCCTCAGCGGGATACACCCGCATGGGATTCGTCAACTACAATATTGTACGCGACTATAAGGTGACTCACATCCGTTACGGATTCTTCGAGAGCTTCCCTGCCGGCATCAAGTATGGCTGGAATGTGCTGTCGGGCTATGTGGGCGACATGAAATATGTCTTCTCTAAAGAGGGAGCCAAGAGTCTGGGTGGCTTTGGTGCTTTGGGAAGTCTCTTCCCACCCATGTGGGACTGGCACGCTTTCTGGTTGATGACAGCCTTCCTGAGCATCATCCTTGCCTTCATGAACATCCTGCCTATCCCTGCACTCGATGGCGGACACGTGTTCTTCCTCCTCTACGAGATGATAACAGGGCGTAAGCCTGGCGACAAGTTCCTTACTTATGCTGAGTATGCGGGCTTCACCATCCTCTTGCTCCTTCTCGTCGTTGCCAACCTCAATGATGTGTTGCGTCTCTTCGGCATCATTTAAGGAATATACTATAAATTAACGGAGTCCACTTTAAAAAGTACCCTTATGTTTTGATGGTACTTTTTAAAGTGGACTCTTAAATTATAGTGTTGTGGAATTAAGGTTAAACAATTTCTCAATACTCCTTACTACAAGAATCAGCGCTGTTTTCAAATAAAATCAATTATTTTTGTTCCAGCAATGTCACCTTTCGCCCGTGCCGCTTGTTATATAAATGAACTGGTTCTGCAAGAAGCAACAAACGCACCGCTTCTGCATATAACGATATAACAAACAACAAGTATAACAATTTAAAAACGAAAGAAGAATATGGATTTAGTAGCAATCTTGGTTCCGTTAGGAGTAGCAGTAGCCCTCCCGGTATGTATCGTGTCAATCATTTTCAGAAGCGCGATGGCGGCAGACCGCAACCGCAAGGAGATAGTGCTCGCCGCATTGGAGAAGAACCCCAACCTCGACGTAGAAGACCTCTTGAAGGGCATGAAGAAGTCGGAGAAGCTTATCAAGGAGAAGCTTCTCGCCAGACTTGAGCGCGGCTGCCTCTGCTGTCTTATGGGCGTGGCGTTCATATTGCTCTACTTCTTCTGCGAAGTGATCAGAACAGATATGCTCCTTATCGTAGGTGCAGCGCTGATACCTATCGGCATCGCCTTCCTCATAAGCTACTTCGTAGGCCGCCATATGCTCGCCAAGGAGATGGAGGCAGAGCAGCAGAACATGAAGCAAGAGTAATAACGTATGACGAGAGAACAATTCATAGCACTTGTGAAGAGTGAGCAGGAGGCGTTGCGAGGCTTCCTGCTCGCCCTCTGCTGCGGCAAGCGCGACGATGCCGACGACATAGCTCAGGAGACGTTAGTGAAGGCTTACCTCTCTTCGTCGGCCTATCGAGACAAGGGCAAGTTTCGCGCGTGGCTGTTCACGATAGCACGCAACACCTTCCTCAACCACAAGGCAAGCAAGCGCACGTTCGACGACATCTCCGCAGCGCGCAGCGTGGCGTCAGCAACGTCAGCCGACTCCGCCTTCCACCATCAGGAGCTGTACATGGCGCTCGCCACACTCTCGCCCAAGGAGCGCTCTGCAGTGGTGATGTTCTACATGAGCGGCTACTCGGTGAAGGAGATAGCCGACATCACCGACTGCACCATAAACGCCGTGAAGCAGCAACTCTCGCGCGGCAGAGACAACCTTAAAACAATATTGAACGTATGAAGAAAGATAAAGCACTTGAGGAACTCTTCCTCGCAGCCCGACCCACCTTTGACGATGGCGACGCATTCATTGCCAGACTCGAGAAACGCCTCGACGCCGTTGAGTATCTGAAGCAGCACGAAGCAGCCTGCCTCAGACGCTACCGCTATGCCATGCTCGCAGCCTTCGTGCTTGGAGTTATCTTGGGAGGAGGCGTCATAGCCGTTATGCTCGCCATGCCAGCCGAACAGCCACTCTTTTCGTTCGGCGTGGAGAACGCCCTGCTCGTAGCGCTCGGACGGTATTCGCGATATGTAGTGCTCGTGCTCGTCTCGGGCCTTGTATGCTTCACGATAGTTAGTATAGTGAACATCGTAGTAGATTTGTTGAGTCTGCGCGACCAAACACGGGGTAATTACTCAGCACCCTATTGTCATGAGTTGTTACGCTAATACAGTGAGTCAACGTGTATTATAAATAAGTAATAACTGAGTCAACTCGTATTATCAATAAAGCGTAAAGTGGTCAACTAAAATCGTTAAACCACACTCTTAAATTATAGCAATAGGCTTCAACTGCTTACGAAGCCGCTTTCATTGCTCTACGAAATAAGCTTCATTGACTATCGAAGCCGCTTTCATATTTCGAGCCTTTTCTATTCAAAAAGTTTTTCACCCGTCTATATCAAAAAACAATGCTTTAATCATATATATATAATATTATACTTTCCCTAATTTAATGATGATGCTCTTCTCCGTAGCCACCAGTGTCGATGTGGTTGTGGCGATTATGCTCACGACTGTCGGATTTGCCGAAGGTATAGGTGACAGCCAGACGTAATGTGCGACCTCCCGACCATTTGCGGATTGACTGCGTGTAGCCGTTCCCGTAAAGAACATTGTTCGTCTCTTTTGAGTTGAAAATATCCTTGCAGAGAAGCGATATGCCCCAAGAACCGATATTTTTGCGTACCCCGGCTTCTACATCCCAATCGGGTTCCAACGTGCCCTGCGCGGTGATACGGCGCGAGTTATAACGGCCTGTGGCTTGGAAAGTCATATCCCACGGCATACGTATCGATGCCATACAGCGCACATCCCACACAAAACGGTTCTGTTTGTCACCATGTACGGCATAGAAGCTGTCGTGCAACGGATAGTCTGCACTCCAAGCCTTGAGATGACTATTGTAAAGGTTCATTGTCGTGGTGAGTGTCAGCCGTCTTAACAGCAGGTTGCGGGATATAATCTCCACCCCGGAGTTTACCATGTTGCCCACGTTGGCGTGACCGTAATACATCGTGTTTACATTGGGGTCTGAAGCCATAGGCGCGAGAAAGCTGACATGACTTATCATATCGTTGTTGGTACGTAGATAGCCTGACACGGAAAGCATGTGGCCAGTCCAATTCTTGATGTACGACAGTTCCACGGCATTACTGTACTCGGGCAGGATAAGCGGGTTCCCAAGATGTACTTCCGAAGGGTCGGAAATATTCTCAAAAGTATTGAGCTGGGGACCGAAAGGACGGCGTATGCGGCGGGAATAGTTCAGCTTCAGCTCATTGTTGCCAAGAAAAGACCAGCCTATTGAAGCCGATGGGAATAGTGCGAAATCATTTTTCTTGAAGAGAGCCACGTCCGCATCTGTCTGGCCGTAGCCCAAAGAACGTGTCCGTATCTGCCACATTTCTCCACGAAGTCCGGCAGAGAAGGTCAGGTGTTCATAGCTACCGGAAAAGTTTACATACAGGGCGGAAATGTCCGAGTCGTATTTGAAACGATTATAGAGCTCGTCAAGAGGTAAAAGGCCGTTCTCGACAGGACCTCCTGCATACGATGCCGGACTGTTCTCGTGGTTGTAGTTGCCTTTATAACCGGCTTCGAAGCGCAGCCACGGCAATGCCTGTAATGAATAATCAAGCGCAGCTTCCCAGTTGCTGATTTTTACATCCTGATGCTGGCTTTGCCAGATGGATTCCTCCGCGCCGTCGGCCCAAGTCTCATTTTCATGAAACCGGTTGTCGTTGGGACCCCTCCATATATTATAGCTCACGTTCATGTCGATAAAATGGTTGGGATTGAACGTGTGCTTGTAACCAAGCATGACGTTTGCGCCACGGGTATCGCCACTTTCACGCATATTATTGACATTGCCGACCCATTGCCCCGGCACATTGCTAAGGTGAGTGGTTGTCGTACGTCCCCATTTGTGTCCGAGCGTTCCGATTGCACTCAGGTAAACATCATTCCTGTCATCAGGTTTGAAATTCGTACCCAGACGAAGGAACATGCTGTTTTCATGCTTCTTGCTATCGCCGTCAGAGTTGAGATATGTTCCATTGTCATAACTGCGGCACGATGCCGAGCCTCCGGGTACATGTTGGGTTTTAAGTCCGATTCCGGCGAATGATTCAAACTTGCCTTCGTTGTAATTGAAATTAATATTCACGTTTGCCGTCCCGCGTGTATCCACATTAGCCTCGGCGTTGCCAAAGTAACCATGACGGTGATCTTCCTTCAACCGTATATTGATGATTCCGGCAGTTCCCTCCGTGCTATGTTTGGAAGACGGATTCGTCATGACCTCAATGCTCTCAATGGCTTCAGCAGGAAGCTGACGAAGTATCTGGGCACGGTTGTCATCGTTCATCCCCATCTTTTTACCATTTATCCACACAAGGACATCGGCATTGCCACGCAATGATATTTCTCCCTCGCTGTTTACATCAACCGACGGGACAGCGGCAAGAAGTTCATCGGCAGATGCACCGGTGGCGGCTATGTTTGAGCTTACATTGAAAATTCTGCGCTCCGCATTGACCGACAACTGGCTTTTCTGCCCGGTGACGACCACTTCCTGAAGCAACTTGGTGTCCTCTGCAAGTTCTATTTTTCCAAGATTTATCTCCGCATCCCCTATTGTGATTTCACGTTCCTGTGTGACATTACCTATCATGCTGACACGGACAATATATTTTCCCGAAGGTGCATTGGGGATATTAAACACTCCGTTCTCATCGGTTGTGATGCCAATAGGCAGCGGCGCACCCGTTTTCGGGTCCACAAGAACGACTGTAGCGAAGTCAAGAGGTTCGGATGTCGTCTTATTAAAAACTGTACCTGTGATATTGCCATCGGCATACGCACTTCCTGAAATCATCAGGAAGGCTGTTGCTAAGGAAATCGATAAATTTTTTCTCATAATCTTTTATAATTTTGTTTTCTGCGTGCAAAATTACGCAATCTCCAATGCAACCAATTTACAAAGATGAAGCGGAGGTTTCATCCTTAGAAAAAAAATCCGCAAATCGAAGAAGTTGGTTTTGAAAGACGGATACTCCATCAATACGCCCCGCAAACGCTCGTGCGTATCGGTATTGATGTTGAAATCTACACCACATTCCGTTTTGCTGAAAGGAACTTGTGTAAGTTCTTGGGGGGGGTGACTCTCTAATTTCATGCAACAAATGTACGAATAATTAATGATTTATCAAAATGGTAGAATATATATTATTAATGGTAGAATGTGTCTTTGTTTTTTGCACTACCTTTGCACTCGTAATCAAAACAAATAGCATTATGAAAGAAATTAAAATTGTAGAAAAAGGTGAGAACTTCACCACGGTGAACGTAGGTAAGTTGAATGAAATTAAGGAATATGAGTTGGCTATGGGCAATTTCTCTATCCCGGGAAAGATGTTTGCCGGACATGCACTACAAGCAACAGGCGCAGAATTGTCTTTCCAAAGTCTTGCAGCTGGGCAGGATTATGGCACACGCCATACCCATAAAACCCACGAAGAGCTTTATTTCATTCTTAAAGGTGAAGGCATTTTCGATGTAGACGGCAAACGATTTCCCGTTTCAGAAGGAAGCATCGTGAGAATTGCGCCCAATGGCAAACGTGCTTTCAAGAACACAGGCAGCAGCGAAATGCTCGTGCTTTGCGTACAATATAAGGCAAATTCGTTCTCTGATGATGATGAACCTCTGAAGGATGGTATTATGTTGGAAGCCAATGTTAAACTTTAATTTTAATAAACAATGAATATCCAGCAAGTAAGAAACGCAACGATAATCGTTGAATATGGGGGAAAGAAAATTCTGATCGACCCCATGTTGGGAAAGAAAGGCAGCATGCCTCCTTTCCCCTTTAGTAGAAATCAACACCTGCGCAACCCACTTCATGAACTACCTTTTCCTGTAGAAGAGATGCTAAAAGGTGTGGATGCGGTGTTGCTTACACATCTACACGATGACCATATCGATGAGGCGGCCTATGAAATGATACCTAAAGATATGCGATTTTTTGTGCAAGACGAAAACAATCGGCAGGTGGTGATGTCGCATGGATTTAATCATGTGGAAGTTGTCGGCGACAATACAAGAATTGGGGAAGTTAGCATACAAAAGGCCGAAAGCCAGCATGGTAATTTCATCATGAAGTATCCTGCCGGACATACAGCGGGTTATGTATTCACTCATCCACAAGAAAAGACGCTCTATCACGCCGGAGATACCATCTGGTATGCTGGTGTGAAGCGCAATTTGAAGCGTTTTCGCCCCGAGGTTATCACCCTTAATGCAGGTGGTAATAGCTTTCACTTAGGTGGACGCGTTATTATGAACGATGAAGATGTGGTAAAAGTTGCTGCAGCTGCACCTGATGCAAAGTTATTTGTGACGCATCTTGAAGGCGTGAACCATAATAGCGTGACGCGTGAAATGGTGAGAAAGCGTGCGGAAGTGGCAGGAATTTTAAACCGCGTCTTTATTCCTGAAGACGGTGAAACGGTAGAGTATTTATAAAGAATAAAGGAAGAAATATGGTAAAAACACTCATTAAAACGAAAGAGGTGCGTGGCATCATGACCAAGTCCAACCTTCCTGTTGGTGGCTATTCGGTGAATCCATACGTGGGTTGCACCCATGCTTGCAAGTATTGTTACGCCTCATTCATGAAGCGCTTCACAGGACATAAAGAAGAATGGGGCACTTTCTTAGACGTGAAGCATTGGCCTGCAATCGAGAATCCGAAGAAATATGCCGGACAACGGGTGGTTATTGGATCAGTGACCGATGGGTATAATCCCGAAGAAGCAACGTTCCGCAGGACACGTAAACTGCTTGAAGAGCTCAAAGACAGCGATGCAGAAATACTCATTTGTACAAAGAGCGACCTCGTGTTGCGCGACCTTGACCTGCTCCGGCAAATGAAGAAAGTCACCGTATCGTGGTCAATCAACACGCTTGATGAGACATTTCGTGCCGACATGGATAAGGCCGTGAGCATAGAGCGGCGCATCGCAGCCATGCAAAAGGTCTACGAGGCGGGCATCCGAACCATTTGTTTTGTGTCGCCCATCTTCCCTGGCATCACCAATTTCAAAGCTATTTTTCATAAAGTGAAAGATATTTGCGACCTCTTTTGGCTTGAGAACCTCAATCTGCGGGGTGGTTTTAAGGCCAACATTATGGGTTATATCAAATCATACTATCCCCATTTGTTCCCACTTTATGAAGAAATCTATTTGCATAAAGACCGATCATATTGGAAGCAATTGGAGCAAGAGGCTGCGAAAATGGCGCAGGAAGCTCAATGTAAGTATGTGGATAATGAATTGCCTTACGAACGAAGTCCCAAAGGACATCCCTCGATAGTGAATTATCTTTATCACGAAGAAATCAGAGGGTCAGGAAATACGGGTAAAAGGAATGTTATGCAATAAAACAGATGCGTATCTCTACTGTTGATAGACTACTTGGAGAATAACTACTTATAAGGCTTTCGGTATACTTGAAGGCCTCAAAAACATATCAATTGATACAGTCACTTCCGTATAGGAATATCTGCTCCCTCACAGGTATAGGGCGTTGCAGTTCTCGACAGATGTATTTCCTGAACAAGTGTACTTCCTTGATGTCTATACCGATATGGCTTTCTTTCTCCCTGATGAGCATATCCAATCTTTCGATGAGCCTGCATCGTGCCTGCACACTGCCTTGAAACAGTTCCTTTACATCGGTTGCATCAAATGGCTGTCCTTTGGCAATCAACGACAGATAGGCAGATTGAATGGAAAGTAACAGGTTCTCCAACCTTCCGTTAATCTCCACCGCCTCACGGCTCTTGCCGTCCATCTTGCTCTCACGGGGATTCCACAAATCGGGATTGCAGGAAAGTTTACAACTGAACTGCGCAATACTCCTTCCAAGTGTTATCCGCCCCATAATCGGGGCTTTCCCCAACTTGTCCAAACCGCTCTTTTTAAGGTAGAGCAATACCTTCATTTTCAGTGATTAGTTACTTATTGACTACCAATATTCAACACAAGAACATCGGCATTGCCACGCAATGATATTTCTCCCTCGCTGTTTACATCAACCGACGGGACAGCGGCAAGAAGTTCATCGGCAGATGCACCGGTGGCGGCTATGTTTGAGCTTACATTGAAAATTCTGCGCTCCGCATTGACCGACAACTGGCTTTTCTGCCCGGTGACGACCACTTCCTGAAGCAACTTGGTGTCCTCTGCAAGTTCTATTTTTCCAAGATTTATCTCCGAATCCCCTATTGTGATTTCACGTTCCTGTGTGACACTTTGAACATTTCGGGCAAATACCCTTTATCATATAATTGATGGCGTGAGGATAAATTCCATATAATACTACCATTTTGATTACTGGAATATTTATTAGGCATAAATAATACGAAAACTTCGGCTATATTTCAGATAAATACGCTAATTTTGCAACCAGTGAAATATCAATAATAACAAAATCGCAATGACATACAAGAACCTGATGGGGATTTTCCCTTACAAGACAGCAAGCCACATTTCGCTATTGAAATATACCAAAAGCGCATGCGGTGTGGACTTCATGCTCAATACCGCCGACAGCAATGAAAGACAAGGGTGGTTTAACCTGCATGAGAGGTATAAGACCGACTTCTTTGAGTTTTATTTTTTCCGCAAGGCATCAGGATTTATGTTCCTTGACGGAGACAAAATCGTACTGCACGACAACTGCGTTCTGATTATCCCTCCGTTCAAGCGGCAGGAATGGCACGTGCAGATGGAAGAGCTTGATTACACCTTTCTTATATTCCAAGAAGAGTTTATCTATAACCTAAAATCCGCAAGCAATCTCAATGGCAATCTCAATTGCAGTAAAGAGCTTGAACACTATGCATCATGATAGTATGAGCGTGAATTTTGTCCGATTTGTGCATACCTTCCCCTTACCCCACAATGCGACTTGAGGCAATACGCAGATTAAAACCATAAGGAACGGACTTTATCCGAATCCAGTTTTGAAAGGTCTTGCATAAGCCCGGTTTTCAGTATAGATATTCAGCACGTATTGCCTTGCTGTCATGATCCACTTGGCAGGTACGGAGATGAAGCTGAAGACAAAAGCCTTTATGCGACTCGTTTCCTTGAGCCCGAAAGCCTTGGTGTCAAGCTTGCTAATGATGGTCTTATAGAAATTGTGTATCAATGCCGTAAGCAGAAGGAATACGGTGTTCTCTGACATGAACGACTTGGGGAGCCTGTTCCAGCCGAATCCGTTGTTCATATCATCGAATATACGCTCTTTGCCCCCACGCTTGTTGT
>ERZ773209.1022-NODE-1022-length-17805-cov-3.499662_pt1 | contig 17805 bp, 14 predicted proteins | sample MGYA00511109_ERZ773209 | MGnify/ENA primary metagenome ERZ773209 (study PRJEB29015, sample SAMEA2737786) | human gut metagenome | biome: human gut; feature: human-associated habitat; material: faeces | place: China | collected 2012 ...
TGCATATTTCTTCCTCCGTAAGATTTATATGCCAAAGTATACCACACAACAAAAAAAGTCGCAACAAAAAAGGGACCGCTCGAAAGCAGTCCCGCATTGCAAAATAGCTTTGCTTATTTTTTTATAACATGCCATTCGCAGAAGCGGCTTGACATCATTGCGTCGTCATACTTGCTGTCGACATACTGCCCAATCTGCGTTGTCGCGGCAATCCCCGCGCGGCGGTCTCTCCAGCGCACCATGCACACGAGAGTGAACGAGAGATTGATTATCATAAATATCGATAACGCGGCACACGCGACCTTCCAGCCCGTGCCCTGCATACGCGCGAACACTTTTTTGAGCTTCGGCACGACCATATAGGCGAAGATAACGCCCGCAAGTCCCCAGAGCAGCGTCATTTTCAGGCAGATTAGACCTTTGTAGTTCATGAAGCTCTTTGAGTAGTCCCACGCTTTCATGCCCATGCCGTATTCGAGCAGCAGCCCGCAGGCGAGCTCAAAGACCGTGGCGACTATCGCGATAGAGCAGAACCGGGCGATAACGCCCTTGTAACCGGTACTCCGTATCTTTTCGCCGCTTATGTAGAACATCACTGCGCCTACGCCGTATATCAAAGAGAACGGTCCCCAGATGGTTGCGACATGCGTCTCCCAGTGGCCGAAAATCAGCCTGCACCATGTACCCTCGAGCAGAACGCCGAGCACATTGCCGAACATGAACAACCAGAACATATTGCAGTAGGTCACGCCGTCCTTCTTCATCTCGGCAAGACCCTCATGCCTGTTTTTCACAGTATCGCCTCCTGTCCTTTGCTTTCTATATAATATAACAGAAGATTCGACTTTTTTACTTCAGATATGAGCATATTTTCAAAATGTTTATTTTTTATTTAATTTTCGCCCTGGCGCTGCCTGATCTTTCTCCAGTTTATGAAGCCGTAGCAGTCATTGACAAAGAACACCGAGAAGCAGACTATCATCGGCAGATACGACGGGTCGTCGATAGTCGCCATTATCCACATAATAATCAGCACAATGTCATTTGAAGCGTAGCCGAGCCCATAGAGCGGCGAGCGCAGGAGTGTAAGCGACGCAGCGATAAAGCTCGTTGCGACGGATACAGTGCTTATCGCGAGCTTCGCGGTGTTGAAATATTTCAGAATAAAATAGAACGCCGCAGTTACCGCCGCAGTAAGAATAATCAGCACTGCCCACTTTTTCGCCCCGACATGCGCCACTTTCACCTCGTTTTCGCTCTCCTTGTACGGATGCCGAAACCAGGATATTGCCGCGGCGAGGGCTATCGGTGCGGTCATGCCGAGATAGGTTATCATCTCGCCGTAGTAGCGAAATTTAAAAGAAATCACAAAATAGAATATGCTGAAAACAACAGTCAGCGCCTGACCGACCGGGTCGCCCTTCGCGTTGAGCATAAGCGAAGTGACGCCGATAAGCGACGCAACAAGGGTGAGATAATCCCGCTCCCGCGGAAACATAAACGACACCGTAACCAGAACAAGCGACCCGAGCCATATTGCCCATTCGTGCTTTTTGAATGTCTTAAACGGATTCTGATAGTTTTTCATGCTGTACCTCAAAAAAATAAGCACCCGCCATCTCGTCTTCTAAGACCTAACGACGAGATACGAATGCTTCATTACCCGGTGGCAATCTACTTATTAGTTTTGTGGTATTATATCAGTCGGCGCGAAATTTGTCAAGAGCCGATCGGCTGATTAAATTCCGCCGCACCGTAAACAGCAAAAAGGAAGCCGAATAAATTTCGACTTCCCTTTTATTATATCTTAGCTTATTCCAGCTCAAACGCACCGGTGTAGAGGCGATAGTATGTGCCCTTTTCGGCGATGAGCTTTTCATGGTTGCCGCGCTCGATTATTCTGCCATGGTCGAGCACCATTATGACATCGGAGTTCTGGACGGTCGAGAGGCGGTGCGCGATAACAAAGACCGTGCGCCCTTTCATCAGCTTATCCATGCCGCCCTGGACGAGAGCCTCGGTGCGCGTATCTATAGAAGATGTCGCCTCGTCGAGGATCATGACGGGCGGGTCGGAAACCGCCGCGCGGGCTATCGATATCAGCTGACGCTGACCCTGCGAGAGTCCGGAACCGTCACCCTTGAGCACGGTGTTGTAGCCGTCCGGGAGCATGCGGATGAATCCGTCAGCATTCGCTAGCTTCGCCGCCGCGATGCACTGTTCGTCCGTCGCCTCGGGGTTGCCGTAGCGGATGTTTTCCATAACAGTACCCGTGAACAGGTTGACATCCTGGAGCACGACGCCGAGACTGCGGCGCAGATCGGCTTTCTTTATCTTGTTGATATTTATTCCGTCATAGCGTATCTTGCCGTCCGCTATGTCATAGAAGCGGTTTATGAGGTTTGTTATCGTGGTCTTGCCCGCTCCGGTCGCGCCGACGAAAGCCACCTTCTGACCCGGCTCTGCGTAGAGCGTGATATCGTGAAGGACTTCCTTTTCGGGTGTGTAGCCGAAATCGACATGGTCGAGCACGACCTGACCCTCAAGCTTCGTATAAGTCAGAGTACCGTCGCCGTGGGGATGCTTCCATGCCCACATTCCGGTGTGCTCCTTGACTTCGACTATCTCGCCGTTCTCCTCTTTTGCATTTACGAGGGTAACATATCCGTCATCGGGCTCAGGCTCTTCGTCCATAAATGTGAAGATTCGCTCGGCGCCCGCGAGGGCGTTGACAATCGAGTTGAACTGGTTCGACATCTGGGATATCGGGTTTATAAAGTTGCGCGAGAGCACGAGGAACGAGGCTATCATGCCGAGGGACAGCGTGTTGACGCCGGTCAGCCCGAAATTCTTCGTGCCGGCGATAGCCATATATGAGCCGATAACGGCGAGCAGGATATACAGAAAATATCCGAACGCGTTCGTCATGGGCATCATCGAGGTCGCGTGGCCGTTTGCGTTCGCGGCGTTGTGCTCCCATTCGGTGTTGCGCTGCTTCATTTCTTTCTTAGACTGCTCTTCGTGGCAGAAGACTTTTATGACCTTCTGACCGTTTATCATCTCTTCGATATATCCGTCAAGGTCTGCAAGAGATCTCTGCTGGGCTACGAAATACGCGCCGCTCTTGCCGACAACTCTCTTGATTATCTGCATAATGAAGAACAGCGACACGCACACAACGAGCGTCAGACCGACGCTGATATAGAGCATGCAGCAGAATACCGCCGCGACGGTGAACGCCGAAGAAACCAGCTGACCCATCGACTGCGCGAGCATCTGGCGCAGGGTATCTGTATCGTTGGTATAGAGGCTCATCGTGTCGCCGTGGGTGTGTGAATCGAAATATCTTATCGGCAGGCGCTGCATCTTCTCGAACATCTCGTCGCGTATGGTCTTGAGCGTTCCCTGCGCTATGGTGACCATGCGACGGTTGTAGATAAGCGTCGAGAGCGTGCCGATGAGATAGATAACCGCCATGGTTATCAGCGCGCGTATAAAGCCGGAGAAGTCTGGCGATGACTGGCCGACCATCGGGGTTATATAATCGTCGATAAGCGTCTGGAGGAACATCGACGACGCAGCGCCCGCAACTGCGCTGAGCAGGATGCAGATTGTGACAAGGACTATCGTGCCCTTATAATTTTTGAGATAAGAGAGCAGACGCTTGAGTGTTTTCTTGTCGAGCTTTCTGGGCTGCATTCCGGGTCCGCCGGGCATGCCCTTGGGTCCGCCGTGCATAGGCATAGGCTTACTCATCGTCGTTTCCTCCCTTCTGCTGGGATTCATAAACTTCGCGATAGATATCGCAGGATTTCAGCAGTTCGTCATGCGTGCCCTGCGCGATTATTCTGCCGTTGTCGAACACGAGTATTTTGTCCGCGTTCTGAACCGAGCTTATGCGCTGGGCTATAATTATCTTCGTCGTGTCGGGCATATACTGCGAAAGTCCCTTTTGAATCAGCGCGTCGGTGTGGGTATCGACGGCGCTTGTCGAGTCGTCGAGAATGAGCACCTTGGGATTCTTGAGCAGGGCGCGCGCTATGCACAGCCTCTGCTTCTGACCGCCGGAGACGTTCGTGCCGCCCTGTTCGATATAGGTGTTGTAGCCGTCGGGCATCGCGCTGACAAATTCATCCGCCTGAGCGAGCTCGCAGGCGTGCTTTATCTCTTCGTCGGTCGCGTCTTCATTGCCCCAGCGCAGGTTCTCAGATATCGTGCCGGAGAACAGCTCGTTCTTCTGGAGCACCATTGCGACCGAGTTTCTCAGGGTGTCGAGGTCGTAGCTTCTGACATCCACGCCGCCGAGCATCACTTCACCGCCCGTTACATCGTAAAGGCGCGGGATGAGCTGAACGAACGAGGACTTTGACGAACCCGTGCCGCCGATTATGCCGACAGTCTCGCCGGAGGCTATATGCACGTTGACATTGTCGAGCACCTTGGTGTCCGCCTTTGAAGCATAGGCAAAATTGACATTTTTATAATCTATCTCGCCGTCTTTGACTTCGAGAACGGGGTTCGCGGGGTTCGAGATATCGGTCTTTTCGTTGAGTACCTCAGCTATACGCTGAGCGGAAGAGCTCGCGATTATCATCATGGCAAAGACCATGGAGAGCATCATGAGGCTCATGAGTATCTGCATGGCGTAGGTGAACAGCGCGGTGAGCGAGCCGGTGGTCAGACCGAGTGCTGCGTTGTTGCCGCTGGCGATGACCGCCTTCGCGCCGAGCCACGAGATGAGTATCATGCAGGTATACATACAGACCTGCATGATCGGCGAGTTGAGCGCAATAAGGCGCTCCGCTTTCGCGAAGTCTTTGTATATCTTCTCGGATATCTTCTCGAACTTGCTTATCTCGTGCTCCTCCTGATTGAAGGACTTGACGACTCTTATGCCGCGCACATTCTCCTGAACGACGTTGTTGAGCTCATCGTAGGTGTGGAAAACGCGCTTGAACACAGGGTGCACCTTGATGATTATCAGCACGAGCAGAGCCGCGAGGACAGGTATAATCGCAATGAACATAAGCGAAATCTGGCTGTCGATTCTGAACGAGACTATCATGGCGAAAATCAGCATAACCGGTCCGCGTATCGCTATTCTTATGAGCATCTGATAGGCGTTCTGAATATTTGTGACATCCGTCGTCAGTCTCGTAACTATCGACGCGGTCGAGAATTTGTCGATGTTCGAGAATGCGAAGGTCTGAACATTATCATACATATCGCTGCGCAGATTCGCGCCGAACCCGGCGGACGCGCGTGAGCCGAGGAACGCCGCAAGCATTCCCGTCACCATCTGGAACACCGCGAGGAATAGCAGCGCAAGACCGTATTTCCAGACCATGGACATCACGCCGCCCTCGATGCCGTTGTCGATAAGACCCGACATACAAAGCGGGATAACTATCTCGAACACGACTTCAAACGCGGAGAAAAAGATAGTCGCCCATGATACTTTTTTGTATTGGCGCATGCTCTTCAACAAAGTTTTTATCATATTCTCACTCCCTCTTTTCTTTCTTTGCTCCACTTTCCGGTTTGCAGCCGGTACTGCTGTCAATATCAAGGTTATCGCATATCCTTATGAGATATCCGCGGAGCTGTTCGACTTCTTCTTCGCTGAACGATCTGAGCATCGCCCGCTCGCCGTTGTCGATAGAACGGCGTATCTCGAGATTGATATCTTTCGCCTTGTCGGTCAGCCGCACGACCTTGTTTCTCTTGTCCGACGGGTCGGTACAGGTGCTGAGAAAGCCGCTCTGCTCCATGCGCGTGACTATGCCGACAATCGTCGGATGTGAGACATGGGCGTAGTCTTCTATCTCTTTCTGGGTTGTCTGACCTCCGCGCTCGGCGAGGAATCTTATAATCCGCGACTGCGCAAAGGTCAGCCCGTGCTTACCGAGTCCTGCATCGGCGTTTGATTTCAAACGGTTATCTATGCGCTTGAAAAAATATCCGATATGCTCCATAGCGATCTCCTTTCCGCAAAGCTGTTTTCAGCAATATTAAGTGTAGCACGCTACACATTATACATATATGCGCGCCGATTGTCAACAATATGTTTGTAAACAATTTGTGACCTCGGCGCTGAAGATTTTTATGTTCTGTTTTCGTTGAGATTAAAGACGGTGCGTATGAGCTCCGATGCTGCGCGGATGCCGTGCTCGTCCGGATTCATGAGCAATAATCTTGACGTTCCGCCGATGCAGAAGATTATTTTTTCTTTGCGCTCCGGCTCGTCGTCGTCATGCAGATAGATTCTGAAAAGAGCCTCCTCCGCATCGTTGAGCAGTGAAGTCACATCATCGCCGTAGAGCGCGCGGATAAGCCGTTCTTCGCGCGATATCGCGCCGACCAACTCTGAAACAAAGGCGTATGTATCGCTGAACGCCATCCGGGCGCAGTCGCAGCGGCCGAGGATATCGGCGACGGTCTCGCGGCAGATGTGTCGATGCAGGCTCTCCATGGTGTCATAGTGGGAATAGAATGTCGTTTTGTTTATCAGCGCCTCCCGGCACAGGTCGCTGACCTTGACGGGCGACGGATCGCGCAGGCGCATATCGACATATGTATGCACTATCAGCCGCTCCGTTTTGATATATCTCAGATCGTTTTTATTCACTATTTAAACGCCTCTTTTTATATTTAGTCGTTTATCTTACCAATTCACAAAATAGTTTCTTGATTAGACAACTTTAGTTGTTTATAATGTTAGCATATACTAAAAAATATTACAAGGGGGAGTATGCCGAATGAACAGAAAAGACCGCACCGTCTATATTATGCTCACCGACTATCCGGATAAGGTCTCGCGGACTATAAAAAGAATAGGGCTTTGGGAATACTCCCACATGTCGATAAGCACGGATGAACACTATCCGAAATTTTTCAGCTTCACGGGTAAGCGCGGATTCATGACCGAGGACTTCGACCTCCACCCGACTTACAAAGGCACGGATGTCCCCTGCGCGCTGTTCGCTCTGCCCGTAACGGAAGCGGAGCTCCGCAATGTAGAGCGCATCATAAAGCACATGACCTCGAACGCCGACGAATATAAGTACAGCTACATCGGGCTCGCTCTGCTCTATCTGCGGATAATCCCGAAGCAGCGCGGGCGCGACACCTGCGTCGGCTTCGTCTCGCGCACGATAAGAGAACAGACCTCGCTCTCCGCAGGGCGCAGAAAAAAGTTTTGCAGCCCGAACGACATAAAGGCGTTTTTTATCAATCAGCTCGTCTTTGAAGGACCGCTGAGAGTGCTGCTGCAAAAGGGCAAGGCGTAAATTAAAATATCAATCCGCCGTCGGTTCGTGCCGTGCGGCGGTTTATTTTCAGCAAAAGCAAAAGGCCTCCCGTTCCGGGAGGTCTTTTAATATAATTAAGGGTTGTTGAAATCAGTTCTCGCCGTCGCCGTTTATGGTCGATATCTCGGGGGTTATCTCTTCGAGAACATCGAGGACTATCTTCACGGTGTCGAGGGAGGTGAATATCGTCACGCCGTTCTGAACGGCACAGCGGCGGATCTCAACGCCGTCCTCAAAGTGGACGCCGGAGAGAATGGCGCGCGTGTTTATAACATAGCTGACATAGCCCGCGCGGATGGAATCGAGGATCTCGGTGCTGCCCTCGCTGAGCTTGCCGCGCACGCGGGTGCGTATGCCGTGCTTCTTGAGGAACGCCGCGGTTCCGGCGGTCGCCTCGATATTGAAGCCGAGGTGATAGAAGCGCTTGACGAGCGGCAGAGCCTCTTCTTTATCTTCATCGGCAAGGGTTACTATTACCGTACCGTATTCTTTCATCCTGACTCCGGACGCCTGAAGAGCCTTGTAGAGCGCGCGGTTCAGGCGCTTGTCGTAGCCTATCGCTTCGCCGGTCGATTTCATCTCGGGCGAAAGATACGCGTCCATGCCTGTCAGCTTCTCAAACGAGAACGCCGGGGCTTTGACATACCAGCGCTTTCCGTCGGGCAGGCGCATATCGGTTATGCCCTGGTCGCGCAGGCTCTGACCGAGCATAACCTTTGTCGCGATGCGGACAAGGTTGCAGTCGGTGGACTTTGAAAGGAACGGCACACTTCGCGAAGCGCGGGGGTTGACCTCGATAACATAGACGCTCTCGTCGCTGTCAACTATAAACTGTATATTGAACAGACCGACTATGCCTATGCCGAGTCCGAGCTTTGTGGTGTATTCGGCTATCGTGTCTCTGACCTTCTGCGAAATAGAGAACGGCGGATATACACTCGTGCTGTCGCCCGAGTGGACGCCGGTACGCTCGACGAGTTCCATTATGCCGGGGATGAACACCTCGCTGCCGTCGCAGATAGCGTCTATCTCGACTTCCTTGCCCATAAGATATTTATCTATGAGCACGGGCTTGTCCTCATCGACCTCAACGGCGTTCTTGAGATATTTTCTGAGCATAGTCTCGTTAGCGACTATCTCCATCGCTCTGCCGCCGAGCACGAAGCTCGGGCGCACAAGAACAGGATAGCCTATGCGCGCGGCAACAGCCGCACCGGTCTCGATATCCGTAACGGCCTCGCCTTTCGGGTTCGGGATGCCGAGGGATTTTATAACGGCGTCAAACGCGTCTCTGTTCTCGGCGCGCTCAATGGCGTCGCAGTCGGTGCCGATTATCTTCACGCCGCGCCTTGCAAGCGGAGCCGCGAGGTTGACGGCAGTCTGACCGCCGAGGGTGACTATAACGCCCTCCGGCTTTTCAAGATGGACTATATTCATGACATCCTCTGTCGTCAGGGGCTCGAAATAGAGCTTGTCGGCAGTGGTGTAGTCGGTCGAAACGGTCTCGGGGTTGTTGTTGATTACTATCGCCTCATAGCCGAGCTGCTGAATGGCATGGACGGCGTGGACGGTCGAATAGTCAAACTCAACGCCCTGTCCTATACGGATAGGACCTGAACCTAAGACTATTATCTTCTTTTTGTCCGACACAACGGACTCGTTCTCGCTCGCGTAGGTCGAGTAGAAATAGGGCACATAGCTGTCAAACTCGCTCGCACAGGTATCGATCATCTTGTATGTCGGGAAGATATCCTCTTTGCATCTGCGCTCATATATGCTGTCCTCGCTCTCTTTCCAGAGCTCGGCGATATACGAATCGGAGAAGCCGAGGCGCTTTGCCTCGCGCAGAAGAATGTCGGAGCCGGGATTCGCCTCCATCTCCTTCTCGAAATCGACTATCTTCTTTATCTTGTCGAGGAAGAACATATCTATATGCGTTATATCGCAGATAAGCGACGGGTCAACGCCCATCCACATCAGCTGGGATATTGCATAGAGACGGTCGTCCGTGCCCTCTTTGATATATTCGAGCAGCTCGTCAACGCTCATATGCGCCGAGTCGAACTTCTCCATATGCAGGTGGTTCTTGCTCTCTTCGAGCGAGCGTATAGCCTTGAGCAGGCTCTCTTCAAATGTGCGTCCGACGCTCATGACCTCACCGGTCGCCTTCATCTGGGTTGAAAGCGTGTTGTGCGCGGCGGGAAACTTGTCGAACGGGAAGCGCGGCATCTTGGTCACGACATAGTCGAGCGAGGGCTCGAAGCAGGCGGGGGTGTTTGCAAGCTGTATTTCATGCAGATCCATGCCGACCGCTATTTTCGCCGAGACACGCGCTATCGGATATCCGCTCGCCTTTGAAGCGAGGGCGGACGAGCGCGAAACTCTGGGGTTGACCTCAATAACATAGTAGCGGAACGAATGGGGATCGAGCGCAAACTGAACGTTGCAGCCGCCCTTTACTCCCAGGGCGCGGATAATTTTGAGCGCGGAATCCCTGAGCATCTGATATTCTTTATTCGTCAGCGTCTGGCTGGGCGCGACGACTATCGAGTCGCCGGTATGAATGCCGACGGGGTCAAGGTTTTCCATATTACAGACGGTGATAGCGGTGTCGTTCGCGTCGCGTATCACCTCGTATTCTATCTCTTTGTAGCCCTTTATGCTCTTTTCGACGAGCACCTGATGCACGGGCGAGAGCGCAAGCGCGTTCTTCATCATGTCGCGCATCTCGTCGGGGTCATAGGCAAAGCCGCCGCCCGTTCCGCCAAGCGTGAACGCGGGGCGCAGTATAACTGGATAGCCTATCTTCTCCGCCGCCTCAAGACCCTCTTCGATGCTGTAGGTTATCTGCGAGGGGACTATCGGCTCACCGATGCTCTCGCAGAGCTCTTTGAAAAGCTCTCTGTCCTCGGCGCGCTCAATGCTCTCGGCATCCGTGCCGAGCAGCTCTATCTCGCACTCCTTGAGAACGCCCTTCTTCGCGAGCTGCATCGCAAGGTTGAGTCCGGTCTGACCGCCGATGCCGGGGACTATCGCGTCCGGGCGCTCATAGCGGCAGATACGCGCGAGATATTCGAGCGTCAGCGGCTCCATATAGACTTTATCGGCTATGGTAGTATCGGTCATTATCGTTGCGGGGTTCGAGTTCGCGAGGACGACCTCGTAGCCCTCCTCACGCAGGGCGAGGCACGCCTGAGTTCCCGCATAGTCGAACTCGGCAGCCTGACCGATGACTATAGGACCCGAGCCGATAACGAGCACCTTTTTTATATCAGTTCTCTTAGGCACGCTCCTTCGCCTCCTTCATATAGTCGATAAACTGACCGAACAGATAGCTGCTGTCCTGCGGACCGGGCGCGCTCTCGGGGTGATACTGCACGCTGAACACAAGGTCTTTCTTGCATCTTACTCCCTCGACGGTGTTGTCGAGAAGATTTATGTGCGTCACTTCGAGGTCGGTGCCCTCGACCGTTTTCGGGTCAACGGCATAGCTGTGGTTCTGCGAGGTTATCTCTATTTTGTTGGTATCGAGGTTCATGACCGGGTGGTTTCCGCCGCGGTGACCGAACTTGAGCTTATATGTCTTTGCGCCGTAGGCGAGGGATATCATCTGATGTCCGAGGCAGATGCCGAAAATCGGATATTTGCCGCGAAGCGCCCTGACCGTGTTTATAACAGGAGTCACATCCTCGGGGTCGCCGGGGCCGTTTGAAAGAAACACTCCGTCGGGCTTCATGAACTCAATTTCATCCGCCGGCGTGTCATAGGGCACGACAACGACGTTGCAGCCGAACTTGTTGAGGCTGCGCACAATATTGAGTTTCATGCCGCAGTCTATCGCGACGACATTGAACTGCGGGTTCGACGTGCGCGAATACCAGCGCTTTTTGCAGCTGACGCGGCTGACCGCATCGTGGGCGACGGGGGTATTTTTGATTATCTCCACCGCGACCTCAGCCGGGATATCGGGCGAGGTTATGAGCACGCGGCGCGAGCCCAAATCGCGTATGCTGCGGGTGAGCTTTCTCGTGTCAACGCCGGAGATGCCGGGGATGCCGTTCTCTTCGAGCAGCTCCGAGAGCGTCTTTGTGTATCTGAAGTTCGAGGGCATATCGTTGTAGTCATACACGATAAGACCGCCGATGCTCGGGTTTTTGCACTCGAAATCGTCGTCGGTTATGCCGTAGTTGCCTATGAGCGGATATGTCATAACGACCATCTGATCGGTATACGACGGGTCGGAGACTATTTCCTGATAGCCGACCATCGAGGTGTTGAAAACTATCTCGCACACCCTGTCGGTATAGCTGCCGAAGCCGTATCCGTAGTACTCGCTGCCATCCTCAAGGACGATCTTGCGGTCTATGAGTCTCATTTAAAAATACACTCCTTGAATTTATCAGATAGAGCTCTGAAGTCTCGCGAGAACATCTCTGTAGCCGCCGAGAACATCGCCGAGGTCGCGGCGGAATCTGTCCTTATCGAGCTTTTTGTTTGTCTCCATATCCCAGAGGCGGCAGGAGTCGGGGGATATCTCGTCGCACAGGACAAGTCCCTCGTCGGTGCGTCCGAACTCGAGCTTGAAGTCGACAAGGCGCACGCCGCCCTTTGCAAACAGCTCAGTCATCAGCTCGTTTATACGCTTGGACATGGCTCTGAGCTCGTCGAGCTCCTCCTGCGTAGCGAGACCGATGGCGGTTATCTGGCTGTCGTTTATCATCGGATCGCCGAGCTCGTCGCTCTTGTAGCTGAACTCAACGACCGTGTTCTTCAGGGGCGAACCCTCCGGCACGCCGTATTTCTTTGAAAAGCTTCCCGCTGCGATATTTCTGACTATGACCTCGACCATAACGATCTCAGCCTTCTTCGCGAGGACAGTGGTTTCGTCGATGACCTTGAGAAGATGGGTCTTGACTCCGTTCTTCATGAGGTAATCAAAGATGATGTTGGAGATTGCCGCATTGAGTTTTCCTTTTCCGGGCAGATCTTCTTTCTTGACGCCGTTGCCGGCAGTGGCGGTGTCCTTGTACTTGATGATGCAGGTACCGGGCTCCTCCGAACTGTAAACGACCTTGCTCTTGCCTTCATACAACTTTTCCATACCGCAGTTTCCTTTCGCTTTTCGTATTTTTATTTATTTGCTCCGCTCGGAGAGTTTCCCCTCAAAGCGGTCTTTGGTGATAACATCCGGGATAGGGGTCGGATAAACTCCATTGAAGCACGCGCTGCAGAAGTTCTCGCTGCCTATCAGATTTTTAAGCTCCGACTCCGGCAGATATCCGAGGGAATCCGCGCCGATTATGTCGGCAATCTCCTCCACCGAGTGGTGGCAGGCGATAAGATTCTCGCGCGAGTCAACGTCAGTGCCGTAGTAGCACGGATGCATGAACGGCGGCGAGGAGATGCGCATATGCACCTCTTTTGCCCCCGCTTCGCGCAGGAGGTTGACTATCTGGCGGCTCGTCGTGCCGCGCACTATGGAGTCGTCGATGAGCACTATCCTCTTATCCTTTACGGATTCGCTTATCGCGCTGAGCTTTATTCTCACCTGGTCGATTCTCTTGTCCTGACCGGGCGAGATGAAAGTTCTGCCGATATATTTGTTTTTTATGAAGCCCATTCCGTAGGGTATTCCCGACGCCTCGGCATAGCCCAAAGCGGCGTCGATTCCCGAATCCGGGACGCCCATGACGACATCGGCTTCAACCGGATGGGTCTTTGAAAGTATCGCGCCGGCATTTCTGCGCGCCGCGTGAACCGACACGCCGTCAATGACGGAATCGGGTCTTGCAAAATAGATATACTCAAAAATGCATGAGCGCCTCGGCTTTTCGCCGCAGTGATCCCTGTTCGAGCGCACGCCGTTTTCGTCGAAGACGAGTATCTCACCGGGGAGTATATCGCGCTCGAATTTTGCGCCGACGGCGGAGAGCGCACAGCTCTCGGACGCGACGACATATGTACCGTCGAGCGTCTTGCCGTAGCACAGCGGGCGGAACCCGTAGGGGTCGCGCGCCGCGAGCAGCTTTGCGGCTGACATGAGCACGAGGGAATACGCGCCCTCGAGCCTGTTCATCGCGCTGCTCAGCGCATTTTCTATTGAAGGACTGTTGAGGCGCGCCTGCGTGACGATATAGGCGATTATCTCGGTGTCGCTCGTCGTGTGGAAGATAGCGCCGCCGAGCTCGAGCTCGCTGCGCAGTTCATAGGCGTTGCTGAGGTTTCCGTTGTGGGCAAGAGCCATCTTACCCTTCTGATGGTTGACCTCGATGGGCTGGCAGTTCGCTCTGCTGTTGCCGCCGGTCGTGCCGTAGCGCGCATGGGCGACAGCCATCCTGCCCTGCGGGAACTTCATCAGGTCGTCGCGCGAGAAGACTTCGTTGACAAGTCCGATATCCTTGCGCGAAACGAACACTCCGTCGTCGTTGACGACTATACCGCAGCTCTCCTGCCCTCTGTGCTGCAGGGCATAGAGACCGTAGTAAGCGAGATCCGCCACGGGGCCGGGCTTGGGTGAATAGACTCCGAAAACGCCGCACTCTTCATGCAAGTTTGCCATAGGTATTTATTCTCCGATCTCAGATTTTTCAAGCGCTGCGGCTATAAAGCCTTTGAACAGCGGGTGAGCCTTGTTGGGACGGGATTTGAACTCGGGGTGATACTGCACTCCGACATAGAACGGGCGGTCGGAAAGCTCGACCGTTTCAACGAGTCTGCCGTCGGGCGAAAGACCCGAGAGGGTGAGTCCGTTCTGAGTAAGTATATCGCGATAATCGTTGTTGAACTCGTAGCGGTGGCGGTGGCGCTCGGAAATTTCGGACTTTCCGTAGCAGCGCTCCATTGTTGTGCCAGGCTTGATAACGCAGGGATATGCGCCAAGGCGCAGTGTGCCGCCCTTGTCGATATTGTCGCTCTGACCGGGCATGAAATCGATGACCTTGTTCTTGCAGAGCTCATCGAACTCGCCCGAGTGGGCGTCTTTTATACCCGCGACATCGCGCGCGTATTCAATAACCGCAATCTGCATTCCGAGGCAGATTCCGAAATAAGGGACATTGTTCTCTCTGGCGTATTTCGCCGCGAGGATCATGCCCTCGATTCCTCTGCCGCCGAAGCCGCCGGGGACGATTATTCCGTCGAGGTGCGAGAGCTCCTGCTCGTAGTTCGCCTCGGTCAGATTCTCGGAATCGATCCAGTCGATGCGGATGTGGGTGTTGAGAGTGTAGCCCGCGTGGCGAAGCGCCTCGGCAACGGACAGATACGCATCATGGAGCTGGACATATTTGCCGACAAGACCTATCTTGACTTCCTTTTCGCGGTTCTTGATGCGGTGGACAAGCTCCGTCCACTCGTCGAGATCCGGCTCGGGAGCGTCTATATTCAGCTCGCGGCAGACGACGGACGAGAAGTTCGACTTTTCGAGCATCAGCGGAGCTTCGTAGAGATAAGGCAGGGTGATGTTCTCGATAACGCAGTCGGGCTTGACGTTGCAGAAGAGCGATATCTTCTTGAAGATAGCCTCCTCAAGCGGCTCGTCACAGCGCAGGACGATTATGTTCGGGTTGATGCCCATGCCCTGCAGCTCCTTGACCGAGTGCTGGGTGGGTTTGGACTTATGCTCGTCCGATCCACGCAAAAACGGCACCAGAGTGACATGGATGAAGAGGCTGTTCTCACGCCCCACCTCAAGAGATATCTGTCTTACAGCTTCGAGGAAAGGCTGGGATTCAATGTCACCTATAGTGCCGCCGATCTCAGTGATGACCACGTCAGCATCGGTTTTCTTGCCGACACGGTATACGAAATCCTTTATTTCATTTGTTATATGGGGTATGACCTGAACGGTCGAGCCGAGATACTCGCCGCGGCGCTCTTTGTTGAGCACGTTCCAGTATACTTTACCGGTGGTGAGATTCGAGTATTTGTTGAGATCCTCGTCGATGAAACGCTCGTAGTGGCCGAGGTCGAGATCGGTCTCCGCGCCGTCTTCCGTGACGTAAACTTCGCCGTGCTGATAGGGGCTCATGGTGCCCGGGTCAACGTTGATATAAGGATCGAGCTTCTGCGCCGCTACCTTGAGTCCGCGCGCTTTGAGTATTCGTCCGAGCGACGCCGCAGTTATCCCCTTTCCGAGGCCGGATACGACTGCGCCCTGTCCGGCAAATGGCACATGGGCGCCTCGGAAAAGCCCCAGCAGGGCTTTTCCCACTGGTTCTGCCACAAGAGCGGCGGCGGTCCCTACTATGGCGCGCCCATGTATAAGGACGGGAAGCTCTACCGGGAGGAGCGCTATGTGACGGATGCCATTACGGACGATGCCCTGGAATACCTGGACAGCCGGGCCGGGAAGGAGGAGCCCTTCCTGCTGTACGTGGGCTATACCGCGCCCCATGCCCCATGGCTGAACAACCATCCCAAGGAATATACGGACCTCTATCAGGACTGCCCCTTTGCATCCGTGCCCCATCTGCCCCGGAATCCGGACAGCATCTATCTGACGGATGAGGTGGCCAAGGATGAGCGCAGCAATCTGATCGGCTATTTCGCCGCCGTGACGGCCATGGATGCCGCCATCGGCAGGATCCTGGACAAGCTGGATGCGCTGCATATGACCGAGGATACCCTGGTGGTCTTCACGGCGGACAACGGCTTCAGCTGCGGCCACCACGGCTTCTGGGGAAAGGGCAATGCCACCTTCCCCATCAACATGTTTGAGGAAAGCGTGAAGGTCCCCTTCATCGCCCGGCAGCCGGGGAAGATCCCGGCGGGCACGGTGTGCGACGCGCTGATCTCCGCCTACGACTTTATGCCCACGCTGCTGGAATACACGGGGGTGCCCGCCACGGACGGCCTGCGCCGCCCCGGCGTGTCCTTTGCTCCGGCGCTGCGGGGGGAGCCCTTCCGGCAGCATGAGGAGGTGGTGGTTCTGGATGAGTACGGGCCCAACCGGATGATCCGGGGCCGCCGCTACAAGTATATCACCCGCTATCCCTACGGACCCAACGAGCTGTACGACCTGCAGGAGGACCCCGGCGAGACCCGGAATCTGATGAAGGAAGCGGCCTGGCAGGCCCTGGGCGGCGAGATGAAGCTGCGGCTGGAAAAGTGGTTCGCCCAATATGTGAATCCGGAGATCGACGGTGCCAAGGAGGCCGTGTTCGGCTCCGGCCAGATCGGCCTGGCAGGAACCTGGGGAGACGGAAGCCCTGCCCACAGCTGCGACGACTATATCAAGGAAAATCCCAATTACGCCCCCTATCGGCTCCGCTGAGCCCCGGAAAGGAAGACAGAAAACCGTGAAAAAATACTTGGAAATGCTGAAAAATCGAATCCAATGCATTAAAATTCAGGTTTTTCTGTCTTATGTATTGGTGCTGAGCCTGTCCTTTGCGGTGCTGGGCTTCGGCGTGGCCATGGCGGCCCGCCAGATCATGACCAACCAGATCGGCTCCTCCCGCATAGACCTGCTGCGGCAGATCAGCGAGCGGACCAACACCGTGAAGACCAGCGCCACGACCCTGGTGGGACTGTACCGCTACGGGATCGCCGATCTGACCGAGATCCCGGAGAATATGGACGAGCTGCTCCAGGCGGACAAGAGAAGATACAGCGGGGTCTTCGGCCCCATCGGCATGGACAATGACCCGCTGCTTGTCACCGGGCAGGGCATCTATTCCTCTTTCCCGGAGCAGGAGCTGCCCCCTTATCTGGAATCCCAGCTGTGGTACCGGCGGCTGCGCCGGAAGGGGCTGGATGCACCCGCCGGGACGGGGGTGTTCGGCAGCACCTTCCCAACGGCCCGCGCTATCAGTTCGCCGTGGCACAGGCCCTGGAGCAGTTTGACGGGGAGTGCATCCTTATGGTGCTGATGGATGAGCGCGTTTTGCAGGATCTCTATGAGCCGGTGCTCACCGACGGCAGCGAGATCTATATCTACGATCAGCAGGGCTATATCGTTTCCCACCCTAACAAGAAGCTGCTGGGAAAGCAGTTTGTGGACCCCCAGGCCATGGCGACCCTGTATGGCGCCAACAGCGCCTCCGTGATCCGCAAGCAGGGAAAGGCCTATCTGCTGACGAACTATCTGGACGAGAATACCGGCTGGACCATCGTAGAGGAGATCCCGGCCGATATGATCTTTGGAGAGCTGGACCGGATGTATGAGCTGGTCTTCACCATCCTCGGGGTCTGCCTGGTGCTGGGCCTGGGTGTGGCGCTGTACCAGAGCCAGAAGATCGCGCGGCCTCTGACGGGCCTGAGCAGGGCCATGGACAGCTTTGGCGGAGGCGACTTTACGCCGGTGCCCACGGATACGGGGACCCGGGAGATCGACACCCTGAGCCAGAGCTTCAACCACATGGCGGGGGAGATCTCCAGCCTGATGAACCGGGTGACGGAGCAGGAGCGGCAGAAGCGGCTGGCGGAGATGAATTTCCTGCGGGCCCAGATCAACCCCCATTTCCTCTACAACATGCTCTTCTCCATCCGCTGCACC